>Ga0315547_1001139_pt1 | contig 22062 bp, 17 predicted proteins | sample SalMarSW160240MG_2_FD_202542 | JGI IMG/M metagenome (GOLD analysis project Ga0315547, IMG submission 202542) | Salt marsh sediment microbial communities from the Plum Island Ecosystem LTER, Massachusetts, United States - Salt Marsh Sediment SW1601-240 ...
CCCTTTGAGCCATAATCTAGAATATGGTTGTTAGCCAGAGTTACCAAATCAACTTTCAATTGTCTCAGATAAGGTAATAGTGTATCTGCCGATATACGTAAATGAGGACCTGTTTTTGTTATTTTGTTTTTCTCATTATTATCTGTTAAGGGAGCTTCAAGGTTTACAATCCGATAATCTGCATCGTGAAACAGCTTTTCAATATATCCGTCAATCAGTGGTCTGTTTTTAAAATTGTCTGAGATAAATAAATCACCAGTAATAAGAATATTCATGGTACTGTTTTATGATTCAAGATAGAAAGGAATTTTTCTGTAACATTTTTTATATTGTACTGTTCAATATCTTTTATAACTAACTGTTTGGAATAATCTCCGGTTAAAAACTCAGCAACGACCTTCTCATCCAGATCATTTGGCTTAATTGATAGGATAGGTCTTCTGACAAGGGCATAGTCGATTAATTTGCTTGGGCTTTGTATATTATCTATATTTTCAAAGTTTACCAGAAAATCCATCTGGAGTAATTCATTTAATAATTGCTCCCGGGGTATATAATCCCTTATTTCAAGCTTATCCCCTAATCTGATTTTATATGGTTCTACTCTTGATACGCTTGTGGTAAAAATTACAAACTTGAATCTTTTATTTTTTTGTTCATACAAATATTCTAAAAATTGTCCTGGATCGCGTGAGCTGGTCAGAAGACCTGCATATGCAAAAACAGGATATGGATTCTCTTTTTTTTCGGATAAATCATGAGCCTCATAAAAATTAAAACCCTGTGGTATTACTCTTATCTTTTCTCTACAGAAAGCGGGATATGCCTCAATTGCCTCTTTGATTGGAACAGTTATAAAATCCGGTTGTCTGCAAAACCAGTTTTCAACGAATCTGAAGTAAAATGGGTAATTTCTGTTAATTTCTTTATTCCCGAGAAATGGATCTCCGCAATCGGCTATCCATACCTTTGTAAGTTGACTGTTTTTTTTGATTGCCAGTGCGACTCCCCAGTGGACAGAATAAGGAACTGCTATCGAAATTAATAAATCATAATCGGTTGCCTCTTTTAAAGCTTTAGAAACCAGAGATGTTAACTGTATATCCGGGTACATAAACAGATATTTTAACACCCTCCTCAAAATTCTTATTAAGATATTATTATTCCCGGAAAGATCTTTCCATTTTCCCTTGGCAAAATCCCCGATAATAAAATTATGTTGTCTGGAAAACTTATTTAAGTCAAAATCTTTTATGTGAGTAAATACTGTAACGTCATGCCCCTGACGTGCAAATTCTTTAGCTAATTCGGTAGCCCTGTAGGAACGAGGAGAAATACTAGGATAGAATGATCTGCTAACTATAAAGATCTTCTTTCTATTCATACAAATTTACTCTATATAGAACAATAAGCATTGCAGTTTTCCATCCCATTTTCAAGGCTTCTACCCTTCTTTTATTTTCGTACAAACAAATCATCTTATACTGATTTGATGGAATCAGGATCAGTGCCAACAAATTCATTTATCCCATCAGTTACTATTACTATGTTAACCTCTAAGTTGTAGATTTCTGAAATATTTTTTTTTAAGGTGTAAAAATATAACAAACTTGTATAGTACAGCATGAAGACGTCTTAAAAAACCATATTTGATTGCTTTAGATCTCAGCTTTTGACAAAATGTTGGCTCCATAAGAGGATAGAGTTCTTTATAGTCTTTGTCGAAAAGTTTATACGTTAGAAATGTATTGTTATACCTGGCTTTTAATTTTTGATTGATTGGGTACCGGTATTTTGTTGAATAGTAAACTCGCATTTCTGCCATAGATAATTGAAATCGTTTTTGTATTACAAAATTTTTAGATCTGGATGCTGATTCACCGATAATTCTGTAAACCGAAAATACTTTATCAAAATACTTAAAATCTGAAAGTTGTAATAAATCCATCCAGAGAGGCGTATCACCCATTTTAAATGTAATATTGTTAGGTTTTATCCTTGTCAGCAATTCTTTTTTAAAGACAACCGTTGCAGTTCGTATTCTGTAGGTTGAATCAATAAGCTCCTTGAAAATTTCTTGTCTGTTTAAAAAGAGATTCTTGTTTGTTAAATTTTTATTTGCTCGATCAACCCATCGTTTCTCTTCTTCATAATAAAAATTGCAATCTCCATGTGCCAGACCGTACTCTTCATTCTTTTCTAGAAAATCAACCTGCATTTGCAGTTTTAAAGGTTCAATCCAGTAGTCATCACCCTCGCAAAGAGCTATATATTTGCCCCGGGCTATTGGAGAAATTATATCAACCCATATACTCACAACTTTTGAATACTGATTTTCTGTCTGATATATTGGTCTTATCAGTTTTGGATACAGTTTCTCATACTTCCGAATGATGTCTGGGGTATTGTCTGTAGAAGCATCATCATGAATAATTATATCAAAAGGGAATTTTGTTTCCTGTATAAGAAAACCTTTTATTGCATCTTCAATATACTTTTCATGATTATAAGTGGTGCATACAATTGTGACTAAAGTTTTGCTGTTTGGAGGCCAGCATTTTGTTATTTCCGTTTCATTCCTTAAAATCATAAAATATTTCTTTAGTAAGGATTATTCTTAATAAAGGGAATTAAGTGTTTGATCAGTTGGAAATCGGAAGTCCGAAGACCGAAGTCGGAAGACCGAAGACTGAAAACCTAACTAAGGAAAGGACAATTTATGAATTTACTGCAATTGTTGATACCCAATAATGCCACCTCGTTCCATAGCTTTCAATCTTATACAACAATCCGGACCCATTACTATCCTTTATCGCACATTGCCATTCTGCCTGATTGTCATTCTTATTTCAGGTAAGGCCGATCCATCTGGTGTTGTATAAAAATCTAAAAGTCCAGGCATATCTGACACACCAGGTGTTCCATCCACTTCTGATATAATCTTCGCTGCTTCATAATATGTATTGGTATTATAACCATTAAACGTTACTTTACCTAATTGTGTATTAGAATTAACATTAATCTGTTTTTTAAGTGGATCCATTATTATTTTCTTCTGAATACTTTTTCGACTACAATTTGTTTTATATATATATAGTCCGGCATTTTGGTAAGCTCGCAGAATCCAAAAACAAGCACAGCCCCAAGTATCACCTGCAGTATCAGAGTTACCAGGGAAGAAGTTTCAAGGAAGTATCCCATTATAAAGACCGCTATCGCCATCCCTGCTGCCAACATAAAGGAAGGTATGATATCTTTTACCTGTTTCTTCATACTGTATCCAATAAATTTGCCTGACCAGTAACTATTGAGATAATATGCAGCAAATGAATGGAAGATCATCCCTATTATCATGATTTTGATCCCGAACAAAACACCCAGAATAATTACCGGCACAGCCAGTATCTTTTTTATTATCTCAAGTTTAAGAAACAGATCGGAACGTCCCTGAACTTTAAGCATATTCAGATTTAATGCCTGTAAAGGATAAAGCAAGCCGGCAAAACTGAGCAGCTGAAGATAAATTATTGAAGGCCTCCACTTTTCGCCAATTAATGTAATTACCATTGGCTCAGCAACTGCTACCAATCCCAGCATCATAACAAAGGTTATCAGCATTATGCTTCTGATAATTCTCCTGTAACCCTCCTTCAGCAACATTGGATTATCCTGCATTTGAGCCAATACCGGATAGGTTACCCTATTCATTACCATGTTGATATTTTGAGAGGGAAAGTTGCTGAAGTGATTTGCTCTGGTATAAAATCCCAGTTCCGTTGCTGAGAAATATTTCCCGATGACCAGATAATATATATTACGGTAAACTGTGTCAATCAGGCCGCTCAGGAGTAATTTACTGCCAAAGCCGAATAACTCTACAAATGAACTCTTGCTGAAGATCAATGCCGGCCGCCACCGGTTCCATAGCCATAGGAGAGATGAATGGAGAGCCTGCCTTGTTATTATCTGAGCCACCAGACTCCAAACCCCGAAGCCTTTATAAGCCAATATAATTGCAAATAAACCTGAACCAGTTGATGCAATAACGGAAATGCGAGTAAGTAATTTAAAATCAACACGTTTGGTCAGAACTGTACGTTGAATTATTGTTAGTGAATTTATTATCAGCACCAGTGATAATACCCGTATTATTTTTCCTAAGTCAGGTTCTTCAAAGAAGTTACTTATAGCAGGGGCAGCAAGGTATAAAAGACTAAAAAATATCAGCCCAACACATAAGTTATAAAAGAAAACGGTGGAATAATCAACCTGGGTGCAATCTTTTTTGCGTATCAATGCTTCATGAAATCCGCTCCTTATAAAAGACTCGGAAACAGCAATGAATATTGTTATCATACCAATCAGTCCAAACTCCTTTGGTGCAAGCAGTCTGGCCAGTATAATTCCAACAACGAATGTAATTCCCTGTGTGGCAAAATTATCTACCGAGCTCCAGAGAATACCTGAGATGGTCTTTTGTTTAAGTGACGACAAGAACTAAAATATTTGATTATTGATGCAAAAGAATGTAAGAATACTAGGATTAGTGGGTGGTGATTGGGGATTAGTGATTGGTGATAGATTGTATAAGGCCTTGGATCATTCAGGATATTGAATCGAGTTCGGAATTCAATGTTGAAAAAAAATATGTCCATGTAACAAAAAAACAATTTTTATCGTTTAATATTGTATGTTAGTCAAATAATCTTATACTTATGTCAAATAGATTTTTATATAAATTCCCCAAGTTCTCATTAATATTAAGGAAGAGGTTAATTGCATTGCCTTTATTCTTATTTAGTATAATGGTATTTGGGAAAAGCTATTATATAAAGAACGGAGGTAATGATTTACTTGCTGGAACATCTGATAGTACAGCCTGGGAAAGTATAAGTAAAGTAAATAGTTTTTCTTTTTCGGCAGGTGACAATATCTTTTTCAAAAAAGGAGATACGTTTATTGGCACACTTACACCAGCAAGTTCAGGAACCTCCAGTAGTTACATAACTTTTGGTGCTTATGGTATTGGAGATGATCCCATAATAACTCCCAATGCAGTAGTGACTGGGCTTACTTGGACGGTACATAGTGGAAGTATTTATAAAACAACAGGTATTGGTTATAATCCGGGGAATATTCTTATTAATGGAACAACGAAAATTTGTAAAATAAATGATCGTTGGATGACCGAGATCAATTCGAATTATGGAGGTTTTACACCTTTAGAACTTTTGGCTCTTGCTGAGAATTATACGTTTAGCAAAAATGGTCAAAATGTTTATTTCTGGGATGGATTAGATGCCCTATACTGTTATGATGCAACAACAGGGACAACATATTTACGTTTCAGGGGGGGGGGAAATCCGAATGATTCTACTTTTGCAATAGCTGCTGAAAATAGTAGTGCGGTTTATATATACGCTAAACGTTATATAATTATACAAAATCTTCAGCTTATTGGCGGGCAATATGGGGTTGATCTTAATCAGGTAAATTATGATGGTAATGAAAATATTATAATTGAAAATTGTCATATAGAATCTTCCAATGGAAAAGTTTATATACATAATGGTTCCAAAGGTATTGTGATAAGAAATAATACAATGACCAATAATTATTTAAGTTCTTATACTCCTGGAGCTTGGGCAGATGGAACTGAGTATATACATGGAGTGCATCGTCATTTATATGAATTTGGTAAACAAAGAATAGGTACAGGAGATTCAGGTGATGCTGATCAGGCTGTTTTTCATGCAGGTGGCCCACGTGATAATATTACAGTACATGATAATATAATTACAAATTGTATTAATGGTATTTGGCAATCTGGGAGTAATAATCATGCATATAATAATTATATTGAAGGTACTTCAAGTATTGCTATTTATTTTGGAGAAGGAGCCATAAATGCGAGCGCATATGATAATTATATAGTTAATAGTAATATCCCTTTCAGATTTGGATATGTTGATAACACTACTTATCCCGGCAGAACTAATTATGTGTATAGGAATAAAATTTATATTCCTGATGCCGGAGAATTAATATATATACATTATGGCCCAAGTAGGGGAGTTTCTACAACTCAGGCATATTTTTATCATAATAGTATTATTTGTAAGACAGGATTAGAATGTTCTTATTATGCTGGTGACCATGCAGAAGGAACAGGTTTTATGTTTGTCAATAATATAATATCAGTATCAGGAGATAATACAGCTGGTTGGTCTGGCATGGCAACGCAGTCAGATCTTTTTAAATTTTATTATAATTGGATGGGAGGGACTTATTATGGGGCAGAATCGTTGCCCGGTGATATATCTGTTTGGGCAACTGATCCAAGTAATTTAAACAATGTTGGTGCAACCTTCTGGGATCATTCGATAGATCCCCCGGATTTTACCAATATTTCAGGCACAGAGGTAATAGATGCCGGAATTGATGTATCTAAAACCTTTACTTTAGGTGGAGTTAATTATTCTGCATTACCCGGAATAGCTTCAGATGATTATTATGGTGATGCTCCTGATCTTGGTGCCTGGGAGTATAATTCGGGGTATCCTTATGTTGCAATAACTTCCCCTACCAGCGGCAGCACATTCACAGCACCGGCTACAATTAACATTACTGCGAACGCTTCTGATGAAGACGGCTCTATAAGTAGAGTAGAATTCTTCAATGGAGCCACCAAACTTGGTGAAAGAACTTCAAATCCATGGTCATTTACATGGAATAATGTACCGGTTGGTACTTATTCTCTGACTGCTGTGGCTACTGATAACTCTGGTGCTAAAACCACTTCATCCGCTGTATCAATAACAGTAAATAATTTACCACCTGTTACAAATCAACCTCCGGTTGTTACAATTTCAAATCCCACTAAAGGGGAAAAATATACAGAGCCTGCAAATATTACAATCAATTCAGTTGCTTCTGATCCGGATGGTACCATAAGCAAGGTGGAATTCTTTAACGGAAGTATTAAGCTTTTTGCAATAACCACGGCACCCTATTCATTTACGTGGAAAGATGTGGCTGCAGGTACATATTCAATAACTGCAGTTGCCACTGATAACCTGAATGCAACGACAACCTCGGTACCGGTGAATGTGGAAGTGGAAGCCCGTACAATTTATGATGTTAATTCTGAAATTTTAAATATATACCCTAATCCAAATGATGGCCATTTTTCTATTTATTTAATCGAACCTCTGCAAAATGAAAATAGTGAAATAATTATTACCACTTTGGATGGGCAACTCATTTACAGGGAACCACTGTTACAGGAAGAGATTACAAAAGAATTTGATTTATCGTACCTTAGGCCCGGTATTTATATATTCATACTTTCCGGTAGTGAAATAATCGTTACGAAAAAATTCATTAAGAAATGATTCGTCGGTTCACAGTCCTCGGTCCTGGTTGCACTTCTCCAGATTATCTTCTGTTCTAACTCTTACAGAGAACGTATTTACAAATAATTCCCGGTTTTCTTCAAAGTACTTCTCAATTTGACTGGCTACGAGATTTTATTGAATTATTCTAAATTTATGATTTTTCCCCCCACATCTATTATTTTTAAATCAATGAATTTCGAAATATCAGTAATTATGCAATCCATTTCTTCACGCTTATTAAAAGTCATCAATAAAATTCCTATTACAGCATTTGCACTTTTAAATGATTTAACTCTTTCCCCTGGTGAAATATACTGATGAAATTCTTTAATATAGGGTTTTAATCCATCACTTATTGACAAATGTAACAGAAAGCCCTCATAATCAGAATGGATTGCATAATAAGCAGAACATTTCCGGGATCGGTCAGGTATTTTAATATTTTCCCCCCGGATCACATCCAGGCTGGCTTTAACCATATCAACCCCCGTAGCATAATGAATAGCCTGCGGTACAAAATGTCCACCACTACGGGGACCGATTTCCATAATATAATGTTTTCCCCTGGAATTTATACGCACTTCAATATTTACAGGTCCATTTTTAAATCCACTGCCTTTAATTAAATCTGCAACGTCTTTTACAATTTTATTGATAATACTTTCAGGTAGTTTACTTGGCCAAAGTGTTCCTATCGGATTGTAAGGATTCGACTTCCTGTTATATATATGATCACCAAGATACGAAAATACCAACTTACCATCTACAACAAAACCATCGCCATGTATATCTCCCAGTTCATTATCAATAAATTCTTCCGCAATAATTCTCTTTTTGCGTGAAAAACTAAGAGCGGATGTCAGTGCAAATGTAATCTCATCAGGCTTAGTCACTCTGCTAATCCCTCTACTTCCTGATGAATCTGTTGGTTTAATAATATATGGAAATCTTAGGATCCTTAACTTTTCATCAAAATGGTTATCTTCAGTCAACAAGACAAACTCAGGTACATTAAAGCCTCTATCTTTCTGATAAGCGCGAAAAAGATCTTTTTCCGATAGAATCCGAACACTATCATATGGATTACCAGGTAGTCCTAAATTCTCTGAAACAAATGCAGCTACGGGGGCTGAAGGATCAGATGCATATGCAATAATTAAATCCGGTTTAACTTTTTTTGCCAGGTTTAACACGCCAGGCATATCAGTAGTACTTACATTATAGTACTCATTGGCCAATTTATGTCCAGGATTACCTGGCAAATAATCGCAAGTAATTAAATAGTAACCACGGGCTTTAGCTTCTTTTAAAATCGGTATTTGAGCATGAGCCCCGCCAAGGAAAAGAACTTTTATTGGCTTTTTAACTGAATTCATAAGTATTTATCTCTCTAACCGACCATCTTTTACGAGCCCTCCCTCAATCTGAGACGCAGTTCATTTAGGCAAAGAGTCCATCTTAATTATTTTAAATCCATTCCCCGTTATCACAATATCTAATCCCACATACTTTAAAAATGACAAATTATCCATAGTCACCCAAACTTTTTTTATCATTTCAAACCAATATTTTTTATTTTACCTGTCTCAGAGAGTAAGAACAAGGCTTTAATGCTCACCTGAGTTTTTCTATACAAAGTTGCAACAGACCATGGTCTCCGGACCTCTCCAAATCAATTTTTATAAGACTGCAGGTTTATTCAATACCTCAATTATTTCTTCAATTACGCTATTTCCAAGCTCAGGGAAAATAGGAAGGCATAATACCTGTTCTGTAACCTTTTCAGCCACTGGCAGGTTTTCTTTGCGAGCCGAAGGTAGCCCCCGATATGTCGGGAAATGACTAATAAGCGGATAAAAATATCGTGCTGTATGAATATTACGCTCTTTAAGTGTCGCATGTAATTCATCACGTGTTTTCCCATATTTTTCAGGATCAATAAATATAGGAAAATAAGTATCTGATTGACTTACACCATCGATATCATTTAAAAAGCTGAGACCTGAAATCCCTTTTAATTGCTTACGATAAACTTCAGCTATGGTTTTACGCTTTAGAATATATTCATCGACGTATTTTAGTTGTAACAATCCAACGGCTGCTTGTAGCTCATTCATTTTGGCATTGATACCTGGCTCAATAGCAGTTGTTTTATCAACAAAGCCAAAGTTCTTAAGAAAATCGATTCGTTTTTTGATTCTTTCGTCCGGACAAATAATAGCCCCGCCTTCAAATGTGTTAAATACCTTGGTAGCATGAAAACTCAAAATTGAAAGGTCACCATAGTTTAATACCGAATTGCCATTAATCTTAACTCCAAAAGCATGTGCAGCATCGTAAATCAGTTTTAATCCATAGGCAGATGCAATTTGCTGGAAACGCTCAAGCTTGCACGGATATCCATATACATGAACAGGCATAATGGCAGTTGTTTGCGGCGTAATGGCTGCTTCAACCTTATCAGGATCGAGGTTAAAATGATCGGGTTCAATATCGGCAAATACAGGTTTTATATTATTCCACCATAACGAATGGGTAGTAGCTACAAAACTATATGGAGTTGTTATTACTTCTCCAGTTATACGTAGTGCCTGCAGAGCTGTCACTAAGGCAAGTGTTCCGTTAGTAAAAACTGAAAGATACTTTACACCCAGATATTTGGCTAACTCATTTTCAAATTGCTGGTGAAATGGACCGTTATTAGTCAGCATCTTACTGTCCCAGATCTGCTTCAAATATTCGACAAACTCCTCCAATGGAGGTAAAGCCGGTAGTGTAACATAGGTTGGTTTATTCATATAATCAAATATAAATTTCTTTTAAATACACTTTTAAGAACAATTTGTTTCATATATATGTAATCTGTCATTTTGGTAAGCTCGCAGAATCCAAAAAAAAGCACAGCCCTAAGTATCACCTGCAGTATCAGAGTTACCAGGGGAGAAGTTTTAAGGAAATATACCATTATAAAGACCGCTATCACCATCCCTGCAGCCAACAGAAAGGAAGGCGTGATATCTTTTACCTGTTTCTTCATACTGTATCCAATAAATTTGCCTGACCAGTAACTATTGAGATAATATGCGGCAAATGAATTGAAGATCATCCCAATTATCATGATCCTGATCCCGAACAAAACACCAATAATAATTACAGGTATTGCCAATGCTTTTAAAATTATCTCAAGTTTAAGAAACAGATCGGAACGCCCCTGGACATTGAGCATATTTAGGTTCAAAGCATGTAAAGGATATAACATACCTGCAACGCAAAGCATCTGGAGATAAATTATTGAAAATATATCTGAAATGGTATTTGATCTCCGCAAATCATCACCGGTAAAGTTTACCTTAAATACTCCATTAATCATACCCATAATAAGAAATGCTGATAATGAAGAATACCCAGTTGTTTCAACCATACAACTTACGCTTTCTGTTTCCCAGATTGCCAAGTATATCTAAACATATATTTACATCATTTACTATCTGAAAGTCAAACATTCCAACGCATATAAAGTCAGCTCCATTTTCAAAAGCCCATTTAAAACCATCTGAAGGTTCTATTGCTCCGGCTGCAAGTACTTTGAACCCTATAACAGGGATCTTCGACCGGTTGACAATCTCAACAGTTTTTTCGGGATAGAGACAAAAAATATTGTCATGGTACTTATTATGATCCAGATATTTTTCCCCATCTACCTCAAAGAGTACCCTGTTCTCTCGTGGATGGGCCGACCAATAGTTATCATGATGCATAGTTATCATATAGAAATCAGGTATTATCCCTCTTTCCTCACAGGCAACCAGAGCATCAATTGTGTGTGCCCCGAGACCAACGGTAAGACCCTGGGATCTAATTTTAAACACCATCTCTTCAATTACATCTATCCTTTTATCGCGTACCATCCAGTCACTATAAAAACCTGCCACCTGGAGAATATCCGTACCTAAATCAATTGACTGATTAATTTGGTCAATATAGGTTAGCTTTGAAGTTTTCCATGGGCCGACATGAGAGGTCACGGTAATTTTGCTGCCAGTTGCTTTTTTGTACCTTGAAATAATTCCGAGTGATGCAAACTCTATATTGATCGAGTTTATGCCGGCGTTTTCAGCCAGAATTAATGTTTCATAGATTTTCTTTTCAGAGTTGTAAGCTTTAAATAGGGACTTAACATAAATTAAGTCACGTGCATGTGCCTCTCCACTGATCATATTGCCACCTAATATAAGCCGGCTTATTTCATGATCACCTATCTTCCCTTTTGGGAGTATCCCTTTTAATTCAGCTAAAGGAGTCTGATTTAACTGTATTGTGGCTCCAGACGTTACATCGACACCATATTTCCTGGCACTCTGAAATGAACCCAATCCCATAATACCAAGAAAAGGCAAGGATACGAGATTTTTCAATAATTCACGACGTGAGTTTGAGTGAGTATCCACTTCCGGCTTTGCAGATAGTTTTCCCGTTTTGGTCCTTTTGAACGACTCAATTGCTGTATCGAAAGCATATCCTTTATCCTTGTAGAAAAGAATAAATAATAAAGCCAGACCTTCAATAAAGTTCCTGTCTACAATAAAAAGGTGTCCTTCACCAAGGACTAATAAAGAGTCTCCGAAAGGAGGGTAGGCAAAATAGTAGAGTGTTAATAAAAGGGCTCCGGCAAAAGCGGCAAGACGCAAAAAGAATCCTGTAAACAAAGCAGCCCCAATAAATAATAATCCGTAGATATTAAGTAAATCAACTATCTTTAAAATTGCATCTGAAGACGCAATCCAATGATAAAATCCGGAAAAAGTTCCTGTTGTGTTAACCAAATATGAGTAAGATGACCAATTATCAATGAAAACCTTAGACATTCCTTCAAACATAAAATGCCATCCTATTGCCATCCTGAGTGCGGTCAAAAGGAACTTCGTATAATTATCTTTTATTTGCATTTTCAAGATAAATTTAGATTTATTAACTGCAATTATTTTTAATCAAAACAAGCGCCCACCAATGATATCTACCATAAAATTTTCTTCCGCAATTATTCTTACCAAATTTTCTCAAAACTTTTCTTGTCAATTTCTTTATTAATAGTAACAAAATAAGTTTCGTACTTATTTGATAACATTAAAGAGTCTTTAGTGAAGAGTTTTGAAATAAGTGACATTGGGAACAAAAACAAGTAAAACACTATGCCTAATAAAATTGAAGGGATAATAAAGCTTAATATGTGACTCAATGCCATCCATCCTTTTTCTATTATCCTGCTTACCGTACCCGAAATTATTCCCACCAGCCCAATAACAAGAGAGGTAATTATTGCCCATTGCCAGGAGAAAACCAGATACAGGATTAAGAAACCCATAGAAATTACCAAAATTGTTGATTTTGATGTGTCTTTTTTCATACTGGTTCTTTTTTAAAAAAGTGTATAAATAAATGGTGCAATTGCGCTTCCGGCACCAAATACTATTAGTATGGCTAACAGAAGCAATATGACAATAACTGGTATTAGCCAATATTTTTTACGCTCTTTCATAAAGAGCCAAAGGTCTTTTAAGAATTCCATGTTATTTGTTGTTTATAAGTTCTTTTTCAATAAGCTGTTTTCCAATGTAATTAGCTATTTCTAAATAACCATTTTCATTTGGATGACCATCATATAAGATGTAGTATTTTGTTTTATTTTCCAATGATAAAAAATATTCAGTCAATTGTATGTATGGTAAGCCGTTGGATGTTGCAATTGAATTATAGATAGAATCAATTTTATTATTTTTTTCAAAATACGAATTTAAAACATCACCTGGTGTCCCAATAACTTTATGACCCGTATACTTTGCAATAGGCAGATTTATAAATATAAGGCTACAATTGTTTTCCTGACAAATCGCTTTCATGTCTTTTATATCTTTATCCATTTCTTTTATTGAAAATATTGTCGCTGGATGATTTGGGTTGTTGAAAATAGTTGATTTATCAGGAAAATCAATAGCATATCGTAACAAATCGGGATTAAGATTGCCAGATTTAAATAATTCCTGAACAGTATCTTCTAATGTATAGAACCTGAGTTTTTGTAATTTATTAAATCCGTCTATTATTCTATTATTAGAGGTTTCCCAGGATGATTTGATTTCAATAGTTTTAGATGTTTTAGCACTTATCACAGTTAAAATATTATCGAATGAAGCCATCAGGTATCTATTTACAATACTCTTTACTCTTTTTGAAAAATTCCGAATGTCAAGTGTTGATGGTGAAAAACTAATTTTATAATTATTCTCATAAAGTTGCCCCAAATCATTTTCTTGTAATACTCCGACCAGAACCAAATCGGGTTTCAATAAAGGTACTACTCTTGACATATGTGTTTTGCAAGTTGTGGTATATTCTCCAGGTTGCCCACAATTAATAACCTCAATATTATTATGTCCTTTCTCATGGAAAAATTGTTCGAGTTTTTTTGGCCAACTATTTTCAATATTTACTCCCCAGCCGAAAGTATATGAATCGCCAAAACATAACACTCTAAAATTATCTCCTTTTTCAACATTTACTTCTCTATCCCGAAGTCCCAGGCTGTTTATTTTAGCCACGTAGTCAAATTCAACGGTCTGATATCCTGCCTGACTATTAGGCTCAAAAATTAGTCCTTCTTGTTTTTGAACCTGAAATGGTTCTTTTTTAAATGTCAAACCTATTAAACTATCTATCATTACTAATGCAGAAAAAAGTATTCCTGCAAAAGTGACTGTGAATATGATTTTATTAACTTTTTCATTAAACTTATTTTTCAGTATCAGATATATTAGAAGCAGACCAACCAAAAACAGAATCGAATAAATCAGATAAAATATGTGATTTATTTTCACTGAAAAAATTTGTTCATTACCATAAATTAAATGATAACTAATCGGATTCCAAAACAGAAGTGCTAATGCGATAAAAAACGAATATATCTTGTTATTCGATTTCATTATTAATCCATCTTAAATTTTACAATCCATTTATTTCTATTTTCCCAGTCTGGTTGGTCGGTCTTCTTTAATAAAAAGTCATTAACCACCAAATAGTCCATTTCAGTACGCATAAAACATTTATAAGCATCTTCTGGGGTACATACTATTGGTTCGCCTCTGACGTTAAAGCTGGTATTTACTACAATACCATAACCAGTTTTTTCTTTAAATGTATTTATGAGATGCCAGTATCTGGGATTAGTATCTTTATGAACAGTTTGAATTCTTGCTGAAAAATCCAAATGGGTGATACACTGGACATCACTTCGTACATAATATAGTTTTTCCCATAAATCTAACTCCTGGTAATTGTCAGGTAGTTTTTTTCTTCTTTCTTTGTTAACGTCTGCAATTAGAAGCATGTATGGTGAAGCAATATGCAAATCGAAGAATTCTTGTGAACTTTCGATTAACACAGAGGGTGCAAATGGTCTGAAACCTTCTCTGTATTTTATTTTCAGATTCAATTTTTTCTGCATTTCAATATTTCTGGCATCGCCCAATATACTACGATTACCCAATGCTCTTGGTCCATATTCCATTCTGCCCTGAAACCAACCAATAACGTTGCCCTTATCAATCAAATCAGTAACTTCTTTGCATAAGTCATCAAATGAATCAATTTTATTAAAGACAGCTTTATGTTTTTTAAAAGCAATAATGCACTCTTTATCAGAAAAATCAGGACCTAAATAAGCACCTTGCATGGAGTCTCCGTCAATTCTAACTATACGCTCTTGCTCAAAATACATATAATTTACTATTTGAGCCGCACCTAAAGCGCCACCTGCATCACCTGCAGCAGGTTGAATATAAATATCTTTAAAAACCTTTTCTTTAAGCAGTTTGCCGTTTGCAACACAATTTAATGCAACACCGCCTGCCATACACAAATAATCAGAACCTGTAATTTTTTTGGCTTCATTTGCCATCTTGATTACTATTTCTTCCGTTACATTTTGGATAGCATAGGCGAGATTACAATGTTTTTGCTCGATTTTCCCATCTGGCTTAACGGCAGGGAAACCAAATAGTTTTCCCCATTTACGCTCATTAACCATTTTTAAACCTGTTGCATAATTAAAGTAATCCTGGTTTAACCAAATAGAACCATCATCTTTAATTGATAAAATATGTTCTTTAATCGAATTGATGAAACTATTGGTTTGTTCTGACGCAGGATTACCGTAAGGAGCTAACCCCATCAATTTATATTCTCCTGAATTAACTCTGAATCCAAGATAATAAGTAAAGGCTGAGTAAAGTAGTCCAACCGAGTGAGGAAACTTCATTTCTTTCAACATCTTAACCTTATTATCTTTTCCATAACATATTGTTGCAGTTGCCCATTCACCAACACCATCAATCGTCAGTATGGCAGCTTCATTATAAGGTGAAGGATAAAAAGCGCTTGCAGCATGAGATAGATGATGCTCAGGGAATAACAGACATAACTTCTTTTTATCGTATTTGCTTATTCCAGATAAACTATCACGAAGTAGATTCTTTAAAAACATTTTCTCTCTGAGCCATACTGGTATTGATGTAATGAATTGTCGTAATCCTTTAGGTGCAAAAGCATAATAAGTTTCCAGCAACCGTTCAAACTTCAGTAATGGTTTGTCGTAAAACACAACTGCATCAAGTTCATCTATACTACAACCAGAATACTCCAAACAGAATTTAATGGCATTAACGGGAAAGTCACTGGTGTGTTTTTTACGAGTAAACCTTTCTTCCTGAGCTGCTGCGACTATTTCTTCATTAATGATTAATGCTGCTGCAGAATCATGGTAAAAAGCTGAAATTCCTAAGATTTTTTTCACATATCCTCCCTTTAAAATGTTGATATTCTTTCCTTAAGTCACCTATCTGAGTTTAAACTTTCAAGGATTAAAAGCTTTAACGTAAGATTCTCCGATAGTTGTTTCAACCATACAACTTACGCTTTCTGTTTCCCGGATTGCCAAGTATATCTAAACATATATTTATATCATTTACTATCTGAAAGTCAAACATTCCAACGCATATAAAGTCTGCTCCATTTTCAAAAGCCCATTTAAAACCATCTGAAGGGTGTATTGCTCCGGCCGCAAGTACTTTGAAACCTATAACAGGGATCTTCGATCGGTTGACAACCTCGACAGTTTTTTCGGGATAGAGACAAAAAATATTGTCATGGTACTTATTATGATCCAGATATTTTTCCCCATCTACTTCAAAAAGTACCCTGTTTTCTCGTGGATGGGCCGACCAATAGTTATCATGATGCATAGTTATCATATAGAAATCAGGTATTATCCCTCTTTCCTCACAGGCAACCAGAGAATCAATTGTGTGTGCCGCGAGACCAACGGGAAGACCTTGGGATCTAATTTTAAACACCATCTCTTCAATAACATCTATCCTTTTATCGCGTACCATCCAGTCACAATAAAAACCTGCCACCTGGAGAATATCCGTACCTAAATCAATTGACTGATTAATTTGGTCAATATAGGTTAGCTTTGCAGTTTTCCATGGGCCGACATGAGAGATCACGGTAATTTTGCTACCAGTTGCTTTTTTGTACCTTGAAATAATTCCAAGTGCTTGAAACTCTACATCGATCGAGTTTATACCGGCGTTTTCAGCCAGAATTAATGTTTCATAGATTTTCTTTTCAGAGTTGTAAGCTTTTACCAGGGACTTAACATAAATTAAGTCACGTGCATGTGCCAATCCATTGATGATGAGATTACCACCTAATATAAGCCGGGTTATTTCATGATCTCCTATCTTCCCTTTTGGGAGTATCCCTTTTAATTCAGCTAAAGAAGTCTGATTTAACTGTATTGTGGCTCCAGACGTTACATCGACACCATATTTCCTTTTGCTCTGAAATGAACCCCATCCCATAATACCAAGAAGAGGCAAGGATGCAAGATTTTTCAGTAATTCACGACGTGAGCTTGAGTGAGTATCCACTTCCGGCTTTGCAGATAGTTTTCCCGTTTTGGTCCTTTTGAACGACTCAATAACTGTATCGAAAGCATATCCTTTATCCTTGTAGAAAAGAATAAATAATAGAGCTATACCTTCAATGAAGTTCCTGTCTACAATAAAAAGGTGTCCTTCACCAAGGATTAATAAAGAGTCTCCGAAAGGAGGGTAGGCAAAATAGTAGAGTGTTAACAAAAGGGCTCCGGCAAAAGCGGCAAGACGCAAAAAGAACCCTGTAAACAATGCAGCCCCAATTAATAATAATCCGTAAATATTAAGTAAATCAACTATCTTTAAAATTGTATCTGAAGATGCAATCCATTGATAAAATCCGGAAAAAGTTCCTGTGGTGTTAGCTAAATATGAGTAGGCTGACCAATTATCAATGAAAACCTTAGACATTCCTTCAAACATAAAATGCCATCCTATTGCCATCCTGAGTGCGGTCAAAAGGAACTTCGTATAATTATATTTTATTTGCATTTTCAAGATAAATTGAATTAATATAAAACAACCTTTACAAACTTGTGCATATTGTTCATCATGTCGAGCATCTCATCAAGTGATGAATATCTTAATATCATTGTACCAAGTGCATCACCAGAGTTCTTGAATGCATTGACTACATCGCCCTTTTTGAAGGTTGTTTCAAATTCGACGAGTATCCGATTACGGATACTATTATCCATCCATATTTCTTTAAGATTGCCAGAATCAATGCTGTGAACCATGTAGTTTGACCAGAAACCCTTTGGCTCTTCCATAGCCAAAGTCGTACAATCCTCACCAAGTGCAGTCTTAATTGTATATCTCACCAAGTCAACCCCGGTTGCGTACTTAATAATTTGAGGTATAAGGCTACCCCCGTTCCTTGCTCCCAACTCAAGAATATAAACATTATCATTTTCGTCGAGAATTACCTCAATGTTATATGCACCTGTTTTCATATCAAGTAAAGAAATTAAGCGTTGCAGTTCACTGTGAACTTTAGCCTGAATTTCATATGATAACAGACTTGGCCAGCTTTCTCCAAGTGGTACATATTCTTTAATCATGTATCCTCCATAATGTTCGTTTGCAAATGATCTGAATTTAAGAATCCCATCTACCGTAAAACCATCACCTGAGACCTGGTATCCTTTTTTCTGAACAAACTCCTCAATAATAAAGCGCTTTACTCTTGAAAATTTTAATGCATCTGAAACAGCTTCAAAAAGCTGATCTTTGGAAAATATTTTATTTACACCTCTACAGCCAGAAGAGTCTACTGGTTTAACCATTACAGGAAATTTAAAATTATTGATATAATCTAAAGCTGTTCTATATTCAGAAAATCCCTTGGCACGAGGTACATTGAAATTATGTTGGTTAAGAAAATCTCTAAATTTTTCTTTATTTGAAAGAATCTCTACAGATTTCAAAGGATTAGTTGGAAATCCTAATTGCTCGCAGACATAGGCTGCGGTCGAAGCTGCAGGATCAGATGCATAACAAACGACACCGTCAACTTTTAAATATTGTGCTAACCGCAAAACAGCCTCTCTGTCTGTTGTACTGACGTTATGGTACTCATGAGAATATTTATGACCAGGATTATCGGGTAAATAATCGCAAGTTATTACATACAGCCTCATTTCCCTGGCTTCTTTAATGGCATGGACCTGATACTGTGAACCACCCAACATTAGTACTTTCTTCATAACTTCAATCCTATATATCGTTCACAAAGCGTGCAATTCTGCCAATCCCCTCTTCAATCTTATCTGAAGTTAAAGTATATGCTAGCCGTATGTAGCCTTCACTGCACTTACCGTATGTTATTCCTGGAACAACTGCTACTTGCTCTTTCTCCAGGAGAGCATAAGCAAAAGCCTCAGAATCGAAGCCTGTCTTCTTGATATTCACAAATGCATAGAATGTTCCCTGAGGTGCTTTACAACTTAGTTTATCTATCCTGGATATACCCTTAAGCAATATGTCACGCCTATTCTTGAATTCCTTTACTATATGTGAAGTATAAGCTTCACCGCCTTCCAGGGCTTCAATGGCAGCATATTGAGAAGGCAATGGAGCGCATGCAACTATATTTTCCTGTAATTTTATCATATTTGATATTAAAACAGCAGGCGCAATTACATAACCAATGCGCCATCCTGTCATACAGAATTTTTTCGAAAAACTATTGATTAATGCTGTTCGTTCCCGCATTCCATCAAAAGTAATTATACTGCGAAATACAACATTATCATATATTATATTTTTGTACACCTCATCAGAAATCACAAACAGGTTTGAATCCACTATGATTTCAGCAAGACCCTGCATAGTATTAACATCAAATACTACTCCTGTCGGATTATTAGGTGAATTTAAGATCATAGCTTTGGTGTGTGACGATACGGCATTTTTAACGTCCTTTACAGAAATTACAAAGTCATTTTCTTCATAAGAATCCACAATAACAGGTTTGCCTCCACACATCTGTACCATTTGCATGTTGTTAATCCAGTAAGGTGCAGGAATAATCACTTCATCACCCGGATTCAGGATGGAGAGTAAGGTTAAGAATATAGCCTCCATACCGCCTACTGTTACAATGACCTCAGTTAGCGGGTCAAATTGTAAGCATGTTTCCCTTTGCACGTCTTTACAAATTGCTTCTCTCAATGGAACTATGCCTGCATTATGAGAATACCGCGTTTTACCTTCCATGATTGCTTTACATCCTGCAAGGCGAACATTCTCTGGTGTTGGAAGATCAGGATCACCCAGGGTAAAATCAATCACATTATGGTATTCTTTTGCCATATTGAATAATTTCCTGGTTAAGGATGGATGGATGGTTTGAACCATATCTGATAACTGTACCATACTATAATATAATAGTTTTAAAAATCTAACTTAAATAAATAATCTATATAATCAGGCTGATTATCCGTTCTAAATCCCACTCTGTCAAATCGTTATATATAGGCAGACAAATCACCTGTTCAGCTACTCTGATAGCTACTGGGAGATTTTTCAGGTTTTGCCGAGGAGAGTCCACGGTAAGTTGGAAACTTACTGACAAGAGGGTAAAAATACCGCCGTCCGAAAATATTGTGACTCTTAAGTTTCTCATAAACATCGTCGCGGGTTTGTCCATATTTCTCGACATCAATGTTTCAGCTATATATAATCTGTCATTTTTGTAAGTTCGCAGATGCCAAAACAAGCACAGCCCCTGTAATAACCTGTAGTATCATTGTCACCAGGAAAGGAGTATTAAGAAAATATCCCAATAAAAAAACCAATACCACCATTCCGGCTGCCAGGAGAAAGGAAGGTATGATATCTTTTACCTGTTGTTTCAGGCTATAATCAAACCGATTAATCCAAACTCCTTTGGTTCAAGCAGTCTGGCCAGGATGATTCCTACAATAAATGTAATTCCCCGGGTTGCAAAACTGTCAATTGTGCTCCAGAAGATCCCGGATATTGTTTTTTGTTTAGGAGACATCTAACTACCTATTAATCACTTCTTACTTTGCATTTCTACTCCGTTATATTTGCTATTGGAGTAATTGTATTCCGGTACTAATTCTCCGATCAATGTGACAATTTCCTGTTTTGAGAGACTGTATAAAATATCAAACAGTTCATCGATCTTTGAAAGCAGAGCCTGGCGATCAATCTTTTCAACCTGTGCAATCTTTATTTTAGGATGATGGGTAGGAATAGTATTTTCTCTGTCTGAAAGCAACTCTTCGTATAACTTTTCACCCGGTCGCAAACCGGTATATTCAATTTTAATATCTTTCTGGGGTACAAGACCTGAAAGTTGTATCATCTGGTGAGCGAGATCGGCAATCTTAATTGGTTCACCCATATCAAAAACAAATATTTCACCACCGCTACCCATAAAACCTGCCTCCAGTACCAGCTCACAGGCTTCAGGGATAGTCATAAAATAGCGGGTTATTTCAGGATGTGTGACTGTAACCGGACCACCTTCTTTAATCTGTTGTCTGAAAATGGGAATTACCGATCCATTCGAACCCAGCACATTTCCAAACCGGGTAATTACGAACTGTGTCTTCACTCCGGCCTGCTGTGCTTTCGATTGAACAATCATCTCGCAGACCCGCTTGGATGCTCCCATAACATTAACAGGATTTACAGACTTGTCTGATGAGACCATTACAAATTTTTTAACCCCGAATTTCACTGAAAGGTTGGTGATCAGTTTTGTACCTCCCACATTTACCCTTAAGGCTTCATGAGGATTATCCTCCATAAGGGGAACATGTTTATATGCTGCTGCATGGAATACTATTTCCGGATGATATTCCCGAAATATAAGTTCCATTTTTTCAGCACTAGTAACATCTGCCAGAATCAGTTCAAATTGCAGGTTACTAAACTTCTTCCGGAGCTCATTTTCAAGATGAAACATCGGTGTCTCAGCCTGGTCCACCAGTATTACTTGTTTAATGTTAAAACGTGCAAGCTGACGTACAATTTCTGAACCAATCGATCCGGCAGCACCGGTTACAAGTATTGTCTTATTGTTTAATCCTTTCTCTATCAGTTCCATGTTCAACCTAATGGGATCTCTCCCGAGAAGGTCCTCAAATTTAACTTTCTGAAGCTGACGCACCTGGAGCTGACCATTCAGCCACTGA
>Ga0315547_1001141_pt1 | contig 22032 bp, 34 predicted proteins | sample SalMarSW160240MG_2_FD_202542 | JGI IMG/M metagenome (GOLD analysis project Ga0315547, IMG submission 202542) | Salt marsh sediment microbial communities from the Plum Island Ecosystem LTER, Massachusetts, United States - Salt Marsh Sediment SW1601-240 ...
CCCATCTGGAAAGTTGCTATTTCGTCTGCACGCATTTTGTGTTGAATAAGGGCACCAATGAAATTTATCAGCTCACCAACTGAGCTACCTCCATAAGCCTGGCCCCCTATAAGTAAACCAGTATCTTTCTCGAAAATCAGCTTGACTCCCAATTCCTTAGCTCCCGGAATGCCGCCCGGATGTTTATCTGGAGCAACAGTCTCACTTGTCACAACATCTATATTTAATTCCTTGGCTCTTCTCTCTGTTAGGCCCGCAGATCCGACTGCAAGGTCGCCAAAACAAGTGGAGAATATACCTATGGCACATTCCATTCTCTTACGAGTAGTGAATAAATTTGCTCCAACTATCCGAGCTTCAGTAGTACCAACTGAGGCCAGCCAAATAGGCACTGGTGTACCACTTAGATAACACCTTTTCTCAGCACAATCACCACAGGCAAAAATACCCTCATCGTTGGTTCTCATAAAGTCATCGACCCATACACCCGTCTTTTTATCTACTTTTAAACCAGTCTTCTCGGCAAGCTCTACATTAGGAACAACACCTATGCCTAAAATTACCAGATCTGCCTTAATTCTTTCTCCGCCTTTCAGTTGAACATATTCCACCTTTTTTGTCCCAAGTATAGATTCTGCCTTTCTGTTGGTTAGAAGGTTTACGCCCCTTTCTTGTAGCTTTTGTTCCACACGTTTACATATTTCCTCATCACAAGCCAAAAGCAAACAGTGGTGAAGTAACTCTATTATTGTTACGTGTTGGATACCTCTCTTTTTACACTCATCAGCAAACTCTAATCCAATAAAACCCCCACCAATAATGACAACATCTTTAGCCTTATCTAAAGCATCTAAGAAATTCTGGAGGTACTTTATTTCTTTCTTTGTCACAAAGACATTATCCAAGTCCACACCTGGCAGTGGAGGAATCAGAGCTAAAGAACCGGTTGCCAATGCCAGTTTGTCATAACTAATAGTGTTATGTTTAACCGTGGAAAGAGTTTTAGCTTCTTTATTTATAGAGGTAACTTTATCTACAATTAACTCAATATTGTTGTTTGAAAGCACCGCATCGGGAATAAGGTTCTTCTCTAGAAATCTAACAGTCCCGACAACATAAGGTATGCCACAGGGAATTAGAACTTTCTCTTCCTGACGAATGAGCTTTATCCTGGCATTCGGATAATATCTTCTCGCACTAATGGCTGCCGTGGTGCCGGCTGGCCCTCCTCCTATCACAACAACATTCTTTTCCATAAGTTATCCCTCCTTGTATTGTTTAATCTGGATTAGGACAATCTTCATTGGTCACATTGGATTAGTATTTTAGGCCGTAATTATTTTACCTGCTTCGCCCTCTTCGCTTAAAACCTACTTATACCAAATGTGATAGTGGCAATGACTTATAGGCTTCGAGAACTTAAAGGTAATTTTTATTGGAGTACGGTTAACCGTATCTTCATAAACGAGTGTTTTATCTGTTAGATACTTAAAGTTGTAAAGATCGATTCCCCTTGGTAAAATAGGCATTAGCAACCATTCAGTTCTAAAGTAAGGACTTTCTGCTGTCCCACTAGCTGCTCCATCGATTATGCACTGGACCAAAGTTAAATGTGTGGTTTTCTTAGTTTTCAGGCTATATCGAGACTCAAGAGATACTCTCCAATCAGTAGCCGTAAGACCGGGTTCCAAACACATATCTGAAAAGCTTTCTATAAAATTTTCCAGATACTTTTCCTTATTCTCAGAGTATTTCTCATATTCCTGGTTGAATTGTTCCTCACTCCAATAAATTTCTTCACTATAATTAAGAATTATTCCCTCGCCCGTCGCGGTTATAGCGCGTTTCTTTTGAGAAGCAACTACCCCAGTGTTGGAAAACAAAAACACCAATAGAGCACCTAATACCATCGCTTTAATCAATAAGCTCCTTGATTTCATCTTTTTCACCTCCCCTCATCTTTTTTTAACTCCCTCGTGGGGAATAAGTCTATTTTGTTATTCTTTTTAATCATTATAATAATCATTAAATCTTAAATGTTTATAAAGTTTTTTAGCCAAATTCCAATAATGATCAGTATTAACCTCACCTTTGGCATAAGCTTCGTGCCAGCCTTGAGGGACAGGCATATCTCTATATAAACTTTTACGTTTGGCTTCAAGCAACATTCTTGGTTTTTTCATAAAATCAGCCCCGCATATAACCTTTCTTCCTGTTTCAGATGATAAATGTTTTAACCATCTAACTCCTTCATAACTCCTCATTAAATGATGATCAAGAATTAAGATATCAACCTTTTGTGAAAGTTTTATGGCGTTATGCCAAGCTCTTTTAATTTGTTCTTGAGAAAGTTTAAATAAATAAAAAGGTGGCCCGCCAGCTAATACTATGTTAGGCTCCCAGTATAATATTTGAGAAATAGATTCGTTATTAAGAAGTTGAATATCAGGGGCATGCACAAATACATCATCATCTTCTATTTTAGTCATCATTACTGTTTCTAAATTATTAAATGCTTCTCCGTGAGGTATTGATTTAGAAAAAGTCATCTCTCCTTGCTTTTTTCCTTCTCCTGAGATAAAATCCTTTTTTAAAATAGGAGAAAGAAACTCTGCTCTTTTCTTTTCAACTGGGGAAAGATGTGATGCATCCTTAGTCCATATCCTGACATTTGGATTTAACCCATCTACTCTTTTAATATTAAGCTGATACGGATTCGCATCTACTAAAGGGGTGTGATCACCGTGAAAATGGCTTATTATTATATCAGTAGCTTTCTGCCATCTGTCTGTAATCTTTTTTTGTATTCTCTCATCTATGGCTATTTGAAAAGGATGAGGAAGTAATTTGTGTCTTATATAACCTAAGGCTATACCCGGGTCGATTAGTATTTTACGATTTTTCGTCTCTACAAAACAACTCAAGCCTCTTACCCCCAAGGATTCAGTCCCCAAAATTTCAATTTTCATATTTTCTTTTTCCAAATACAATTGTTCCCAACCTGATCATATTGCTTCCTTCTTCTATTGCTACTTTATACGAATTTGTCATCCCCATAGAGAGTGTTTTCATGTTAACATTTGGCAGATTAAGAGCTCTAATTCTTTCAAAAATATCTTTTGTTTTTCTGAAATAGGGCCTGCTATCTTCAGGATTTCCAAATCTAGGACCCATGGTCATTAAACCTTCTAAACTTAAATGTTCAAGTTTTGATATTTCTCTGACTAAACTTTCAATAATTTCGTATTCTGGTTTTACACCATCTTTTGTTATTTCACTGCCGATGTTTATTTCTATATAAACAGGAACTGTCTTTTTTCCTGCTCTTTCTACTCTTCTATCAATAGCTACAGCGGTTTTTAAAGAGTCAACAGTTTGTATAACATCAAAAATTGGAAGAGCTTTGTTTATTTTGTTTTTTTGTAATGCTCCAATCATATGCCATCTTACTTTTTTTGCTTTTTCACCCAGAGAATTATATATTCTTTCAGCTTCTTGTATATAATTTTCTCCGATATCTGTAGCTCCTGCTTCTATAACTTTTATAATTTCTTCTGGAGTTCTTGTTTTACCTGCTACAACTATAGTTACATTATCTGGTATTTCTTTTTTTATCCTTTGATAATTTTCTGTTATGCTCATTTCTTAATTTTACCTTTTTGTAAATCCTGTAGCAAATTCTCCTCCGACATAACTCTCACTTGTTTTTCTAGTTTTATCTAATTCCTCAATTTTTCTTTCCTGGCTTCAGCATTGCATTCAAGGCCTTTTTTGCTTTTATGGCTATCTCCTCTGATATCCTAATTTGAAACTGCATATTCTCCAGTGCAGAAACTACGTTTTCTAACTTCGTTAATTTCATATCTTGGCAAACCGCAAGTGGTGATGGTGAATAGAACCTCTTGTTAGGATTCTCCTTTTGTAATGCGTGAAGCATTCCTCTTTCTGTACCAACAATGAATTCTCTAGATTTATTCTTAGCTACATATTCTGACATCTGGCCGGTGGATCCCACAAAATCGGCTAAATCTATCACTTGAGGTTGACACTCTGGATGTACCATAATCTCTGCTTTGAGATGCTTCATCTTCATCCTTTTTATCTCCTCCGGCTTAATGTTGTGATGATGCACGTAGCAAAAACCATCCCACAGAATAATCTCCTTTTTTGTTTTAGAAGCTACAAACCTGCCCAAATTCTTATCGGGTAAAAACAAAACCTTATTCTTTTTTAGCGAATTCACTACATCAACCGCATTAGAAGAAGTACAGCAGATATCAGATACTGCCTTAATGGAAGCGGACGAATTTACATAGCTTACCACGGCCACCCCTGAATATTCTTTTTTCTGGGTTAGTAAATCTTCAACCCTAGCCATATCTGCCAGAGGACATCCAGCATCCTTTTGTGGTATAAGCACTACCTTATCAGGATTGAGTATGGCTGCGGTCTCGGCCATAAACCTCACTCCACAAAAAACGATTACCTTGGCATCTGTATCGACAGCCATCTTACTTAATGCCAGAGAATCACCGGTAAAGTCAGCCATATCTTGCACTTCCCCTCTCTGATAAACGTGAGCTAAGATAAGGGCTCTTCTCTTCTTTTTGAGGTCTTTTATCTTTTGAAGAACTCTATTTGATTTCATAGTGCTCTCTTTTCTCAAAAGTCTTCTTAAGTTAGTCCTTCTGAAGAATTTTCATCCTTGGTTCTGCACTCTTTGTATGATTTTGCCCACAATCTCATCCATCAGCCTTGCTGTTGGGGTCTTCCCGTAAGCCCGGATAAAAGGCCTACCCTGATCAGTAGAATCTACTATGGCTGGTTCAATGGGAATTCTACCAAGAAAGGCCACCTTGAGCTCGGCTGCTGCCTTTTCTCCTCCCCCAGTTTTGAAAAGATCGATTTCCTTTCCACAATGAGGACAGATTAAGCCACTCATATTCTCTATTATTCCAATCACTGGTAATTTGAGAGATTTAGCAAAATTAACTGACTTTCTAGAATCTAACAAGGCTATTTCCTGGGGAGTGGTCACAATTATTGCTCCGCTTAATCCTGGAACAAGTTGAGCTACACTCAGGGGCTCATCGCCGGTGCCAGGAGGGGAATCAATAACTAAATAATCGAGCTCACCCCAGTTAACATCTCCCAAAAACTGTGATATTAGCTTCATCTTAAGGGGTCCCCGCCAGATAACGGGAGTGTCGGCATTCTCAAGCAGGGAAGCGATAGTGACTATTTTTAGACTGGAGGTAATGGCAATCGGCTCTATGACCTCATTATCTGAGAATCTTAACCTGCGATCTTCAATGCCCATCATCTTGGCCAGACTCGGCCCATGAATATCAATATCAAGAATGCCTACAGCTTTTCCTTGAAAAAGCAGGCCATAGGCAAGATTAACTGCAACCATGCTTTTACCCACTCCCCCTTTTCCACTAATGATTATTAATTTGTGCTTGATCTTGTCCATCCGATGGTTGATTTTTTCTCTCATTTTATCCTGTGGTGAAGATGGATGGGTAGCAGAAGTAGTCTTTTGCACTTTATCCTCCTTAAGTGTATGTAGAGATAATAATGAATTAGCGCTCCAAAATGGATGGTTTTTTAAACTTCAGATATTAAGGCGGGAACAAATATGCTCAGCTCTGAATAAGGAATTCCTACTGCTAATCTATCCCGGGAGACATGACCGTATTCTCTCGAATCATCGCAACCAAAAGAAATGGAAATCTTTCCCTCAAGATATGTCTTGACGGCTATATTCCCACAAACACCCATAATGCTGGAGAGACTAACAGTTAAATTTTCCCCTTTATATTGCTGGAAAATCTTCAGTAAATTCATAAATTGCTCTGGCTGAGGATAAGAGATAAGTAAATCAGGCTTGCCATCTACATTTAAGCCTATAGCCGCAGGAGGAATCTCCAACTGAGGAGTGGCAAGAAGTATTGATTTGGCTGTGTCAAAAGATATATGTCTCTTTTTACAACAAGCATTGATTATCTCTTTACCTACTCGATGATCCCAGCCGAAGGCATATTTTGCCCCCGCACACGAAATATCGGAGCTTTTTAATATCACCGGAGACAATCTTGCCTTAACAATGGCCTCACAAAAACGAACTCCCTCCATTATCTTATAATCAGAGCTATCTGGCATTTCTTTATAAAACTTTACTTTAGTCCATACACCACCAAACTTATCTTGAAACTGCTTGGTAATCTTATCCATGAAATCCTTCCTTTCTTCTTAATATAATCATTATTTATTTGAACTATAAGTTTTATAAATAAATCTATCTTTGAGTTCTTTGGGTGCAGCTTTTCTCTAGATTCCAAGAATCTTCTCCCAGAGATTTTTAATCTCATTTGTTACTTGATTATTTGAATATTCCACTATGGGTAGGCCTCTAACTAAAGCTTCAATAACCGAGATATCAAAGGGAATTTTCCCGACTAGCTCAATACTATTATGGCGGCAGTATTCTTCAATTTTTTGAGTAATGATAAGATTCAAATCATACTTATTAATGCAGACAAAGCTTTTGATGCCAAAATGACGAGCTACTCCCACAATACGTTCCAAATCATGAATGCCGGAAAGGGTGGGTTCGGTAACAATTAAGGCAATATCTACCCCCGCTAAAGAGGCAATAACCGGGCAGCCAATCCCGGGTGGACCATCTATGATGACAAAATCCCTTTTTTCCTTTTCAGCAATAAGCTTGGCATTTTGTCTGACCAGGGTTACTAACTTTCCCGAATTCTCCTCAGCAATCCCCAATTTTGCATGAACAAAGGGACCGTATTTTGTCTCAGATACGAACCATTTTCCAGAAAGATTATCCACCATCTTAATGGCTTTTTCGGGGCAGATATGAAAACAAATCCCACAGCCCTCACAGGAAATAGGATCAACCACGTAGTTATCTATTGCTTCAAAGCGGCAAACTTCTTGACATTTTCCACATTGACTACATCGGGATTGGTCAATGAAAGCAGTTTTCCCCCCCCTAAATTCATGAGTTTCTTTGACCACCGGATGGAGCAAAAGATAAAGATCTGCGGCATCCACATCACAGTCAGCCATAACTTTATTTTTGGCTAAGCTGGCAAAACTGCCAGTAATGATACTCTTTCCAGTTCCACCTTTACCACTAATAACTACAATCTGTTTCATTAGGATGAGGCTAATTAGCCTCCAGTTAAGTCCTCGATCTTTTCATAAAGCTTTAGGAATTCTTTCTTGTAGGCCGGCTTTACTTCTATTATAGGAATACCTTTAGAATAGGCCATGGCGATATCTCTATCCATAGGGATACGCATTAAGATAGGAACTTTCTCATCTTTACAATACTCATCAACTTTTTTATCTCCTACATCGGCCCGATTTATTACCACTCCAAAAGGTATTTTCAGTTTTTTCAGCGTTTCCACTGCTAAGACCAGATCATTTAGACCAAAAGGAGTAGGTTCGGTTGCCAAAAGACAAAAATTGCTTCCCTTCACAGATTCAATTACCGGGCAGGAAGTCCCGGGAGGGACATCAATAATGGTAATTCCATTATTGGAGGTAAATTGATTATTATTTGGGTGAGTCTCAAGACTAGCTCTTTTTACTGCTCTAACCAAAGGGACGGCCAGAGCTTCTCCCAAATTCAATTTTCCGTGAGTGAAGGAAATAGAGCCGCTTTTTCCTTTTTGAAGCACTCCTATTGGCCTACCTACCTCTTCAATAGCATCCTCTGGACACAGAAGGCTACAGCCACCACAGCCGTGGCAAAGCTCAGAAAAAAGCAGCACCCTTTCCTTAATCACTGCAATGGCATTATAGACACAAATTTCAGCACACTTTCCACAGTAGGTGCACCTGTCTTCATTGACCTTGGGTACCGGGATATTCACCCACTCAGTGTGAGTAATCTCAGGTTTTAGAAAAATGTGAGCGTTCGGCTCCTCCACGTCACAGTCTAAGAACTGAACATTTTCTAAAGAAAGGGCAAGGCCTACCGCTATAGTAGTCTTTCCTGTTCCGCCTTTACCACTGGCTACAGCAATTATCATTTCTTTCTGTCGATTAGTCAGTATCTTTGGCAAAGACCACTGTCACAGGAAGGGCCAGCTTCCGTGGATGAGGCCCCCTTTACCGATATTCCCACTGGCGAATATACTCTGCGTAGTTTAGCGCTACCACATTGAATACATTTATCAGGAGTCTTCTCTTCCGTCATTCTGCGGGAAATCTTGGTTATTCCACCGCAGTCTTCACATAAATACTTGTACATGGGCATATCTTTTCTCCTTTTCACTTTCTGATCATTTTTGTTCCACATTTTGGACAGGTCATTTGATAACAGGGCTGGCCTGCTCCGTGAGAAACAGTGGCCCCACACTTGGGACAAACACACTCGCCTGCGGGACCAGCACCTGGACGAGTACCACCCATCCTGCCACGACCACCGCCACCTCTGCCTCCTCCTGGAGGTCCTGTTCCATCTCCTCTCGGCATTTTTTTCCTCCTTACAGTAATTAGCAAAGCCAACTACCGATATTTAGTTATCAATGATTAGTTTTTTTGGATAATTACTTTCCTTTTTCTCCTAGTTCTTTGATTCGCTTATTGATCTGGTTCAACTGTTGACTTAGAGCCTGAGCTTGATTTTTCAGAGACTGTAGTTCCCCGTCTTTGCTCATCGGCGAAGGAGCGCCTGGAGAAGGAACACCTGGAGTAGCTCCTGTTCCATAGGGCATTGTCTGGAAACCGCCTCCCATCATTCCTCTACCCATTCCACGACCAGCTCCGGCTCCTCCACCTCGTCCCATACCGCGGCCGCCACCCATACCAGCACCGCCACCCATACCAGCACCGCCACCCATACCAGCACCGCCACCCATACCGGGAAAAGTTCCCATACCAGGAGTCGTTCCTGGACTGGGACTCATTCCGCCAGTTCCAAAATGTGAAGGTACACTTGCCTGACCACTAGGTTGTAGCTCTCCCTTTTTGTATTTTTCAATAGCATCTTTTACAGTCCCGCTGACTCCAACTATCACTTGAATTCCTGCCGCAGATAGGGTTTGGAAAGTATTGGGACCGCAGTTACCGGTAAGGACTACGGTGGCACCTTTACCTGCTATTATTTGAGCAGTCTGAATGCCTGCTCCATGCATGGCAGCAAGGCTAGGATTTGGCATTGCTTCGAACTCCATCGTCTCCGGATCCACAATAATAAAATACTGGCAGCGACCAAGTCTTGTGTCTACTGAAGCATTTAAGTCTGGCCCGACAGATGATACTGCTATTTTCATAATAGACTCCTTTCATAGATTAATCTTATTGCCACTTCCAGATTAATTCCCAAAAAATTCAAGGCAAAATTATCTTGGATTTTAAGTAAGGAATTACTTTATTCTTACTTTTCCATCTTTTCTAATTCCTTGATGCGGGAGTTAATCTGGTCTATCTGACTCTTTAGAGTGCTAACTTGACTCCGCAGAAAACTTAGCTCTTGCTCCGGGTCTGCCCCGGGTGCAAAGGGAGCTGCCCCGGGAGTAATACCTGGGGCTTGCGGAAAACTGTAAGGCACTGTTCCTGAGCTACCGTACATTGGATAAGGTGCGTAAGGCAGGCTGGGAAATCTTCCCGCGCCATAATAACTATACGGCCGGAAACCTCGACCCCAACCCAATCCCAGGCCTAATCTACCTCCTATGGGATTCACAAATCCGGGGGTAGGAAATCCTGCACAGTATCCTGCAGCTCTACCAGTCATGGGACCCATTCCCATTGGTCCAGTTCCATCTCCGCGTGGCATAATTTTTCACCTCCTCGATTAAAGTGAAATTTTATTCTTTATCTTTCCTTTAGATTTAACTCATCTTTTCTAAAATTTAAGAGTGGTTCACCAGCCGTAATAGGGGTAACTTAGCCCTCCTCCATAGTAGGGAGGATATCCTGCCCCCGGATATCCGGGCATAGCTGAAGGATAATAAGGGGCATAAGGAGCAGCTCCCATTCCATAGGGCATTGTCTGAAAGCCGCCTCTCATCATTCCTATACCTATTCCACGACCAGCTCCGGCTCCTCCCCCTCTTCCCCAGTATCTCATTCCCGGAAAACCTCTACCGCCAAATCCTCGAGGCATTTTACTCACCACCTCTCATCAATGGTTAATCTAAAAACTAAAGCTCTCAATAACAGGGCTTGCTACTTTTAAGCTCTCCTTCTAAGAAGTTATCCACTGCTTCCTTTACCTTGCCACCTGCTCCAGTAACTGCCTTGATTCCAAACTGATTAAAAAACCCCACTGCTCTTGGCCCCATCCCACCGGCAATGATAACCTCAATCCCTTGCTCTTTTAAAAATGAAGGAATCTGTCCTGGCTCTCCATGAGAACTGAAATAGGGATTAGCGATCACTCTCATTAAAGGATCAATTTCCCCATTTTTCTCTTCTACAATCACATAATAAGGACATCTACCAAAATGCATGCTTACCTCAGCTTCCAATCCACTGTTATCCTCAGCCGCTACGCCTATCTGCAATTTTTGCACCTCCTCCTTATACCTCTATTATCTTCCCTACACCTACGGGAAGGAAATCCTCTTTATATTCTTCTCTAAATAATCCAATAGCCTCTTCTCCTGTGCAGTGAGTAGGAGCTACCTTTTTTACCCCTAACTCATGAAATTCCCTCACAATTATTTCAATCATTCCTTTGGCCACTTCCATTAGATGAAAACCTCCCAGAACTAAATATATAGGCTCTTTTAAATTATTTTTTACCTTCTCTAAAATCCTGATTATTCCAGGATGCGAGCACCCAGTTATTACAACTAATCCGGGATCGGTCTTTACTATTAAGGATTGCTCAGATAAAGAACCTCTCCCAAAAGAAGCCATTAGCTCACCCGTGAGGTAAATACCAGGGGCAATCTGGTTAAATTCATCTTTTTCAACGAGTTTTACTCCAAAATCTCTCACCTTGTCTTTAAAGGAGGTAGAGAAATTAGAAAGACCATATACCTTTACCCTGGAATTTTGTTTTAACACTCCTAAAAGGCCTCCCGTATGATCATAATGATCATGGGAGATAACTATAGTAGTCAAATCCTGAGGAGAAATTCCTAGTGTCTTCATATTGAATAGCAAAGTAGTCCCATCCTCATCAGTGTCAAATAGGAGATCTTTTCCCACTAAACAGGAAAATCCCCAACTGACCTTCAATCTCTTATCCCAGATTCTGTTATCACCAACAATTTTAAACTGCACAGTTATTGCTCCCTTACCTTATTCATTTATCTTAATTTCAATTTTTCCCCGTCTAAAATTTTTTAAAGCAGATAGAGCTCCTTTGATAGTATTTCGAATAATTTTAGCCGCAAAAGGATTTAAAGCTAACATTTTTCCGTTTAATGTGACCTGAGTAGTGGGCTTCAAGGAAACACAATCCCTTACACTCTTTTTCCCCTGAACAATTTCTTTAGCCAGCCCGTAGCATGTTTTGTGCCCGCAGGACCCGCAATTAAGATTAGGTAATTTAAAGGCTTTTTCTTCCACAAGATCGGCTATTTTTTCTATATCGTTAAGGATACTGAGAACCGGCACCCCTAGCTTGATCTTTAAGGGAGAAATCGTAGCGGCACAAATCTCCAGTCCATCAAAGAGCCTTTCTGCTTCCTGTGCATCTTTTAAACAAATAATCTTGGGAAAGGTTTTTTCTTTTTTAAATCCTTCCACAAGAAGAAAGTCAGCTTCCATATACCGGGCTATATCCTCTAAACTTTTTCTATAGTTAAAAAATATGGCTGACTCACCAGGCGAAATGGCAGCTACCTGCTTGGCATATTTCTTATGTTCAGCCGTGTCGCTGTTAAGACGATCAATACCTTCAGATGCATGTTTAATGGTAGCTATTTTATAATCTCTTTTACTCAACTCTTGAGCTAAACTAACTACCAATGTAGTCTTCCCACTCTTCTTGTAACCGGTAATTCCCACCGCTTTCACCGAATCCTGCCTCACCACTTTAAGAGTGCACTTTCCTCATCGATTCTTCTTACTCTATTCTCAGCGCATCTTTTTTCAAAAAGATTTGATATCCAAAACTGGACTTCCTTCAAAGGCATCCAATCCCTGCACAATCAAGATATTACCTTGTCTTTTGACCAACTCCACCCTGGTTAGTCCTATGAGATTGGGTCTTACTGGGGATCTGGTAGTGAAAACCCCTCTTTTAGGCCTAGCAAGATCACCTCTTGGATGTACCTGTAACACCCCTCTTTTATCCTTGGAGATCTTATGAAACCAGTAGAGAACCCATAGATAGCTAGAACCTTCTATTCCTTTTAATCCTCCAGAGAAGTCTTCAAAAATCTCTATCTTTTGAGAATCCTGATTGCAAGATCTCACTACTCCTATGGGATAAATTTTCATCCTTTTTTCTGGAGATCATAGGGGCAGGCTCTACCTGCCCCTTAACTACTTTATTCTGGTTTTTCGCTCTTTTCCAATTCTTTGATGCGGGAGTTAATCTGGTCTATCTGATTCTTAAGAGCGCCAGCCTGATCCCGCAGAAAACTTAGCTCTTGCTCTGGGCTTACCCCTGGTGCAAAGGAAGCTACCCCGGGAGTAGTTCCTGGGGCCGGTGGAAAACCGTAAGGCATTGCTCCTGTTCCACCATACGCTGGATAAGGAGCCTGCCCCGCTTGCATAGCCTGCCAATAAGACTGGGCCTGTGGAGTCGGCCATTGACCAGTCATGAGGTAACTAGCCGTTGGTCCCAATCCGGTAGGACTTCTTCCCAGCCAACCCGGAGAGAAACCAAATCTCATCCAGCCAGGTAGACCGGTAAGATAATACATATATCTATTACCATGTCCTCCAGGCATTTGTCTCACCACCTTTCCATTGTTCACTCAAGGAGCCTCAACCGAGAAGCTCTTTGAGATAAATTTAAGGAAAAAAATTATCGACATCTCTCACACAACCCATAAAAATGAATTTGATGACTGTTTATCTTGAATTTGTGTTTTTTTGAGAGCTTGGTCTCTAACCCTTTGACAAACTCGATTTCCTCTTCCATAAAATCACTATAATCAATTATTCGACTACATCTAGTACAGATCAAATGGTGATGATGTTGTTTTGCTGTCTCACTGGCCAGTTCATAGCGGCTTCGTCCATCGCCAAAATCAAACTTAAAGATAAGACCCATCTGAGTTAATAGGTCCAAAGTCCGATACACAGTGGCCAAACCAATTCCTGGATAGTTTTTATGAACCGACAAGAATATTTCCTCAGCACTTAAATGTTTAGGATTCTTTGCGAAGACATTTAAGATGGCTTGTCGAGGCAATGTTAATCTAAAACCTGCGTTTCTGAATCTGTCATAGAGCCAAGGAGGACCAACCATATTTATATCCTCTCCCGGTGGTTAATAATGATTTTCATTATTATTATAATCGATATTCAAAATTTGTCAACCCCTTGAACTCTGCCCAAATTTATATTTACTCTATTAATATTTTCAAAAAATGGAAATTATCTTCCAAACTAAACCGGCAAATAAAAGGCCGTAAGCTATTGACGTTATTGTTAAAACTATTGCTTTCTTGAATCCAAATTCTCTAGTAAGCATTCCTGTAGCAATCATGCAGGGGATTCCAATTGTAGTTGCTACACTAAATGTATATATCTGAAGAGGCGATAAGACTGCTGCTATCTTGGTCCCAAGGACAGTAACAAGCATTGCTATAGAGAGGTCTTTTTGTAAATAGCCAAAAAGCCATGGGATAGTTGCTACCGCAGGTAATCCCAACCACCACATGATAGGAGAAAATGGTCCTACCACCGCTTTAGTAACACCTAAGATATCTAATGCTATATAAAATATTCCGCCTATAATGAGAAACGGTATAACTATATAAACAAAAGTTTTCATTCTAATCCAACTCTTGGTAATAATGTTTTTAATTGAGGGTATTCTATAAGGTGGTAATTCAGGTAATTCATAAAGGACAAGTTTTTTTTCCACTCGCAAAACTTTTTTCATCAAATAGCCAAAAATTAAAAAAGCAACGATGAGAGAGACAAGAACAGAAGCTGCCAAAAGTTTACCGCCAAAATGCCCGACTATCCCCATTACTATAGCAATCCGAGAAGAACAAGGAATCGCAGTAAAAAGGGATGCTGTATAGAACCTTTCTTTTTCTGAAGCCAGAATTCTTGTAGCCCTCACACCCGGGACAGTGCAACCCAAACCTAAAGCTAACGGAATAATTGCCCTCCCAGGGAGATTCAACCTTCTCAAAAATCTTTCTAAGTTGACAACAAATCTTGAAAGAATTCCTGTGTCTTCAATTAAAGTAAAAAGAAAGTAAAATAAAAAAACGTACGGTAAAGCAATAGCAATGCCGGCCATTACCCCTGTCAGTCCCGCTTCTAAAGCCATACCAAGGAAACCACTCCCTAAGTAAATTGCTGGTAAAATGGATTCTTCCACAAAGCCCATGAGAACCTCTTGTATCCAGCCCCCGAGGTAAAGCAGCACACCAAAGATAGCAGTAAAGGTTAGAAGAGTAATGGTTGGCCCCCACACCCTATGGAGAGCAATCCTATCGGTTCGCTCCTCCAAATTTTTTGAAGCTTCTTCTACAGGAACTATTTGGGTTACTTTCTGTGCAATAAAAGCAGCCGTGCCGAATCTGGTTATTGCTATATCTTCGCCAACTTTTGGATGCTCGACTAAACCTTCTTTAACTTTTTTAACTATTTTCCTATCTTTCAAGTATTTATAAAAATCAATATCTTCTTCTAAAAGCCTAAGAGCTATAAATCGCTTTGGCAGGTAAGTTTCTATTACCTGAGACGATACATTTCTTATTGCTTTCTCTATATCGTCATCATATTTTACACTAAAAGCCCTGGTTTTAATTTTTTTAATTTCCAAAACAGTAGTTATGAGTTCGTTTATTTGGTATTTGGTTAAAGGATTTATAGGGATGACGGGAATACCCAGTATTTTACTCAAATTTTTGGGATCAATTGTTATTCCTTTCTTTTTAGCACTTTCAACAAAGTTTAAAGCTAAGACAGTGGGTATCTCCGCTTCTAAGACTTGAAATGCGAGATAAAGACTTCGCTCAAGAGAACCGCTATCAGCAACTATTATTGCTCCATCTATTTTTTCTTCAAATAAGGCCTTTTCAGTAACTTTTTCTTCTTCTGATCTATCAGAAATAGAGTACGTTCCTGGACTATCTATAAACTCTATTTTCTTGCCAGCGATTATTTTTTCAGCTCTAGTTACTTCAACCGTTGTTCCTGGATAATTAGATACTATAACTTTTGGACCAACTAGGGCGTTAAGTAAACATGATTTCCCAACATTAGGCTGGCCAACTAAGAGGATCTTAAGCTTCATCCTAATACCTCAATTTCTTTTGCTATATCTTTACCCAATGCAAATTTTTTACCACCAACGTTGACCACAATACCATCCGGAATCTCGTACATGACTATAATTTTTTCTCCTAGAAATATCCCCATGCTGACTATTCTCTCGAATAATCCATAATCAGAAAATATAATATCAGTGATTATGCCTTTTTTGTTAAGTTCAAGTTTTGTTAGAGGAATACCTTCCTTTTTAAAGGTAGATATTTTTTTTATGTTATTAATAACTTCCATAGAAACGTAGTGTTCAAGGATATCGGTCATTTTATGTGCTTCTCTTTCACTTCTCGTTTTTTTAAAATAATTCTCAAGGGAAAGATGTTTTTTGACAATATCTTTTGCTTCATCTTGTCCATTTTTTGTCAATCTAACAATTTTTTCCACAACCTGTATCAGATTTTTTTCTTCAAGGGCTTTAATCGCTTTAGATGCAAAAGGAGGAGAAACTTTAACTTCTGCTTTTATAGATTCCAACGAAAGCTCTCCTTTTCTCTCTCGCAGTATTCTTAGAATATCTTCTTTTACTATTTTCAAAATACCAGATTCTTTGGTCATATTAGCACTTTTCCTCACTTACTACTAACTCTCACATTGAGTCAGCTACAATAGTTAATGTAACCGAAACATTTCATTTTCTAACTCTCTTTTTATTATCCAACAACTTTCTTATATAAAATTTCTTATTTTTATATTTAACCTCTATCAATTTATCTTCATTTATTAACTTTTCAATTATGTTCCATTACAACTGACTGGTGTTGGATTGTTACTATCAAACATTTTTCCGTCTTTTACACCAAGAAAATACTCTTTGTTCTCTTTTATCACACACATACATTAACCTAACCTAAAGCCATCTTTACTTTTCCCCATGCCTCTACCCGCTATGTGTTTTCCACAGTACGGACAAGTTCCATTTTTAATTTTATTTACCACTGTGTTGAATCCATCTCTCTTAATTAGAAGTCCTCCACAACGTGGGCAATAAGTGTTTTCTCCCTCTCTAACGTTGCCCTGATAAACATATTCCAGCCCAGCTTTTTTGCCTATTTCAACAGCTTTCCTCAATGTTTCCAGCGAGGTCGGGGGTATATCACTTAATTTATATGCTGGATAAAATCTGGTAACATGCCATGGAATGCTAGCATCTATTTTTCTTATAAACTCTGCAATGTTTTTCAACTCATTTGAATCGTCATTGTAACCAGGTATGATAAGTGTTGTTACCTCAATCCAGATGCTAAGATTATGATAGAGTTCTATATTGTCTAAAACCGGCTGAAGCTTCCCACCACAAATATTTCTATAAAAACTATCACTCATGCTTTTTAGATCTATATTTGCTGCATGTAAATAAAGGGAGATTTCCTTCAACGCTTCCTCGGAAATATAGCCATTGGTTATAAAGAGGTTTTTTAACCCTTTTTCATGCGCAATTTCTGCTACGTCATAAGCATACTCATAAAATATAGTCGGCTCCGTATATGTATACGCTATAGATTGACACCTATTATCTATAGCATTCTTTACTATCCTCCCAGGGGTAGTCTCTTCACCCACTATCTCTCTGTTCTCTACCTGTGAAATCGTCCAGTTTTGACAGTGCAAACAGTGGAAATTGCATCCCACAGTTGCTATTGAGTATGCTGTTGATCCAGGATAAAAGTGAAACAATGGTTTCTTTTCGATAGGGTCAACATTACTTGCCGCTACTTTTCCATAAACCAATGAATAGAGTAAACCGTCCCTGTTTTCTCTGACTCGACATATCCCTCTCTTTCCTTGAGATATAACACACCGATGATTACAAAGATCACATCTGACTTTATCCCCTTCAAGTTTTTGGTAAAACATCGCCTCTTTCATCATATTCTCAGCATTTTATCTAATCTACTGTCTTGTGCTTTTGAAAAACTAACAGGGCTGCCATTGCAGTGGCTACTAAAATCAAGAGCTGCTACTATATCTTCTGGGTTCTTCCAGTTTCAAACTCAAGAAAAAGCTTATGGAAACAAGTAAGGCAGTTAAAACAAAAAGGAATGCAAAAGAAATATACTGAATTACTACTCCGCCGATCAAAGGGAAAAAAGCTGTCGGTGCAAGAAAACTGCTACTTAAACCTATATAAGTTGGTCGCCTCTTACTGGGAGAAATGTCCAATAAGTAATTGGTATAGCCTACCATCCCTCCGTTTATGCAAAAACCAGCTAAAACGAATACTAGAATAAAAAAAGAAGACAAATTTGGACTTATTAGAAGAGCAGTAACAGGGGTAAGAAAACTTGTAATCAGACTCATCTGGATGACTTTCCTGTTACCAATATAATCCGATATATAGGCCCATAGAAAATTAGACAATAACCCACCCAGCATTTGTGCCGAAATAAAAAGCCCCACCATACCCAGGCTTATTTTAAGAATGTCTTTGGCGTAAATGACATAAAAGGGCAAAGCTAAGCTGCCAGTTCCCCTTAAAAATTGAACAAGAAGAAATCTCTGGTAATTTCTATCACCTTTTAAGGTTATCATAGCTTTTTTTAAAAACTGTCCAAATTTTAGCAAATCTTTATGCACATCTTCTATAGGTTCCTTTACTGACCCCAAAGCAAAATAAGAAAAACTTATGAGTATGAAAGAAAGAAAAAATAAAAATGCAAAATTTTTAGGAAAGGGTATTTCCTTATTTCCCAAGATCTGCTGAACTATCAATCCTGCTCCTATAGCCAGAACCCCACCAAAAAGCTGTCGATATCCGAAAAATCTTCCTCTCAGAGTAGAAGGAATAGCTTTTCCCCATATATCCATAAAAGGTATACTGGCTACACCTCCCATAAAAGTGAACAGTGCGAGTAGAAAAAAAGAGGAAATGAAAAGAAAAAGAGGTTGGGGGCTATCAAGAAAAAAGACAAATCCAGCCAGGATACCCCAACATAGAGCTCGGACGATAATGGCCTTCACCAATAGAGGCTTTTTATGAGTTCTGGTTTCTAATTTATTAGCTACGAACAACTGAGGTAAAACACTACCCAGCCGGGAGAAAGAACCTCTTGTTTCCACAGTTGAGGCAAAAAGTCCGATGAGGATTTTGGAATTAGTTAAACTGCTCACAAATACAGGAAGAACAGTATTGGGATCGCTAAACCCCATTCCTCCAGTGAAAAATATTCCGTGCAAAAGACCCATGGTGAAATTCCATTTTAGTTTATTACTCTTTTTATTTTTATCCAGAATCTTTACTCTCCCTTTTATTAGCTAATCCTCTTTATATCGCTTCTAATTTTACTCTGTCTCTGTTACTTTTTCTCTTTCTTCAGAGCTAGCAAGCATGTCAATACAGCTTTTGGCTTGTATTCTTTAAATTCTGGCTCCGTGCTCTCGAATTATCTGGTCTATATCTCTGAGTGGGTTATCAGGATCAAGGTAACATCTTTCCCTATAACTTCACAGCACGATAAATTCTCTCTATCATCTGATGCACTTTATCTAATCTCTCGGAATTACGCTTTACAACATTTGCCAATGGACCTATCACCTTTTCCAAACTCGCTATATGGTCATTTACAGAATGCATAGCCTTATCTCTAGTTCTCTCAACCTTATGCACCATACTTACAAACTCTCTCATTTCCCATTCTGCACCATCCACAATCTTCTGTACCTTGTCTACACACTCCACTACCCGCTGTTCTGAACTCGTAACATCTATTTTTAAGCCATCAATATCTTTTCTTAAACTAACTAAAGCGTCTAAAATTACCTTTTGAAAATCTTTCTCTTCACTCATCTTCAACACCCCGCTTTTCAACGACAAGAATTATTTTCTGGAAATCTTGATTCTCTTCAGCCATTTTTATCCCCTTTTTTATTTCTATTTCTCGTTCTCCATGATCTTACCATCCTTCACTCCAATTCTCTCACCTAGCCCTTTAAAAAAACCATCCAAAATTTTCTGCTCCCTTAATTAAATTTACAGGTGTGTCTTTCCTATAACATCCAATTTCCCTTTTTCCTTACTGAGTATCTGAGACTGAACTTTGTCCTTTAAAAATTTTAAAGCCTCATCCATGTTTATTTCTGCTGTTTCATTTTCCATCACTATTACACCCACTGGACATTCTTCGACACATATTCCACATCCACTACACCTATCCTTATCTACCCACGGCATTTCCATTTCCTCCTTTTAACATATTAACTTCCCTTTTTAAATCTATTGGGCAAAATATGTCATATCTGTACAACTTAACCCGCTCCTCCATCAACACACTTTTCAGGATATAGCGACTTTATTTTTTCCTTGAATTGGGTGCAGTGAGTCGGGCAAACCAATTGCAAATCCTTAAGTAAATCAAATTCATTAAACCTATGCAGCCCTCCGATAATTGCATAAGGTTTTCCGAGTTGCGAGGCTGCATTCAGAATGTCTCTACAAGACAAGAGAACCCCCAGTCAGCTTTAAGACCTTCTTTCCACACCTCATTGTCGTAAATAATGGTAATTTTCATTTTATCACCTCCCAATATAATTGACTAATCTTTTGTCAATGCTTCCATCAGGCAGCATCCAATCCGGATGTAGCTCTCCTCTCCTCTCCCCTCCATTTGATATCTTACACAACTTTCCCAATCTCCCTTACAATAAAGTTCAATCCACTTTTTATCTAATTTTCCCTTCTCATAAAACTTTTTCATTGGACATACTGCAAACCACTTGCAATCCATCAGTAGCACCTTCAATTTTCTATAATTATTTATCATGTTTTCTCTGAGTCCAATTTTAACCTCTTTAAAGTCAATTGCTCTCTTTTACCTTCTTATAGAAAGCAGGGCATTCAAGACCGTAAAGACTGCTGCTGCCAAGGTGGTATAAGCAAAAATACGTTTTCTTGTTGCTGAATCTTCTTATTAGAACCTCGTTATTTCCTTCTTGGAAGAATCATGTCATCTCCTAGACTTACTTCTGCCCCTCCTTCGGCCAAAACCTTTACCCCTATCAGTACCACGCCTCATGCCTTGGCTCCGACCTAGACCTCCACCTCGGCCTCTATTCATCTCATCACTTGCTATCCCAGGTTGAGGAAATCCAGGATAGCCAGCTGAAATCATTCACCTTTTTATTTCTTTCTCAAATTCTGGAAAATAGTTGTTAATAATTCTTAAATTAAATCTCGGAAGTATAGATTCTTTGGGTTCCCTCTCCAATAAAAATCCAAAAGACATTTCTATCAACTCTTCTCGTGTCATTTCACCATCAGTCAAATATTGGTAATACTCATCATCCAGAGTTACTACGTGTTCTGTTCTGACACCTCTTTCTTTTATAGTTACCACAAATTCTTGCTCGTTTTTCCTTTTGACTTTGATCATCTCAAAACTCCTCTGATAATTCTAACAACTAATTTAATAATTTATGATCCATCTTTATTTTTCTGCAATGCTTCTTTTTTAATGGCATCACATTCTATAAGTTTAAAATTTTTGAATTTCCTCTTCCGAGATATTTTCAACTATTGTTTACCCCTCCTTCTCTTCACGTTCTCTTTCCAAACGCTCTTTCCATTCAGAAATTTCCATAGTATTTTCTGTCTTGCTGAGCATTTTCTTTTTAACGTTTAATTTTTCCTCGAGATCCTCTAATTCCTGCATCATGGAAACCCTCGGTGAATGGACTGGTACGTTTTTTTTCAACTCTTCTACTTTTCTTTTTATCTTTTTAATTTCCTCAATTAACTGTTTTTTATTCATTTCTTTTCCTCTATTTTTAAAATAAGCTTTAATGCCGAGTTTCCCAAAAAACAATTTTTCTTTTTGTTTACTGAGTATCTGGGACTGGATTTTGTCTGTGAAAAATTTTAGAGCTTTCCCTGTTTATTTTTCTTCCTTCCTTCTTTCTATCCTCCTCTAAGAAGTCTGCCAACTTTCCAATTTCTTTCACTTTGAAATCTAATTCCTCTCCATTCAGGCAATTTTTAAATATTCTCTTATCCTCTGATATAGATGCTATAACTTTATTTTTATCCACAGATTTTAAAAGAACTTCTTTGGTTTCCTCATCGATTTTATTTAGTTAGCACATAGTAAAAGCTTTTGTTAATAGCCTTTGCCATCTCAGTTATCTTCTTGGCAAGTCTTACCGACTCCTGAGAAGGGTCTCTTTTTCCACAACCTCCCTTACCACACACCAAGATTTTCATCTTTCTATCCCTTTAATTTTTCTATTCGATTATCTTTATTTCAGCAAAACTTTGGAGTTCATAAAATCAATTTCCTCAATTTTAGCCTCTACAGCTTTTTCTTCTCCCAATAAAGTTGATAAAATAAGTTTTCTTCCCTTGGACCTTATAAATGCTACCTCTTCCAATAAATTTTCCTCCCCTCTATCTTTCTTTATCCAAACACTTACCATACACATTTTAGATGTCACCTCCTCTACAATTCTTTTTCCTCAACAACGAGTGGGCTAATGGCAACCTATTCATAATTTATCAATTCCTTGTTGCCTAAGCCACTTCTCAAAATCTCCTTTTTGATCAAAAAATTCTTTATCGTAATTTTCTTCTAACTTTTTTAC
>Ga0315547_1001142_pt1 | contig 21993 bp, 21 predicted proteins | sample SalMarSW160240MG_2_FD_202542 | JGI IMG/M metagenome (GOLD analysis project Ga0315547, IMG submission 202542) | Salt marsh sediment microbial communities from the Plum Island Ecosystem LTER, Massachusetts, United States - Salt Marsh Sediment SW1601-240 ...
GGACGCCATTGTCTCCGAGGAAGTTGCTCCCTGAAGCGCGACGTGCAAGAGGTTTTCTATGAACCGTGATGATGAAATAAAAAACAAGAAAAAAGAAGCCATGAAAAAGCTTCGCAAAGATCGAAATAAATGGATCACCCAGGCGTCTAAGATAGTTAAAGAACAGAGAAAAGAACGAGAGGCCATAAAGGGACATCTCGAAAATGAACCGGCAACCGTCCCGGAAATATCCAAGGCCGCCGGGATACCTCCGGACAGGGTCCTCTGGTATCTGGCGACATTAAAAAAATACGGGGAAATCATAGAAGGGAAGAAAGACGGCGGTTATTTTCGATACGAACTGGCTGAAAGTGCAGTTGAAAAAGCTGATGAATAAACAGGGCTCTCGAACGTCTCAGTTGGAAGCGTTTGACCTTTTTTATGGAGATATGAGTATGACGCTAATTAATCCTAATTTTGCCAAAGAAATGGAACCTTACGGAGAAAACTCGGCCCTGGAATGCTTTAACTGCGGGACCTGTGCGGCCATTTGCCCGTTGATATACGAGCATTTTCCCCGAAAAATGATTCGTTTTATTCAAATCGGTGCAAAGAATCGGATTCTTGAAAATGCTCAAGAACTCTGGCGCTGCCTTCATTGCGGGCTCTGCTCTCAGACCTGTCCCCGGGAAGCAGACCCGGGAGAAGTTATTCTGGGACTGAAACGCTACGTCGTCGCCAATTGGAGGAGATCCTGAAATGTATAACCCGAAAGATATCATAGATCTGATCGCCGACAACGTCAAAAAAACCAAGAGCCCTTTCGGAATTCCAAAATTTATGGCCAATACCTGGTGGAAGGATGCACCTGTGGGAAGAGACGGTGATGCGCTGCTCTTTACCGGCTTGATGTATCAGTTTATCCCGTATATCGACAAAACAACGCGATATTTGGAACAGTATGAAGACACCGGCTGGGCGAATTATCTGCACTATGCGAATTATCTCCCCAAATTACTTTCGGGCATCGGACTGGCTTTGATGACATCCGGAAAAGAGAAGAAAAGATCCGACCGGATTCTACATGATATTGTTAAAATCTTAAAAAAATCGACTGTCGATTTTGGTTATAAACCGGAGCTGGATGATTACAGCGGCATTCTCCTTTATGACCTGGGCGATCAGGACGGTTTTGTACGGCATGCCGAATATGTTGCGGCAAACCTGAAAAAAGCAGGCATCCAAAAGATTATCACGGTGGATCCGCATACCACATATGCATTGAAAGTGCTTTACCCCAAATACATTGGTGAAAGTTTTGAAGTGAAAACCTATTTCGAGCTTATCGATTTCAGCTCACAGAACGGTTCCTGCCGCGTTACGCTTCATGACCCCTGTTTTTACGGCAGATACCTGGAATTATCGGATGTGCCCCAGAAGGTCTTGGGAAAACTGGATATCGAATGTGTCAACGTGAGAAATTCAGGAGAATTTACGAATTGCTGCGGGGGTCCGGCAGAATCCATATCTCCCAAGCTGTCCAAAGAAGTACTGGGCCGGCGGGTTGAAGAATTGCAATCCACCGGGCTTCCGATTATTGCCATGTGTCCCATTTGTTTGGGGAACCTAAGAAAGGCCGGCGCACAGGTTGAAGATTTGTCATCACTGATCGGAAGATATATATAGAACGATTTAACCGGAAACTAAATGAAAAAGGAGGTAAGACGAATCATGACTGAAAGACAGGAAAAAATCATGTATTTTTGCACCCATGCCAGTGGAAATCCCGAAAAAGCGGCCATGCCCTTTGTGATGGCCAATGCCGCACTGGCCATGGATGTTAAGGCGATGGTCGTATTGCAGGGCGAAGGCGTATATCTGGCAAAAAAAGGATATGCGGAAAGCATGCTGCCGCCCGGGGGATTTCCGCCGCTGAGCAAACTCGTCAAAGATTTCATGGACCTTGGGGGGGAGTTGAAAGTGTGTGTTCCCTGCATCAAGGAGCGGAACATTAACGAATCGACCGACCTGATTGAGGGCGCCGAAACAACGGCCGCGGGCGCCTTGACGGTTGAGGCCATCGAGGCTGATGCGGTTTTTGTTTACTAATTAAAGATTGCGAGTGCCCGAGTGATGCCTATAAATACGGAACGGATAAGAGAACGGCACTCGCAACCTTATAACATATCGAACGAGGTGGGACATGCAACCATTGGATATGAATAACCCCCCGAAACGAGTCACCGACCTTATCGAAATCAAACAAAGGGGGAAAAAGATAACATGTCGTACCGACTTTGAAATACTTCCAGTCGATTTTTCACATCGTGCCAATCCGTTTCAGGCCTATATTTTTCTGTGTTGTTATACCGGTACCATTGAAGGGAAAGAATTCACTTTCAGGAAATGCTATTCTCGAGGCTGTCCACATAACTTGTGCCCTCATGTGTCTCAGGCGGTAATGATTGCCAATCGGTATTTACAAAGAGATTATCGGCGGTTGGAGGCATGTGGTATTGATATTGAAAGAAGAATGTTCACACTTGAAGACATGATCGTTAAATTTAACGGTTATCATGAGGCGTATGGACCGATCCTTACGATTCATGACTATATCAACATTGCCAAAGAAGGAAACGATGTTGCTGTCGATATTAATATAGAATATGTACCGGCAGTGGAGCATTTTGTACATTATGAAAACAAACAGACCTTTCTGATGGTTGATTTTACCGTCACAACTTTAGGGAGGAGCGGCCGTTATGAGCGGTGTCTGGCCTGTTATCCCACTGGGGAAAAAGAAGAGGAGAGGCGGATAGCGATAGGAGTGGCCAATGAACGGTTAAGACTTCTTTACCAGGAATTTGATGACGCTTCGATAATTTATGAGAAATGTTTTTTTGAATAAAATCCGGAAGAACAAATAAGAACATATATCCTGCCGCCGATTTAAATATAAAGAATATAGTCTGTCTTTTCGAATACTGTATAACGATAATTTCAATTGAGCGTTTTTTACACCATGGAGATTGTAGCAATCTCTGAAAAGCTTACCTGAACAACCCATTCATAAAGGAGGACAGGATGACGGACAATGTTGTTATTGCGCTGTCATGCGGCACGAACAATACGAACCGGGCGACCCGCGCGATGCATTTGGCGACGGTGGCGCACAAGGAAGGCAAAAACGTAACCCTTTTTTTGCTGGATGAAGCCGTCTATCTCGCAAGGAAAGGAATTATCACTCACGTACGGGCAGCTACCGGAGATATTGCCGACGATCTTTTGGCGTATCTACAAAGCTATGAGGTACCCATCTTAGTTTGTACACCCTGTGCCAAAGCCAGACAGATTTCAGAAGACGATTTGATTGAAGGCGCCCGGATGGCAGCTGCCACGGAGCTCATTCACAGAGCCTGTGATGCAGCGGTGATCAGTCTTTAGTCTTCAGCGATAATATACGATTTTTCGATCAGCGTCACAATGAATCGAGGGAGAATCATGAGACAAATTGTCTTATTTGCATTTAATGGAGATTTTATGTGTTTTATTCATGTCTTATTAAATGCCTTAGACATGAAAGAAAAGGGATATGAGGTTAAAATCGTTATCGAAGGGGCGGCCACCAAGCTCATTCCGGAATTGATGAAAAAAGGCAATCCTCTGCATGTGTTATATCAAAAGGCCAAAGAGCTCGATCTTTTTGATGGGGTCTGCAGGGCCTGTTCCAATAAGATGGGTACGCTGGAAGCGGCCGGAACAGAAGGGTTTAAACCGTTGGATGATATGAACGGTCATCCCGGAATTGCTGGCTATATAGAAAAAGGTTTTGAGGTGATCACGTTTTAGATGTTTGGCAAGAGCAACGTTAAAGGAGGTAAGCCTATGAAAGAACTTAAAGTTGGATGTGGAAAGCCCACCGGCGCAACGGTAGGTGAAAAAACCGAAAAAAAGATACTCCCTGATCAAACTCAAGGGGAAAAGGAGATCGCTATGTCTGTTGTCAAAGTCGGCCAAAAGGCTCCTGATTTTGAAGCACCCGCCTACCAGGATGGGAAGTTCGGTCAAGTTAAGCTGTCTGATTATTTGGGCAAATGGGTTATCCTCTGTTTCTATCCGGGAGATTTTACCTTTGTTTGAGCCACGGAGTTGGCCGCAGTTGCGTCCAAATACAAAGACATCAAAGAACTGGGAGCTGAAATTTTATCCGTGAGCGTCGACAGTCATTTCGTTCACAAGATGTGGCAGGACAATGAGCTTTCAAAAATGGTAAAAGGCGGCGTTCCATTTCCCATGCTTTCCGACGGGCCGGGAAACATCGGCAAGGTGTATGGCGTCTATGACGAAAATGCGGGCGTCGAAATGCGGGGCCGGTTCATTATCGATCCGGATGGCGTGGTTCAAGCCATTGAAATAATGACACCGCCGGTAGGCCGCAATGTTGTGGAAATGGTTCGGCAGCTTCAAGCCTTTCAACATGTCCGAAATACCAATGGTGCCGAAGCAACACCCAGCGGATGGCGACCGGGAAAAGGAACCCTTAATCCGGGTCCCGATCTTGTCGGCAAGGTTTGGGAAGTCTGGAACGTTGAGAATGCTTTTGATTAAATCCTTCGTTTGTTTCCCGGCTTTTGAATTAAGAACACATCTTTATGAGAAAGCCGGGAACTTCGTCACGTCGTTGTTTCCAAAGATTATATCGGCCTCATCTTACCGGGGCATAAAGAAGATTTCATAATATGTTGGACAAATCGGTCTTTTATTCTTGCGTTGCGATTTTTTTTTGTTTTTAAATGGCGATGTTTTTGTATTTTTAAAGGGAGAGTTATTCTGAAATGGCGGATAAAAATGTCCTGATTATCGGTGGCGGTGTGGCCGGTCTCTCTGCTGCGGTTGAACTTGCCGTTTTAGGTATCCATGTTGAACTGGTTGAAAAATCGGACTTTCTGGGCGGACACGCCATCGGCTATGCTTGCAAGGCCATTGACAATACCTGCGTAAAGTGCGGTGCCTGTATGGTGGAAGAAAAATTACAAAGTGCGGTTTCTCACCCGAACATAAAAGTATTGAGGGGTTGTCAGATACAAGACATATCTAAAAACCATCGATTCTCAGCAAGTATCCGACAAGAACCTTTGGTTATCGATCGCAAAAAATGCACCAACTGCGGGTTGTGTCTTGATCGATGCCCGGTCGACAGGGCGATTCTTCAGGGCTTTTCAAAAAACAACCATCCCTTTTATGCGGTCAACAAAGAAAGATGCCTTTATTTTAAAGATCATTCCTGCACCATATGCAAGGATGAATGCCCTGAAACGGCCATTGATCTGGACAAAAGCGCCTCGGAACATACCATTGAAGCAGATGCCGTATTAATTGCTACCGGATTTCAACCCTTCAATCCCAAGAACAAACCTTACGGGTACGGGCGTTTTAAAAATGTTGTCACCGCTCTTGAGTTGGAAAATATGCTGAAACGGTCCGGCGGAGCAAAAAAACCGAGTGACGATAAACCTCCGCAAAAAGTGGCCTTTATCCAGTGCGTGGGATCCAGGGATGCCAAACTGAATCACCTGTGGTGCTCAAAGGTGTGTTGCGGTTCGGCGCTGCGTATGGCCAGGCTGGTCAGAGAAAGGCAACCGGAGACCGAGGTCACTTTTTTCTATATCGATGTCCAGACCTTTGGAAAGGACTTCGAACCATTCTACCGGGAAGTTCGAGAAGACATCCGAATGATACGGGCCATTCCCGCTGATATTTATGAAACCGAAGATCAGCGTCTGAAGGTGAATTTTGTGAATCATCCCCTGCATGAAACCAGAGAAGACATTTTTGATCTTGCGATACTGTCTGTGGGTATAACCCCTGGCGAGGATATTGGAACCCTGTCGCGGATATTCGAGGTGGATCCGGATGAATTCGGATTTTTAAAAGGCGAACACAAAAAAATGCCGGTTTCCCGAAACGGTGTATTTACAGCCGGAACCGTCCAGGGACCCATGAGCATTCCTGAGGCTATTGCCACTGCCGGAAGTGCAGTATGGGGAATCATTCAATATTTGAAAAGGTAGGAGAGTGAACAATACCACACTCATTTTAGGAAATGGGCCGTGTGCCGGTATCGTTGCTGAAAATCTTCTGACAGCGGGTGCGAAAATCATCATTGCAACCAGAGACGATACCTGCAATTTTGATGGATCCGCCGATACCGGCGCATTACAGATTATGACGCAGACGCGGTTAATTTCTTGCAAAGGTTCTGTCGGGAATTTTAGAATCCATGGGACACAAAAAAATAAACCGGTTACCATTGATGCCGGCCGCGTCATCATTTCCGAGGAAGATCAAAGAATGCCCAATTTTTCCCTGTATGGATTAAATGGGTCTTCCAACGTCATCACGCTGTCTCAAATGAAACACCTCCTGAAGGATTCATCGAGTGAAAAAACCATTCTTTCGGAAATAAAAAAGGTGGTTTTCCTTTCAGGCCTTGTAAAAGAAAGCACGCCAATCATTGCCAAAGACGTCATGTTATTTTCTCTGTTGCTTCAGAAAGACTCTAACATAAAGACATATATCCTGACGAAGAACTTAAAGGTGGCAGGAGACGGTCTCGAATCCCTATACAGGGACACCAAAAATGCCGGCACAATTTACATTAAATTTACTGATGTCGCCCCCGACATTCATCAAAACGATGAAGACCCTGTCCGAATCGAGTTTTTCGATGAAATAACATCCAAAAATTTCAGACTGACGCCGGACATGACGGTGGTTGACGAGTCCATCGTTCCTTCTGAATACGCATCCGATCTTGCAAAAATATTTGATATCGAAATAGATCTCAGCGGATTTGTCCAGGCGGACAATGTTCATAGATATCCTGTGTTGACCAACAGAAAAGGGATTATGGTTGCCGGTCCGTCGAGAAGCATACGGGATGTCGACGACCAAAGAATCGACGCTGAAAACGCCGCACTTGCCGTCACGGGTCTTTCAGGAGAAGAAACAAAAGCTCAAAAGGCACAAGTCCATGACGGACAGTGCATACGATGTCTGACCTGCTATCGCCTCTGTCCGTATCATGCGATAACACTGAATAGCCGGGTGGTGGTAATGCCGGATGCGTGTGAGCGGTGCGGCATCTGTGCGACGCACTGTCCAAGGCATGCAGTTCGTATCGCAGATCTTGAGCCCGAAGCCATGTCTGCGTTGATCGGAACCGGCGGCGGTATTGACAAACAACAAACCTTCGTGCCATTTATCGTGGCGTTTTGCTGCCGCCGTTCGGCGGCCCGGGCCCGGGATTTGGCGGTATGCATGGGATACCATCTGCCCCAGGGATTGAGGATCGTGGAAGTGCCGTGCTCGGGCGCCCTGTCCTACGACCATATTTTTGGGGCGTTGGGGAACAACGCTGATGGGGTGATGGTGCTGACTTGCCATAAAGGAAACTGTCATTCGGAACAAGGTAACATTTATGCGGATCAAACGGTGGCGCAAATACGAGAAATGTTTTCGCGGATCGGTTTTGAAAAAGAGCGAATTTTAATACAAACCCTTGCATCCAATATGGGAGCGGAATTCGCCCGGATAGCAGGTCGCTTTGAAGAAACCATTAAAGAGCTCGGTCCCAGCAGGCTGAAAAAAATCGGATTGTCGGAAAATTCGACGCCGACAAAATCAAAAATAGGAAAGAGGAAATAGGGGAGAGGAATAATAATTTATGACTTCACCGTCTGAAATCATCGATATGGATCGGCTCGATCATACCCGATGCAGAACCTGGCCGTTTTTGCAGGATTTTTGTGTGACGTGCGGCATGTGTGCAAGTTCTTGTCCGGCTTCGGGAATCGACGGATTTGACCCGCGCATGCTGGTTCGAATGGCTTCTTTTGGACTTGTCGAAGATCTGGTCGATGCCCGGTGGCCGTGGATATGCACCATGTGCGGCAAATGCGAAAATGTTTGTCCCATGCAGATCGAAATCCCGGATCTGGTTCGAAACATTCGATCCAGAAGAGACCGTGAAAAGGTTCCGGGAATTTTGCATAAGGGCCTTGTTGCGGCACTGGAGACCGGGAACAATCTTCGCCTGCCAAAGGAAGATTTTATATTTATTATCGAGGATGTGGCCGAAGAGGTCGCAGAGGAACCCGGTTTTGAAGGGTTTAAAGCGCCCATCGATAAAAAGGGGGCAAACATACTCACCACCATACACAACAAGCTGGTCAATACCCATACCGAGGATTTAAAACACTGGTGGAAGATTTTTCATGCGGCCGAAGAAGACTGGACCGCGACCTCGGAAAACTGGGAGGGAACCAGTTGGGGATATTTTACCGGCGACGATGACGCCATGAAGGTGATGGCCGGCCGGATCGTGGCGCAGATGGAGCGGCTGGAGGTCAACACCCTTCTCTGGCCAGAATGAGGGCACGCCTATCTTGCGACCCGGTCGGGTCTTGAAACATATTATCCCGAGGCGTTCAATAAATTTCGATTTGTGACGGTTTTTGATCTGCTGATAACGTATATCAAAGAAGGTCGTATCCGGCTGGATAAATCGAGATTCACGGAACGTGCTACCTATCATGATCCATGCAATTATGGAAGAAGGGCTCAAAAACGTTTCGGCTACGGGTATTTTGAAGAACCTCGCTGGATTCTGGATCAATGCATGGAAAACTGGATCGATCTTTATCCCGATAAAATGGATCAAATCTGCTGCGGCGGGGGGGGCGGCGCCCTGACCACCGGGTACCATGACGAGCGGGTGTTTTATGCGCGGAAAAAGTTCGATCAGATCAAGGCCGCGGGTGTAAAAATGATCGTGGTCCCCTGTCACAGTTGTCACGGGCAGCTGAATAATGTTAAAGGCGAATACGATTTTGAAGATCTTGAAGTAAAATACCTGTGGGAACTGGTGGCAGATTGTATGATTCTGCCTTAGAAGTGGTTTCAAAACCTCCCCTCGGGCTCAATCCGCCAAAGGCGGACAAGTCTCTGTGTTGGACCGAGACGGCCAATCCTCTCACCCAATTGAGCGGCATAGCCGCGTTTCATAAAATCGTTACACGATTTTATCGGACTATGGCAAATCCGAGACGCAGCGCTTCGGTCCTGTCTCTGAAATTGAGCAAACTTTCCGCCAGGGCATTGACATACTGGATCTGAAAATACAGGTTCAGGTTTTTAAATATAATCTGACTCAGCGGATAGGTGAGATTAAGTTCCACGGAGCCGCCTTCTTTGGCATACCGAAAATGCGATCCCAGAACAAAGCCGTCTGTTTGCCCCGCCTTTATCTCCAAATCGAAATACCCCAGGTAATCGTTTAAGTCGAGATTGTTTACGTCATCATTGATGGTATACGCCCAGATTTTCGGTGAGACGAGAAATCCCAATTTGTGTTTCGGCCAATAGTAAATATAGATCGGCTTGACATACAGGAAATTGGTGCTGCGTGATAATTCTCCCCCCCGGCCGTTGGATTCATGTTGAAAGCCGGTTTTAACAAATAGGCCGGTGGCCCAGGGAAACTTGAGATTGGGTGACAGGAAAAAAAATTCCGGTTTGTAGCTGGTGTCTTCAAAGGGCTGGGAGGCGGATCTCAGATTCCAAAAAGATGTCTGGGTATAGGCCAAATGGAACCCCTTGGCCCAAGGGTGATCCTGTACCAGTTCGCTATTGGTATCAAAAAGCCGGTATTTGAAGCTGATTTGAAATTTGCTTTGTTTGGGATCGGTTCCCACGAGAAAATACATGGGATTATACGCCGAGAGATTCTTGATGTATGGCTGATACAGTTCAAACAGTGAATCCAGGGTCGGGAATTTTATAGATTCGCTTTTCCCCTCTGTCGATTTTTTTAAAGGGCTGCCGCTCTGGACCGCAAACATGACGTGAGCCGTCTCAAAATTCGGTATCTCCATGGAGACCGTGCCTTCAATCAGTGAGGGAATCTCCAGCGAGTATTGAATTTTTTTAAAACACCCTGCGCATACGATCATGGTCTTCTCAGAAGTTTCGCGAACGGCTTTCGCCTCCACTTCAATGGTTTTATCCCCGGCGATCAAACGACATGTCACGCTTTTCGGAACATCAATAGGCAAAGGGGTATCTTCCGGATTAGAAAAATAAACGGAAAACACCATAAACTGTCCGGCCAGGGGTGATTCGGCCGGCGGTACAATCAGCGTTTCAATACCGCCGGCATATGCGACGCCGCTGAAAAGCAGCACTAATAAGACGATTAGACCTCTCATGGATAGACCCCTTCTAACAGAAATAGGAATAGAAAAGAGGTTTGCCCGCCTTTCCGCAGGAATCAGGAATCTTTCGGATCGGCGGCGCCAGAGGCGACCAAGCTTAATTAATACCGCAGATTAACACAAATTAACACAGATAAAAATATTTATGTTCATTTGTGTTCACTCGTGGGCCGGTTTTGTGGCGGATTTTCGGCTATCTATTCCTTAGCGCGTCTCTTGAATCGTCGCGACAGAAAAGACTGGAACTCGTCCATGTAAACATAGAAAACCGGGGTGACCACAAGGGTCAGAAATTGGGAGAAAAGCAGTCCACCCACAACCGCCAGGCCCAAAGGACGGCGGGATTCGGCACCTGCGCCAAAACCCAGAGCAATGGGCAGCGTTCCCATGAGGGCCGCCATGGTGGTCATCATGATGGGGCGAAACCGGACGATACAGGCCTCATGGATGGCTTCCACCGGTCCTTTGCCTTCTTTCCGTTCCGCTTCCAGGGCGAAGTCGATCATAATAATGCCGTTTTTCTTGACGAGCCCGACCAGCATGATAATTCCCACAAAGGCATAGATGCTGAGATCGACCCTGAACAGCAGAAGTGTGACCAGTGCGCCGAACCCGGCAAACGGCAGGGCCGAGAGTATGGTGATCGGATGGATGAAACTTTCATAAAGAATCCCGAGCACCATGTAGATAACCAGTATGGCCATCAACAGGAGAAGTCCGAGGCCGGCGATGGAAGACCGGAACGCTTCGGCGGTTCCCTGAAAACTCGTGGTGATGTCGGCCGGAAGGGTCTTTCGGGCGAGTTCCTGCACCTGTTTGATCGCTTTGCTCAGCGGAAAGTCGGGATTGAGGTTGAAAGACAGTGTCACCGAAGGCGCCTGGCCGGTGTGGTTGATGGAAAGGGGACCCAAATTCTGGGTGATATTCGCAACGGTCTTTAGCGGAACCAGTTGGCCATCCCGGGAGTGGACATAAAGTAGAGACAGGGCCGAGGGATCTTGCTGAAAGTGCGTCCCCACTTCCATGATGACCTGATAGGTGTTGTTCCGGGTGTAAATGGTCGAAATCTGGCGGGAACCGTAGGCATAGTACAGTGTGTTCTCGATGGATTTCGCGGTTACCCCCATGGTTGAGGCCTTGTTTCGATCGATTTCCACGGTCACCTGAGGGTTCTTTATTTCGAGATCGCTGACGATATCGTGCAGGCCTTCCAGGCTGTGCATTTTCGCTTCCAAAATCGGAGCGTATTTGTATAGTTCTCCAGTGTCCGGGCTTTGTAAGGTGACCTGGTACTGGGCTTTGGTCAGGTGTCCGCCGATTTGGATGGGCGGAAGATTTTGCAAAAAGGCCATGATCCCCGGGATCTTGGCCAGCTTGGGCCGAAGTCGCTCGATGATCTGGTCGGCTGAATACTTTCGCTGGGATCGGGGTTTTAGATGCATGAAAATGACACCGGTATTGCTGGACCTGGAGCCTCTGGAGCCTGCGGTGGAGAAGAAACTTTCCACGTTGGGGTCTTTCCGAACCACCGCAGCTACGGCTTGTTGGTGCTTCATCATGGCATCGACGGAAATACCTTCGGCGGCCTGGGTAAAGGCGAAGATGGCCGACCGATCCTCGCTGGGAATGAAACCTTTGGGAATGGCGACGAAAAGGTAGACCGTTGCCAACAGGTTGACTCCTGACAAGATAATGACCAAACGGCGATGGTTAAGGCTCCATCCCAGTGCTTTATCGTAAAAACCGAGCATTTTATTGAAAATCCGCTCGGACGCGTCATAAATCGCACTGTGACGCTCTTGGGAAGGGGGATTCAGAAACCGGCTGCATAGCATAGGGGTCAGTGTCAGGGAGACAAAGCCCGATATGAGGATGGCTGCCGCGATGGTCACGGCAAATTCGTGGAAAAGCCGGCCGATGATCCCGCCCATGAACAGGACCGGGATGAAAACCGCCGCCAAAGAGAGGGTCATGGAAAGGATGGTAAAGCCGATCTCCCGGGATCCTTTCAGTGCGGCGCTGAATTTTCCTTCTCCCATTTCCATGTGACGGACAATGTTTTCCAGCATGACAATGGCATCATCCACCACAAATCCCACTGAGAGTGTGAGTGCCATGAGAGAGAGATTGTCGAGGCTGTAACCTAAATAGTACATCACGATAAAGGTGCCGACGATGGACATGGGAAGCGCCAGACTGGGGATGACAGTAGCCGACAGATTTCTCAAAAAGACAAATATGACCAGAATCACCAGGACAAGGGCCAGCATAAGGGTTAGTTTGACGTCATTGACCGAATCTCGAATGGGCCCGGAGCGGTCATACAATACATGCAGTGAAACAGATGCCGGAATTTGCTTCTGAAGCGTGGTAACGAGGTTGCGCACGTCACCGGCGACTTTGACCGTGTTGGTGCCGGGCTGTCTCTGGATTGCCAGAACCACTGAGCGGTCGTTGTGGGTGGCATCCACATACCAGGCAGCGGTTTTGTCGTTTTCCACGCTGTCCAGTATAGCCCCCAAATCCTGAAGGCGAACAGGACTCCCGTTTCGATAAGCGACAATCAGAGGCTTGTAAGCGGCCGCATTTTTAAGCTGTCCGGTGGCCTGGACGGTGTAGGCCACATGCTGCCCATTCAGTATTCCCGTGGGCAGGTTCACGTTACCCTGCTCTACCGCCGATGCTACGTCGTCCAGTCCGATGCCTTTGTTTGCCAATTTATTGGGATCCAGCCGGATACGAACCGCATATTTCTGAGAGCCGTAAACCACCACCTGGGCCACGCCGCTCACCATGGAGATGCGTTGTGCCAGAAGTGTCTCTCCGTATTCGTCAAGGTCGGAAAGGGGCAATGTCGGCGACGTAAGTGCAAAATAAATGATGGGTTTGTCTGCCGGGTTGACTTTCCTAAAGGAGGGCGGATTCGGCATGTCATTGGGAAGATGGCCCTGGGCCACCGAGATGGCGGACTGGACATCCTGAGCTGCGGCGTCGATGCTCCGGCTCAAGTTAAACTGAAGAACGATCTGGGTGGTGCCGAGCTGGCTCGCGGAGGTCATGGAATCCAGGCCCGAGATGGTCGAGAATTGCTTCTCCAAAGGTGTTGCTACGGCCGACGCCATGGTTTCCGGACTGGCCCCCGGCAATTCAGCCGTCACCTGAATCGTGGGGAAGTCCACGTTGGGCAGGTCGCTTACCGGAAGCAAACGATAGCCGGTGATGCCGAAAAGGAGCACGCCGAACATGACCAGTGTCGTCATGACCGGCCGATGGATGAATATATCGGATATTCCTTTCATTAATTGCGTGTCCCTGATGATGCCGGTTGATTCATTAACGCCACCTTGGCGCCGGGGAAAAGACGAAGCTGTCCGTCTGTCACCACACGCTCGCCGGCCGCGAGTCCTTTCTGAATCACCGTGTCTCCGTCGATCCTTTGTCCCAATTGAACAGTGCGCGCTTCTACACTCATGTCATTTTTTACGACAAACACATATTCCCCCTGCTGACCTCGCTGAACCGCTTGGGACGGCACAACAACAGCGCTCCGACTGGCAACGAGTCTGAGCGTGACATTCACAAACTGTCCCGGCCAAAGCGCCTTGTCACGGTTTGGGAACGTGGCTTTTAAAAGAATCGTACCCGTGGACCCGTCCACCGTATTGTTGATGAACGAGAGTTCTCCTTTAAAGTTCGGCGCCTTTTGATCGGGAAAGGCGGCCTCGACGTCAAGCGTTCCGTCTGCGGCATAGTGCCGGATATCCGCCAGGTATTCTTCGGGTACCGAGAAACTGACATTTACGGGCACGATCTGATTGATGGTGATAACCGGTTGATCTTCGGCCTTGATCACATTGCCGAGCTTGACCAAAAGGTTTCCCGTACGACCGGTGATGGGTGATCGAACCGTGCAGTAATCGAGGTTGACCCGGGCGTTTTGCACAGCCGCGCGGTCGGCTGCAACCGTGGCTTTGAGCGCATCTGCGTTTGCTATGGTTTGATCGTATGCCTGTGACGTCACATAATCTTTTTTGACCAATTCGGCATAACGCCGGACATCTTCTTTGGCGCTCTTCAATCTGGCGTTGTCCCGGTCGAGATCGGCCAAAGCGCCTTCCAAAGCCGCCTGGTAGCGCCGGGGATCTATGGTAAAAAGCAAATCTCCCTGGGAGACGTCCTGTCCCTCTTTAAAAGCAATTCGTGTGATTTCACCGGCAACCCGGGCGCGAACCGACACCGTATTATGGGGCTCCACGGTCCCGATGGCTTTAAGCACCACCGGAACGTCTTTTTTGAGGGCGATATTGACCGTTACGGGCGCCGGTTTCGGGCCCTGATTATTTTCGGCATTTCCGGAACATGCTGCCAACATGAATACGGCAATCCCCATCGTCAGGAGATTGGACATACAGATACGGAACATTCCGGAAAATTTTGTACCGAAGAACGGTAAGCGGTAAATGGTTGTCATGGTTTCTTTACCTTTTCCATGGTAATGGGAACCTTTTCCAGATTATTGGTGCTGGAAGCGGTGAGCGTTCCGGTGTCACGCGCCAGGGCGGCCAGCGACACATACCAGTCGGCAGTGGCTTGAACCCGCTGGGCCCTTGCGCTTTCAAGGGCACTCTGTGCCGACAAAAGATCCAGGATGCTGCCGACACCGGCTTTATAACGCCCCAGGGCCACCTGGTAGGATTCGGTAGCACTCTTGAGCAGATCATCGCTGGTTCTAACGCGCTGTTCGGCGGTCTTGAGGTTGTAATAGCTTGTCCATACCTCCAGGACTACCTGCTGTTCGAGACGGTTCAGACGGGCCTGCGCGGTTTCCTCGTCAGCCTGGGCCTGTTCTACATTATGGCGTTGGGAAAACCCCGTGAAAATCGGAACACGGAGCTGTAAGCCACCGCTGTAATTTTCCTTGTATAATGAAGTGGTGCCGTAATAGGTGTTTCCATAATCGGCGGTTCCGTTGATGAAAGGATAAGCCTGTGCCTTCACTTTACGCAAAGTCGCCCCGGCCTGTCTGACCTGGGCCCGCGCAGACGCGAGATCCGGCCGCTTTTTTTCAGCCTGAGCAAGATAATCTTCCACTTTTTCCAGCGTTTCCTTGAGAGGGATCTCTTTTTTCGGAATGACAATGTCATAAGGCGTATTGGCCGGGAGCCCCATGGCTGTCGCCAGTGCGCCCCTTGTGGTTTGTATTTGTCCCTGAAGGCTGTCCAGCGCCAGCTTGGCCTGTGCCAGAGCGGTTTTTGCCTGAAGCACGTCGGCGATGGTGGCGACGCCTGCATGGTGCCGGTCTTTTGAGGCCTCCAAATTGGTTTCAGCCTCCTTGTAGGTGGCCTGTTGGGCTTCGAGCAGGGCTTTGGTCGTAACGTAGTTGTAGTACGCATTTTCCACGGTAAAAATAATGTTCTGGATAACGGTATTGTGGGACCAATCGGCGGCGATGAGGGCTTCCCGGGCTTCGTCCACGGATGCCTCGCGTCCTCCGAAATCGTAGATAAGCCAGTTGAGCTGCAGATCCCACAAAGAATCCCTCCGGGTAAAAGAAGATGCGCCACTATCACTGTGCCCCGAGACGTAACCTGTGCCGGCTGTTGCGCCGAGCTGTGGGTAATACAAACCTTTGCTGCTTTCGTATGCGGCAGCGGCGGATCGGGCCTGGGCCCAGGCGGCGGCTGTTTCAGGATTGTTGCGAAGGGCAACGTCCACAATGGCAAGAAGGCTTAAAGATTGTCCGGTTTTGAGGAGATCCTCCGGGAGTGTTATTTGGGCTGGTTTTGGGGCAACCTTGGGTATTGTTCCGGGTGCCGGCGTCCATGATACTGCGGAAGATGGAGCCGTTCCCGGCGATTTCCAGACACGGTGGAAATCCGAGGCGCATCCGGCCAGCATCAAGACGGCTGCAAACCACACGGCAGCGAAAAAGCACAGATGATATGGTGTCCGGTTTTTTCCTCGATATTCCATGTTTCCTCTATCCCCAATGGGTCGTAAAAAATTCGCTCAATTAGGATCCGGCCGTGAGCCGGGCGTCAGAGCGATGCCCTGAAAAATTACTTGGATCAGCAGCCGGGCATCTTCATCCAGAGAGCCGGGGTTTTCCTCCAGCAAACGCCGGGCGGTCATGGCAATCATCGCTTCGATATATATGGACGCCACTTTTTTAGCGTCCATGGGGCAGAAAAGTCCGTTGGTGACCCCGTCTTCCAGGACATTGGCAATCCGTTCGACAAAATTACGATAACGGCTGTTTTTCTGTCGTATGGCCGGAGACTGCGCGATCTCCCGTTCTTCCAAAAGAAAGCGAAAGAGACCTCGGTTTTCATCAAAGTAGCCGAGCAGCCGGTGCACAATGTTTTCAATTTTTTGCTTCGGTGTGAGCGATCCATCCAGAATTTCCTGGAGCTGGTCGGCGAGGGGCTTAAAAATAGCGGTTTTCACGGATTCCAGCAGTTCTTTTTTGCTGCGAAAATGGATGTAGAGACATCCTTTGGACATTTCGGCTTCGGCGGCGACTTGATCCATGGTGACGCTTCGAGCTCCCGTGCGTGTCACCAGGTTCACCACGGCCTCCTGAATCGCCTTTCGGGTTATCTGGCTAAGAAGGTGTTTTCGCTCTGTTTTTGGATGTGGCATGCCGTGTTCCTTCTTATCTGACCGACAAGTCATAAATCTGACCGAAAAGTCAAAATATATTCTATCATTTGTATTGTCAATCAAAATGTGACATTCGGTTCAGCATCTCAAACCCTTGGAAATCCAAGAAAAGTGCTCCTTCGCCTGGAGACCTTTGAAAAATGTTCAAGTTTGTTCAAGTCCAAGGCAGGCGAAAATTTTAACCACAGACATACCTTAAGTATTTCGAGGATTAAATTTTTCGCCTAACACCGGAATTGGGCAAAGGGGAGCGTTTTTCAAAGGTCTCCCCGATCTCGGCGCCGGCTCCGGATAATCCGGTACCTGTTCATCCGGATTCAAATTTATATTTTCAACCATTAAAGGTCCAGTTGGAAAATGCACCGGGGTATATTTAGAAGGGCATGAATGAAGATTGGAAAATGTTTTTCGGGATCCGATCGATCAGCATCGGAAAATCGCTGGATTTCAGGCCCAATCGATTCAGCCTGTCCGGTAATTTTTCCGTTTCAAGCTGCTCCAGTTCGTGGCGGGGCTGAAATTTCGACATTAACAGATCGGCGAGATACACGATCGTAACGAGTTCTTCATCTTCGGTTGAAGCTTCAGGCCGGTGGTGGTTGGCAATGACATGGTTAAGATTGTCCGGCAGTTCCCATAATTTTCCCAGACGTTTCCCGGCTTCAGTGTGATCGATACCGAACTTCAATCTTTCCGCCTCGCACAATTCATCGCCTTTTTCCTGGGTATATCTATAGAAAAAAGGGGCGTTTGCCGCCATTACCTGGTCCAGGGGAATTTTTCCGATATCGTGTAAAAGACCGGCCGTATAGGCAACATCCGGCACCGCCTTCCCCGTGATCTCGGCGAGCTTTTGAGCCACCTTGGCGGTTCCGACGGCATGATAGAATATACCTCCTTTACACAGGGAGTAGCCCTGCCATGATTGCGGGAAAAGCGATTGGACGGAGGCCGTAACGATAAGTTTTATCAACCGTTTTTCTCCCACCAATACCAGTGCCCGATCAATGGAACTCACCACCGTTTTCAGGCCCATGAAAGCGGAGTTGCAAAGATTTAAAATCCTTCCGCTGATGACCTGGTCCCGGCGGATTTCACTCGCGACCTCTCTTACCGAATAATCTTCGTTGTGTATCATTCGGATGATTTTAAGCGCTACCTGAGGTATGGGTTTCACGCGATGAATCGCTTCATCAATATCGAAAACAATATCAGTTTGAATGGGATTTGCAGACGGGCTCTCGATTTGCAACGACGGTTCAATGGACGTTTTTAAAAGAAAAAGATCAAGGCTCATTTTACGTCCGGCATAACCGCCGGTCTCCGTCTCAATGACGGGAATTTTATGTGCTTTGAGAAATAATTGAACGTTTTCAGTAATTCGTCCCCCGATATCCAGGGACAAGTCCGTATCTGATACCGGGCCGATCAGCGCGCCTCCGGCCACGCAGGCTACCAGGTTTTCTTTTGAAGCGCCGGCATCAAGCAATCTATTTAAAAAATGCGGCATGCCGGTGGTGGCATAATTTTCAGGATTAAAATGCTGATCCGGCCCGGCGGCCTCGGCCAAAAGCAGGTGAAGCAATCCGCCAACATCAGCCTGGCGGTCAACCAGCGTTACCCCTACACAGGTCCCCAGATAGGCCTCGAAGATGGTTTTCGCTTTACAGCCGACGCCTGATGTGCCTGACGGCACAATTTGTTTGTTCATTTTTTAGAAAAACTCCCGAATCCGTATATTATCCGATGCCATTTAGAAGCTATCTCAAAATAATCTGTTGGCCCAATCTGCCAGAGGCGGACAAGCCTCGGCGTTGGAGCCTCGTTTTAAATCCTCGACATACTTGAGTATGCTTGCGGGTTAACACGCGGCTCCGCCTTGATTTTGAACCAAAATCTTTATTTTGAGACAGCTTCTAATTTTAAGGCGGCGGATTTGAGGTATTGAAAGACATCCGGACCTTCCATGGCGGCGGTCTCCTTCCCCGCTGCGACATTTTGAATAAATTGTATTTTTCCCTTGTCGTAGCTTCCGACCTGCTGCTCCACCAGTTTTAACGTATTATGAATCAAGCTGTAAAGGACCATGGGACCGAAGAGATCTTCTCCGGTTTCTTTCCGGACAAGTCTTCCAATGATCTTGTGATGACGGATGCCGAAGGCTGCCGGTGCGGAACGATAATTCAGGATTTCCGCAAAAAGATCCATACATTCGATGACTCCGTCGGCGTAAGCGTTATCCAGAGAAGCCCGGCCGTCGTTGACGATGTCATCGATATCCGTCGCTGTAAAGGAAAGGTCCAGATTGGCAATACATTCTTTCTCAATGGCTTTGACGGAATCTTCTTTTTTACTCATTACCACATCGGTGTCTTTTAATATTTTGACCACATTAAAAGGATTCATCATTTCTTTGACAGTGGGGCTTTTGCGCATGGCCACGTCATATACGGATGTGTTGTAAATCGCCAGATCATTGTCAAGAACCACGATTCGGGTCTTTTCAACCTCGACATCTTTGATATACAGTTCGAGATCACGCTTTTTTTGAAAATGATAACCCGCTGTTTCAAGGAGCTCGCGCATGATTTTTTTATCTATCCTGCGTCCGCTGTCTATGGGACCGATGGACACAGTAACTTGTTTGGCCGCTTGATTTATTTTAATTTTTTTTAATAGATTTTCTTTAAATGACATAACTATAAATTTACCATAGCCCACGCGTTTGTGCAATCGATAGTTGTTCGAAGCCATCTCGAATTTGAGATAGCTTCGAAATATCTTCATCGCCGCTTTCATTGGCTTCTTGACGTTGGCGCATTCTTTGTGTATAAAAAAGTTTTGCCATTCCCATAAGAGATGACGGAAGCGGGAGTGCCGATGCTTTGATCACGGCTTCGAAATGGCCCGAAATCATCCGGATATGGGATGTATCTTTCTGATATGATAAGAATATAATATCTGCAAAAGGAGCTCTATGACAGTGTTAATATTACCGACCATTCAACAGGACAGCGATAATTCGGTTTTCACTCAAAGGCGGGATATGATGGAAAAAGCGACACTAATTATTGACGGGAAAACATACGAACTCCCCGTTGTCGTAGGCAGTGAAGGGGAAAAAGCCATCGACATTTCAAATTTGCGACGAATGACCGGTTTGATTACACTGGATCCGGGATATGCCAACACCGGAAGCTGCACCAGCTCCATCACATTCATGGATGGGGAAAAGGGGATTCTGCGATATCGCGGCATTCCCGTAGAACAATTGGCGGAGCATTCGAGCTTTATTGAAACCGTTTACCTGTTAATTAACGGGGTATTGCCGACCCAAGATCAACTCAACGAGGTTTCGGTGCTGTTCAACGACAACTCCCTGGTTCATGAAGATATGCAAATTTTTTATCAGAACTTTCCCAGGGGCTCTCATCCCATGGGCATCCTGTCGGCAATGGTTAATGCTTTGAGAAGCTTTTATCCGGAACTCCCGGCCTTTGGAGAAGAGATTAACATTACCGTTATTCGTCTTTTATCCAAAGTTCGAACCATGGCCGCGATGTCCTATAAAATATCCAGAGGCCATAAAGTGGTCTATCCGCGACCCGACCTGTCCTACTGCGCCAATTTTTTAAACATGATGTTCGATACCCCGGTGAGACCCTATCCTTTGGACAAAGATCTGGTTCAGGCATTGAATGTGTTTTGGATTCTTCATGCCGATCATGAACAGAACTGCTCGACGTCGGCGGTACGGCTGGTGGGAAGCGGGAGAGTCAATTTATATGCCGCTATTTCAGCCGGCATCGCGGCCCTCTGGGGCCCTTTGCACGGCGGCGCCAATCAGGCGGTTATCGAAATGCTTTCCGATATTCAGAAAGACGGCGGGAACTTTCGCCGGGCCATTGAAAGAGCCAAAGACAAAAATGACGCGTTTCGCCTCATGGGGTTTGGACACCGCGTATACAAGGCCTATGATCCCCGGGCCAAAATAATGAAAAAAATGTGCGATAAGGTGCTGGCCAAGCTCAGCATCAAGGATCCCTTGCTCGATATCGCAAAGGAACTCGAAGCCGCGGCGTTAAAAGATGATTACTTTATCGAACACAACCTGTATCCGAACATCGATTTTTACAGCGGCATTGTGCTAAGGGCTATGGGCATACCCACCAACATGTTTACGGTGATGTTCGCCATCGGCCGTCTCCCGGGATGGATCGCTCAATGGAAAGAGAGCATTGACGATCCGAGATGGAAACTGGGCCGGCCCCGGCAGATTTATATCGGTCCCAAGGAGATGCAATACAGTCCCGTCGATGAACGCTGAAGGTCTCGCGAAAACATCGAATTCTTCAATATTCATCCGCAATATTTGCGGGTTAACTTGATATCCCGTCATGAACACCACATTCACGCAGCTTGCCCGAAGTTACTTTAACTATCTGGCCCGCCGTTTTCCGGTGATGTGCGCCAGTGATGAATTCCACTTTATTCCCAGGGCACAGGATGCCGCGGGATATTATCATCGATTGGAGAATCTCGATGTTTCTGCCATAGATGAATGTGTCGGCCAATTAAACATATTTTGCCGGCAATTCAGCCGTCTTCGCACAGACGAAACAGATTTCGAAAAGATGATCGATCTTGAGCTGTTAAACGCCAATGCAAAAGGGATCGTCATTGAACTGAAGCAGAATCGGGTCTGGCGCCACAATCCTTTGCTTTATTTGAAAATCATCTTCATCGGTATCGATCACGCGTTCAATAAGCCCTTCGACCATGCCAAGGAACGACAGGAACGGATTCTTGAACGAATGTCATCGATTCCCAGGCTCCTTGATCAGGCGGCCTGCAATTTGGACCGGGTACCGGAAAGTTATTACCATTCGGCCAAAGCCATGTTGAAAGACGGCCGGCAGTATCTGCGGCATGCGATTCCAGCGCTTTCGGGACAAGGCGATAAACCTTTTTTACCGTGCCTTCAAGATACATTTGCGGCGCTGAAAGGTTTCGAGAAATTTTTCGATTCGATCCATCCGGTGCCGGACGAACACTTTTCCTCGACATCTCTGCGTGC
>Ga0315547_1001143_pt1 | contig 21976 bp, 24 predicted proteins | sample SalMarSW160240MG_2_FD_202542 | JGI IMG/M metagenome (GOLD analysis project Ga0315547, IMG submission 202542) | Salt marsh sediment microbial communities from the Plum Island Ecosystem LTER, Massachusetts, United States - Salt Marsh Sediment SW1601-240 ...
AATTTACTATACATATACGATAATGTGCACGGCTTCGTTCCGATAAATCGGAACCAGGAGAATAACCCATACTAAAACCTTGTGAGTATTTGGTTTACCAAGGCGTCAGACTTCGTTAGAAAACTTCGCCGTGACAAGTAGTTTTGAGCGAAATTTACTATACATATACGAGAATGTGCACGGCTTCGTTCCGATAAATCGGAACCAGGAGAATAACCCATACTAAAACCTTTTGAGTATTTGGTTTACCAAGGCGTCAGACTTCGTTAGAAAACTTCGCCGTGACAAGTAGTTTTGAGCGAAATTTACTATACATATACGATAATGTGCACGGCTTCGTTCCGATAAATCGGAACTACGCCGTTGCAGTCTTCGTTTTTCGCTTTGCTCAAAACGAAGACTGGTGGAGCTAACGGGACTCGAACCCGTGACCTTTTGTCTGCCAGACAAATGCTCTCCCAACTGAGCTACAGCCCCACTAAATTCCTAAAAAAATTTCTTGTTATTTTATGTCAAATTTTGCGTCTATTATAAAAAATTTAAAATTAGTAATTTAGTTTTATGTCAGGTCTTGCTCTTTCATAATTTGTTGAACGGTTTTTGGAATTGCAGATTCAACAAGTTCAGTGCATTTCTCTGAAAAGGTTGAGGTATCTTCCACTTCTATAGCATAGATTTCAATCTGTGAGGGGAGTTTTACATTTTGCTTTTTTACTACTTCAAAAGCGTCAAAAAGACTAATATCATGCGGGGATGAAAGATGGAGAGTTTCTTCAAAATCATTTATAGAAAATTTATGAAGAGTTCCTGGTTTTGCTTTGCCAGTTTTTATAGAATCAATAATTATCAGTTTGTCGTAGCCAATAATTTCATCAATAATTCTAAAACCAGCAGCACTTGCTTCCACAACAGCAATATTTTTACATTTCTTACTTATCTCTTTAGCGATACGGATTCCGACTCCATCATCGGTAAGAATCGGATTGCCAAGTCCAAGAATTAATGTCTTCATATCTATTAGCCACGAATTTTCACAGATAAACACAGATAAAAATAGCCCAACTTAATGTTAAATCTTACGGTTAATTTTTTTAAAAGGAGCCATCAGGAATTCATCCCTGCCCGCCAAGGCTTGGCAGGCGGGCTTCGTCCCGATTATATCGGGACTACGAAGAACGGGCCACATCCTGACGGTGGCGAATTTCAGTCTCTCCTAATAGTTTTTATTATATCTCCATCATTTTTATGTATATTCACAATAAGAGGAGTTTTGCCTGGCAAAGAATGAGTAGCACAAGCAAGGCAGGGGTCATAGGGTCTAAAAGCCATCTCAACCATATTCAGGATTCCATCACCAACTTCTCCATTTTTAATAAGACTTCTCGCAGCTTTCTTAATGGACATTGACATTCCAGCTGCATTCGCAACTGTAGCAACTATCAGATTTACCTCTGTGATAAGGCCTTTCTCATCAGTTTTATAATGATGAATAAGAGTTCCTCTTGGTGCTTCAACAAGTCCGATGCCTTCATCAGGAATTTCTGTTGGCAGATTTCTAATATTTGGGTCAGTAATAGATTTGTCCTCTGTTAGCTTTAATAGTGATTCAGCGGCATACATCACTTCAATGAGCCGAGCCCAATGAAAAGCCAGCGTATTGTGAGCAGGTTTGCCGCCTAGTTTCTCATACATTTTTTCAAATTCTGCGTGAGCAAGTGGAGTTGCCATTCCTTCTGATGCATTTAATCTTGCAAGTGGTGCAACACGATAAATGCCACTCTCCTTGCCATCTATAAAGCCTTTCCAACCAATCTTCTTTAGAAAAGGGAATTTTACATAACTCCACGGCTCCACATGTTCAGAAATATGGGACAGATAATCTTTTACATCAAATCTTGCAAATTCATTTCCGCCAGGGTCAACAACACGAAGTTTGCCTTCATAGAAGTTTACTTTATTGTTTTCATCAACAGTTCCCATATAGTAGGTTTTATGCTTAAAAATGTCGCCAGTGATTAAGTCCATATATTGCTTATTGTTAACCACAATATCATCAAAAAATTTAAGAGTAAATTTTGCAAATTCAAGAATATCTTTGGCATTTTCAAAGAATTCTTGTCTCTGTTCTTCAGTAACACCTTTAGATACGCCTCCAGGCAATCCACAAATAGGATGGATAGCCTTTCCGCCTAATGTGGTTATGATATTGCGAAGTTTTCTTCTTGCATCAATAACCTTTCCGACTATTTCAAGTCCTACCTTATTGATTATCCCCAATATATTTCTTCCTGCCTTTTCAGATTTTGGCCCCACAATAAAGTCTGGACCTCCAAGGAAAAAGAAGTGCAAGAGATGGTCTTCTAACATAAAGGAATTATAGATAAGTTTGCGGATTTTTACTGCTGTCTCCGTTGGTTTAACCCTATACAAATCGTCCAAAGTCTTTGTGGAAGCCGTATGATGGGCAGTTGGGCAGACTCCACAGATTCGGGAAGTAATCCTTGGCATTTCTTCTGCAGGACGCCCAATGCAGAATTGTTCAAATCCCCTCAATTCAGGTATCTGAAAATATGCATTTTTTACATTGCCCTCATCGTTAAGAAAAATCTCTATCTTTCCGTGACCTTCTAATCTGGTGATTGGATTTATGGATATTTTTTTCATAATTAATTATTTCTCCTTTTTTTCATATTTGCCTATCAATCATAAGATGATTGAGTTTTCTCATTCATTAATATTGGCTGAATAATCTTTTTCCATTTTGGATAGGGCATGAGGTTCATTCTCTCACTTCCCAATGTCCGCCCTTTGCAGGGCCTATTCTTTTAATAATACCTTCCGCTTTTAACTTTTTTATATCTTTTTCAATAGCTGTTGTGCTGATATCTAATTTATCTGAAAGTTTTATGATTGTAATGAATTTGTCTTTTTTCATAAAATAAATTATTTTTATTTGGTTTTCACCCAACTTTTCAAATTCTTGCTTAAGTTTTGGGGTAGCTTTCAGTGGTTCAGTTGCAATACCTTTAATCATTGTTCTATCAAATAAATTTGCGTAGAATGAATGCTCATAGAATTTGAATTCAGGGTTTGGTAAATTTGATAATTTCATTGCTTTTTTTATCCTATTAATTCCTGTTCCCAACTTTTCAACAAAAATGGTTCTTGATAATAGTAACGCAATAATAGGATTTCTTGTTTTACTGATTGTGCCAAATTCTTCAGGTTTTAACCATTTAACAAGTCCACCAGGATTAAAAACAATCACCGGCAAGACCTTTTCTGGATTTCTTCGCGCAACACCCCTCAAACCTTCGCTGGCGGCTCTTCGGATGTTAGGATTTTCATCGTCAGCCCAGATTAACATCTCACGGATAATATCCTCTTCTTTCTTTTTGCTGATTTCTACCAGTGCGGTAGCTGCATCTTCACGCTTTTTCCAATTTTTGTATGAAGACAGTTTCCTGATTTCAGGAATAGCATCACTTAGAGAATGAATTCCTTTTTCAATTATTCCTTTCACATCATCTATCATTGTTCAACACTCTTCTGAAATTTTAAGTAAATGTTCTTTACACCTTTATTAGCCTCTCTCTGCAATATTGCCCTAAATTCAGGGATAAGCTCTTTTTTGATTTCAGGATTGCTTTTTGCAATCTCAGTTAAAGCGAAGGCAGCACTCCATCTCACAACAGTGCCTTTATCCTTTGTATTCTCTAAAAGCTTTGGAACCGCTTCCTTAACTCTATCTGGAAACTTTTGAGCAACATTACCGATTACTCTGGCAGATTCCCATTTCACCCTCGGAGCTTTGTCGTTGATGTGTTCAATAACAAAGTTAAGGCAAGTTTCTCCAAATTCTGGCTCTTCATTGGTAACATACTCTATTGTTTCCATACAATTACCTTTCTCAGCAACAGAGCCATTTTCAAAACATCTGATAAGTTCTGCAATCATCTTTTTATTACTCTTTAACATTTCTGCCAAAAGAGTAACAACTTCTTTTGGCTTTTTCTTTGACTTGAGTATTTCATCTATTGTTACCATCTTCTTGCCTCCATTATCCACCTTAATATTAATGACTTTTATATATTACCATGCGGCGAAGGAGCGGAATGTCGTATAACTTGTTTATATCCGAGCATGGTTCGTATATCCTTCCAATTTGTGGGTATATCTGAAATACTTCGTTCGTCCTTCGTCCCGATTTATCGGGACTACGGAGAATGGATAAACCTACGGAGAACGGGTATATCGGGAGACAGACATCCAGACGGAATGTAATCATTTGTCAGACTATTCTTCATTTTTCTTCTGTCAATGTTTATCCTTTCTTTTTCTCATCAATAATGAGGTTGGCAAAGAGAAACGATAGAAAGTTCCAACTGGGTCAATAACTTTGGACATTAGTTTTTCTACTTCTTCTTCACTTGTATTTTCTTCTCCCTCAATTCCTAAAATTGAGGCAATAGCAGATATCATCTTTCCGCCCATATCCATAACTTCTTTTGTTGGGCCAAAGCATCCGCGACAGGGCATATTTGCATTTATACATCGTTCTCCACACCCACTGCGTGTAACTGGTCCCAAGCATATTACACCTTGCTCAAGAAAGCATTTATCAGGGTCGTCAATAATTTCAGAGATTCTTTTTATCTCTTTTATCACAATCTTTTCCAGCTTATTTTCTGCTCGTGGGCAGGTATCGCAAAGACATTTTTCAGGAGCAAGAACAGAACCTTTGACAGGAAGATTCTCTTCCAAAATTGCAGTAATTGCATCCATAATTAAGTCGGGCGGTGGAGGACAACCAGGAAGATAATAGTCTACATCTATTGTTTGACCAAGTGTTCTTACTGTATTGTAAAATTCAGGAAGAGTGAGTTCTCCTTCTGGTACTTTATTTAAAGTTGTTGGAACTGTATTATTAGTATTATCAACAGAAGGTAATTTTTTGTATACAGTATTAAAAATTGTCTCTTTATCCCATAAATTTGCCAATCCTGGAATTCCACCAAGATGGGAACAAGAGCCAAATGCAACTACCAATTTTGATTTTTTACGAAGGATATTAACTATCTTTTCCTGTTCTTCATTTCTTATTGCACCATTTATAAAACTTACAGCAATTTCGTTGTTTCGCATTGCTTCCACATCTTTATACTTAAAATCCAGGGCAACAGGCCAGAACACGATATCTACTGCATCTGTAATTTTAAGTGTATCTTCGTTTAGGTCTATAATGGCTTCTTCACATCCACCGCAAGAAGCACACCAATAAAAGGCGACTTTTGGTTTTGGCATTATTCCCCCAAAATTTTTTTAACCACGAATTAACACAAATTAACACGAATGATATCACGCTAATAATGTAAAATATGTAATAATTTTTTATAAAGTATTATTACAAAACAAGTCTTTCATATTCAAGACTTTTAGCACCAAAATTCAAGATAATTACCAACTATCTCATTTTCAAATTTTACTTTTATTGGAGCCTGCTGGACTGCTTTAATTCCTTCTTTTCCAAATAAAACAATCAATGCATTTTCATTCACCCAGTGTAATATTTTGCAAATTCTCTCTCTTACCATTTTCATTTCCCTGTTATTACACAGGGTAAACCTTTTCTAAGAAACCTGGCCCAAGTATAGTATGCACTTTCATTGCAAGCCCAATAATTTTGTAAGACAGCTCTTTATACAAGATCTTGTTCTTTTTCATTATCATTTGTGTTAATTTGTGTTAATTCGTGGTTGATTATCTTAAAGTTCCTTCATAGTGGGCGGTATACTGACGATTCTTCACTGCTTCTGGAATATAATCAGGCAGAACCATTGGAGAAATTTTTTTTCTATCAATGCCAAGTTTTTCTACTTCTTTTTCATATTCGTAAACATGGTTTAAATTGAGTTTTCCAATTTTCGCACCTTTAGCATATTCTGTTGCGTACTTACCAGCCCTCCTTCCAAATACTATAATATCAAGCTGAGAGTTACCCATCAAACGATTTCTGCCATGCACACCACCAGATGCTTCGCCAGCAACATAAAGTCCTTGTATCTTCGTTTCGCAATGAGTATTTATTTCTAATCCGCCATTCTGATAATGCAAAGTAGGATAAACGAGCATCGGCTCTTTTGCTATATCCACATCAAAACGACCAAACTGCCTTAACATTGCGGGAAGATCTCTTTTGATTGCACCTGCACCATTGATTTGTTCAATAAGTGGGGTATCCAGCCATATCCCGACATTTCCGGCAGGAGTTTTTATTCCATTTTCTCGTTCTGTGCATTCTCTTATAAAAGAGGACGCCTCTATATCACGAGGTTCAAGCGGATATACGAATAATTCGCCATTCTTATTTACAGGTTGAGCGCCCATTCCTCTTAATTTTTCTGTGCATAGAAATCCCACAATTTGCAGAGGATATACAGCTCCGGTCGGATGATACTGGACAGAATCCATATATAATAAGTTTGCACCAGCTCTATAGCCCATAACCAGACCATCTGCGGTAGCACCGTAATGATTTGTGGTTTCAAATCCCTGTATGTGCAGTCTACCAAATCCACCAGTACTAAGGATGGTAGCTTTGGCTTTAACAGTAAAATATTCTTTATTTTCAAGATGATAAAGGACTGCACCTGCGACTCGTCCATTACTATCTTTTATTAGTTCCACAGCAGGTTGATGTTCAAGGATTTTAATCTTATCGGGTCTGTTATAAACTTCATCACGCAGAGTTCTACAGATAGCTGCACCAGTATAGTCTCTGGCGGAATGCATTCGTGGTCTGCAAGTTCCACCACCCGATTTTGTTTTCATTGTTCCATCTAAATTTCTATCAAACATAACGCCAAGGTCTTGCAGCCATTTTATAGCATCTGGAGCGTCACAAACCAATGCTTTTACCAATTCAGGTTTATTATCAAAATGGCCTCCGCCAATAACATCAAGATAGTGCAAATAGGGTGAATCTTCGGGTCTGACAGCGGCTTGAATACCACCTTGAGCCATCATAGAATTGGCGTCACCTATTCTTAACTTTGTAACAAGAATTACATCAGCCCCATTTTCAGACGCAAGTATTGAAGCAGAGAATCCAGCAGAACCAGCACCTATTACCAGGACATCTGTCTCATAATCAGGATGGGATAAATCAAAGTCTGCGGGGTTGATTCTTGAATAAGCCTCAAGCAGTTCAGCTACTTTTGTTGTTATTCTTTCGCCTTTATTCGGACCTATTCTGATTTCTCTTCTTGCCTCTGGTTTGTAGTCTGGATGGAATTTGTTTAGGACCATATCCCTTTCTTCTGCGGACATACGAGGGAATAATTCTTTGCCTGACTTTGCTAATTTTAACCTTGCAGGTCTTGTTCTCTCAACATTTTTTATTGATTCTTGCATATAATCAGGGTACATATTCGCTCCTAATCAGTAAGATTTTGAAAAGATTTATAAAGATTCATAAAAATTAAAAGATTCGTAAAGATTGAATGAGGGAAAGCAAAAACTAAAAATTTGATATTTATATCTTTTTAATCTTTCTAATCTTTGCAGCACTTTAATCTTTACTTAAATCTATCCGAGTTTTATTTCTCTTTCGTAATATAATTTCTTGATTTTTTCTTTGCTCATTTTCATCAGTTCATTCAGCTTCTTATTATATTTTCCTTCTGCGATTTCTTTCACACGGGGTTCAAGGTCAGGACTTTTTTTGAGGAGATACCTTCCACAGAGACGACGAGCTAAAATTCCGGCATTGTATTGCACAATTTCAGAGGGACATCTTAATGCACAAAGTCCACAACGAATACAATCAAATGAAAGGTCTGCCGCTTTTCCAATATCTCCTTTAATAAGGGCTTGAACATAGTCCATAACCTCTATATCTTGTGGGCAGGCTTTTGTGCAAGTATTACAAGATACGCAACGGAATACAGTTGGATAAAGTGTTTTAATAGAATCAATATCAGGTGTTAGTTTTGTGATATCATAGATAGGTTTTTCAGCAGGCACGAAAGGTATTTGTGCAATATACATTCCGTCAGAAACAACTGTTTGACAGGCAAGACCTGCCTGTAATTTGTAGTCACCTTTTTCACGATATAGAGTTGCACAGGCACCGCAAAAGCCTTCTCTGCAGCCCACACCAACTGTAAGTTGAAATCCTGCGTATTCCATAGCAGTCATTATAGTTGAGCCGGCAGGCACATCAAAGCCTTCACCCAAAATATAGATTTTAACCATTTCTTGCTTTTTAGCCATATTTATTCCTCCTTCTTTTTCACCGCAGAGACGCGGAGAACGCAAAGATTTATTACTTTTTTAATAAAAAAACTTTATAAAGAACTATTTTGAAAAATCCTTTCATGCCAAAGGCAAATTTTTCAGAAATTATCATTTTTTATCATAATAATGCCCATTAAAAATAATAATTTCTCTCTGCGTCCTTTGCGACTCTGCGGTGTAAATCACTGCATATTAAAAATTATTAACTAATCTTACTATTCCTTTGGTAAGCAAGTTAACATTAAAGTTAATTAATAGTCCTAATCTTTTATCGGTAATTTTAAGATAAGTTAATAGTTGTGCTTTATGAATTGGTAAAATTTGTTCAACAGATTTTAGCTCAACGATAATTTCATTTTCAGCCAAGTAGTCAACTCTATATGAACAGTTTATCTGTTTTCCTTTATAAATTAAAGGAATGGTATATTCTTTCTTATAATTCATTCTATCTAAATCAAACTCATACCCGAGGCATTCTCTATATGCTGATTCCAATAAACCTGGACCTAAATGTTTATGAACTTCAATAGCGCAGCCAATTATCCTTTCCGAAAGAAGATTTAGTTCTTCTCTATTCATAATATTCCTTATATTTCACAGTAGAGACGCCCCGATTAAATAGCTTCGCATTTAACGGGGTAGGCGGCGAATGCAAAAATTTACCGAAACTATTACCTTATTTTCTCTGCGTTCTCTGCGACTCCGCGGTGGATGTATTTTCCGTAAAATTCATTTTTGGTATTGGACCTAAACTTTTTATTTGTTCAACAAATTCCTTCATAGTATTTGCGAATTTTCTACCTTCGCTGGCAGAAATCCATTCCATTCGCAAACGGACTGGATTAATTCCCATCTGGTCTAAATATTTCTTAAGCAAGATTACTCTTCGTTGTGTTTTATAATTTCCTGTCTGATAATGGCAATCACCAGGATGGCAACCTCCGATAAAAACCCCATCAGCACCATTTTTAAATGCTAACAAAATGTATTGTGGATCAACACGAGAAGAACATAATGTTTTTATTACAACCCCATTTGGAGGATATTTCATTCTGGAAGTCCCCGCTAAATCAGCTCCAGCATAAGTGCACCATTTACAGAGAAAACATACTATCTTTGGTTCAAAGTCATTCATCTTTTCCACCTTTCAAAATTTATTCAGTAGAAAGAATAGCTTTTATCATGTTACTAATTTGCTTATCCGTCAGATTCTTCTGCTGAGATGCTCCTGATGGGCAGGCACTGATGCAAGCACCACAGCCTTCACAAAGAATATCATTTACAGTAGCAATTTTTTCAGTTTCATCAAACTCCCGAGCGCCATAAGGGCAGGTTCCAATACAAATCCTACATCCGGAACATAAATCTTTATCAACAGTAGCAATGATTGGGGAATGATATATTTTGTCACTGGAAAGTAGAGCCAGTGTTTTTGCTGCTGCACCAGATGCTTGAGACACTGCATCGGGAATATCTTTTGGTCCCTGGGCAGCCCCAGCGAGATAGAATCCTGCTTGTAGACTTTCTACAGGTCGCAATTTCGGATGTGCTTCAACGAAGAATCCAGCTTCATCCGTGTTTAGCTTTAATGTTTTCACCAAATCTGCCGTTCCATAACTTGGGACGATGCCCATTGCCAATACAACCATATCTGCTTTTAATTCTATCTTTTTCCCAGAAAGTGTATCCATTCCATGAACTATCATTTTGTCGCCTTCTTTATAAATTCTGGCAACTTTACCTCTTATGTATAGAATTTCTTCCTCTGAAACTGCTTGTTGAACAAACTCTTCGTATCGCTTACCACCTGAACGAATATCTATGTAGAAAATATAAGGCTGTCCATCAGGAACCTTATGCTTGTAAAGTTTGGCGTGCTTCAGTGTATACATACAGCAAATTCTGGAGCAATAGGAGAGATGTCTTTCTGGGTCTCTTGAACCCGAACATTGGACGAAGACGATTTCTTCTGGAATCTTGCCATCGGATGGTCGTCTCATCTCACCACCTGTTGGTCCAGTTGCTGATAAAATTCTTTCAAATTGTAAACTTGTGACAACATCAGGATATTTTCCATAACCATATTCTGCCATATTTTCTACAGGATAAAGGTCATAACCCGTAGCTACAATTATTGCCCCCACTTCTTCTTCAAAGATTTTCGGTTTAGCATCGTAGTTAATTGCGTCTGCCGTACACTTTTCACGGCATTTTCCACAAGCAATTGGCTCAAGGCCCAAACAATTTTCAATATCAAGGGTATATGTAGCAGGGATTGCTTGTGGAAATGGAATATAGATTGCCTTACGCCAGGCAAGACCTTCTTCTTGCTCATTTGGGACTAAAACTGGGCAAACTTCGGTACAGTCATCACATAGATTGCACTTATCAGGGCTAACATATTGAGCTTTTCTTTTTATTTTTACTTTGAAATTACCAATATATCCTTCAACTGATTCTACTTCACTATTAACATAAAGTTTGATATTTTTATGCTTGCTGAGCTGAACCATTTTTGGAGTCAAGATACATTGAGAGCAGTCTAATGTGGGAAATGTCTCTGAGAGTTGAATCATATGACCACCGATGGAAGGCTTTTTTTCAACAACAGTAACCTCATATCCAGCATCAGCAATATCAAGTGCAGCCTGAATTCCTGCAATGCCTGCTCCGATTACTAATGCTTTTTTTGTTACAGGAGCTGATACAGGGAATAATGACTCATTGAGTTTCAACTTCTCAATGGCAGTTTTGATAATCAGATTTGCTTTTCTTGTTGCTTCTTCAATATTTGTATGCACCCAGCTGCATTGCTCACGAATATTAGCAATTTCACATTGATATGGGTTTAATCCTGATTCTTCTATCACACCTTGAAATGTTGATTCGTGAAGAGTGGGAGAGCAAGCAGCAACAACTACAGAGTCTAAATTTTTCTTCTTAATGGCATCCTTTATTAAATTTTGTCCGGGGTCTGAACACATAAACATATAGTTTTCAATATGTGCTACTCCCGGATAATCTGCAAGCTGCTCCGTTAATTTTTCTACATCAACCGTATCTTTGATATTTACTCCGCAGTGACAAACAAAAACACCTATTCTTTTCATTTTATCCTCTAATTTAATGGTTTCCAATTCTTTGAATGGACTGGTCCCTGCTTTTTAAGATATTCAACAAATGTATCAACGAAACCAGCGAGTCCTTTTGCTTGTCTACCTGCATACCATTCTAATCTTATTCTCTCAGGATTTAGTCCTGCCTCTTTTATTTTCTTTTTGAGAGCATCTACTCTTTCTTTTGTTTTCTTGCTTGCTCCAGGATAAGGAGATTCTCCAGGATGACTTCCACTTATCAGCACACCATCAGCACCATTTTGTAAAGCATATAAAATATGCTTGTTATCTAACATTGAAATTGATAGAAGTCTAATTATTAAAGCATTTGGTTTATATTCCATTCTTCCAATACCAGCAAGGTCTGCGGCCTGATAAGCACCAATATTACTAAAAAAGCACACGATTTTAGGCTCAAATTCTTTTTCTTTTACAATTTGCTTATCCTTTTCTAATATAGCATCTATCATATTATAAATTTGCCGGTCAGAGAGGTTCTTTTGCTCTAATGCATCTTCAGGACATTCCGGAATACAAAAGCCACATCCTTTACATTTCATTTCATCAATTACAGCGATATTTTGAATTTCATCAATAGTAATTGCATCAAAAGGACATTTCTTAACACAATCTCCACATCCGGTACATTTTTCAACATCAACTTTCACAACAATTGGCGATTTTTCTATAGTATCATGAGCCAATAATGATAACGCTTTTGAAGCCGACCCAGAAGCCTGGGCAACTGTTTCAGGTATATCTCTTGGCGCTTGGCATGTTCCGGCAAGGAAAAATCCGGGATTAACAGTTTCTACTGGTCTTAATTTAGGATGTGCTTCTGTCAGAAATCCAGATGTTCCTTCTGAAAGATTAAGTTTTCTTGCCAGTTCATCAGTTCCAAAACTTGGTATCATTCCTAATGCGAGAACTGCCATATCCACTTTTGCTTCAATTTTCTTGCCGGAGAGAGTGTCAAAAGCATTGATAATCATTTTACCATTTTCTTTATAAATACGGGAGACCTTACCTCGGATATAAACTAACTTTTGCTCCAATTGTGCTGTTTGGATGAATTCTTCATAATCTTTTCCTGTTGCTCTAATATCAATATAAAAGATATATGCCTGTCCATCCGGCACCTTATTTTTAAACATTTTTGCCTGTTTGGCTGTATACATACAGCAAATTTTTGAGCAATGAGAAAGATGTCTTTCAGGGTCTCGTGAGCCAGCACATTGGACAAAAGCAATTTCCTTTATCGGCTTTCCGTCAGATGGTCGTAACATTTTTCCACCTGATGGACCAACAGCAAAAATAAGCCTTTCAAATTGCAGTCCACTAACAACATCTGGATATTTTCCGTAACCATATTCTCCAATATTTTCCATAGGATATAAATCATATCCAGTTGCAACTATTACTGCACCAACATCTTTTTCAATAATTTCATCTTTTGCATCATAATTGATAGCACCTTCCTTGCAAGCATCTTTGCATTTCCCACAAGCAATAGGATTTAACCCTAAACAGCTATCAATATCCAATGTATATGTATATGGAATCACCTGTGGAAACGACATATAAACAGCCTTGCGATATGAAAGCCCTTCCTCGTATTCATCCGGAACAAGTACTGGACAAACATCTACACAATCCCCACAACCAGTGCATATATCAGGATTAATATATTGTGCTTTTCTCTTAATTTTGGCCTTAAAATTACCCACAGCACCGTCAATTGATTCTATTTCGCTATTAACGAAGAGGTCAATATTCTCATTCTGGTCAACTTGAACCATTTTGGGAGTCAGAATACATTGTGAACAATCAAGGGTTGGAAAGGTTACCGACAGTTGAATCATATGCCCACCAATGTATGGTCTCTTTTCCACTAAAAAAACTTTATGTCCTGCATCAGCAATGTCTAATGCAGCCTGTATTCCGGCAATTCCAGCACCAATTATTAACACATTTTTATTTGTTGGCGAAGATATTGGGTATAGTGATTCATTCAATTTCAGTTTTTCAATCATAAATTTTATGATAAGAATTGCTTTTTTTGTACCTTCTTCTTTGTTAGAGTGGACCCAACTGCATTGTTCTCTAATATTGGCTATTTCACATTGATATGGATTTAATCCGGCAGATGCGACCGCTTTCCTGAAAGTTGCTTCGTGCATTGTGGGTGAACAACTTGCTACAATTATCCCATCCAATTTTTTCTCTTTTATTGCATCTTTTATAATTTTCTGCCCGGGGTCAGAACACATAAAAGTATAATTAGTGCTATAAACAACATTACTATAATTGCTTATTTCTTTGGCAACCCTTTCCACATCCACAGTATCAGCAATATTTTCGCCACAATGACAAATAAAAACTCCGATTCTTTTCATTCTATCCTCTTATATATTTAGCCACTAAGAACACTAAGAAACACGAAAGGTTAAAATATTTTGTTTAGCCAACCAAGAACACTGAGAAATACGAAAAGCTGAACTGTTCTGATATATGAAAGTTATCACCAGTTTTACAGTTTTTAATCTTTTAGCGATTCTTTGTGTCCTTCGTGGCTTATATCATCCTTTTTGTTTTCAATAAATGTTCTGATATACCTTTTCCATTCCAATTTTCCATGACTACCAAAATTAATTAATATTCCAACTTTTATTCCTGTTGCCTTTAAATAATTTATTATCTGAGCTTCTTCTACTTTTGTTAATTTAGGGATACACTTAAATTCAACTATGATTTTGCCATATCCAATGTAATCAGCTATAAACTCTTTTTTTAATTTTTGGTTTTTATAGTAAACAGATATCTTAACTTGCGTTTCATATGGTATCTGTCTTTTGCTTGATTCAATTACCATTGCTTCTTCATAGACTGATTCTAAGAATCCCTGACCAAGTTCTTTATGTATTTCAATTGCAGCACCTATTATTCTGTAGACTTCTTTCGCATATAACAAATCTTCGTTCATTTTTTTAGCCTTTCTTCGCGTCCTTCCTTGCTTACATCAAATTTTTTTAATAATGGTTTTGATATATTGGAGCAAGGAGTTATCACCAATTTGACAGTTTCTTTTAATCTTTTAGCGATTCTTCGCGTCCTTCGTGGCTTATATTAAACTTTTTTCTTTTAATAATGGTTCTGGATTAACATAATGTAATTTCGTCCAATTTTTATCCCAGCCACAGCCTAATGCGATAGACATAAGTTCAGTAAAATAATAGACTGGCATTTGTTCAAATTCTACAAATTCTTTTGCGGTTTCTTTCTGCCCTTGGTCAAGATTAAAAGCACATAATGGGCAAGATGTAACTATTGCTTCACATCCAGCTCTTCTGGCAGAGTTGATTATCTCATAAGTACGTTTAGCTGTAACATCTTTTTTTGTTACAGTTTGATAAGCACCACAGCATTCCAGGCGATATGGAAATTCAATACTATCTGCGCCTAATGATGTAAGCAAGTCCTCAATAATGCTTGGGTCTTCAAAGTCATCTATTGCAAATTTTTTTGGTCTTACGAGAAAACATCCATAATATCCACCAATTTTTAGTGATGCTAACGGCTTTTTGACTTTCTCTTTTATTGCATCAAAAGTTACTCTATCACGAAGAATACTTAGAAGATGATGAATATCAACTGTTCCTTTATAACGAATGTTTTCTTTATACATCAAATCATTAACCTTGTTTAGATTTTCTTCATCTTCAGTAATGAATTGTTTTGCTCTTTTCAAAGTATTGTAGCACATACTGCAAAGGATTATCAATTCATTTAGATTCTGTTCTTCAGCTCGCAGCAAATTGCGAACTGCACCTAATTGGAGCATCAGGTCATCACTTGTCATTGAGAAAACTGTCCCGCAGCAGACCCAATTTTTCATTTCTTGAAGAGGATAGCCCAATGTTTCCATTATTTTAAGAGCTGATTCTTCAAAATTTTTAGCGTTAGATTTTAATGTACAACCTGGATAATAAGGTAGATTCATAAGTTTTTCCTCACATTATTTTGATTTCTCATTTTTTTACCCTGTCAATTTTCTAAATGCACCAACTAATGCAATCGGAGGCAGTTCTTTCAGGTCTTTCTCATCAATCTCATCAGGATTTAATGGTGCTATTCTTTTTCTCAGGTTTATTGCTCGGAAAGCTTCCATAACTTTTGCAACATCTATTCCTTTTGGACATCTGGTTGAACATTGCAGACAAGCGGAGCATATCCATATTGTTTCACAGTTTAAGATTTCCTCAGTTGCTCCTAACTGAGCAAGACGTATAACTTGATGTGGAGCAATATCCATATAATCAACAACAGGACAACCTGACGAGCAGTTTCCACATTGATAACAATCAAACACATTTTGTCCGGATATTTCCTCAACCTTTTCCGTTATATCATTTTTCATATTTTTTCTTGTAATTTTATATGCCATAGTTAATTCCCTCTATATTCCAATCCAATCTGAAATGCTTTTAAATTCAAATCAACAAATTTTTTTGGAACAGATTCTTTTATAGATTCTTTCATAGCTTCAGGTGAAGTGATTTCAGCTTGAGCAGTTGCAAAGCCAAGCATCACAATGTTAGCCACGATAGTTTTGCCTAAATTTTCTGCTATTCTTGTGGCGGGTATTGGTTTTGGTATTACATTTGTATTAGATTTAAGATGTGTGACTAAATCTGAGTCATAAAGTAAAATTCCATCTTTTTTTAAAATTGGGAAGAATGTATCATATCCTTCTTGGGATAAAGCAATTAATACATCTGCGGTATCTACAAGCGGATAGTCAATTTCATAAGAAGATATAACCACTTGAGAACTACAAGCACCACCTCTTGCCTCGGGTCCATAGGCTTGTGTCATAGAAGCATGCTTACCATCATAGATTGAAGCAGCCTTACCGATGATATATGCAGAAAGAATAATACCTTGTCCACCAAAGCCAGATATTTTCACTTTAACTTCATTCATAAGTTACTCCATGATAAAAAATAACTTTATCTATTTTTTACAATTTCTAATGAAACTTCACATCTTCATATTCTAAAGTCTTTTTTACTTTACTTTCAATGCCTGTTTGGACATTTTCCCAGAATGTTGGCTTATCTTCATTAACAAAGACTCCGCAGACAATCTCGCCATCCATATCTATTGGAATTTTCTGAGGATCAGCTGAATGGTCAATAATTGAGCGGCGCCCGAATTCTTGAAGTAAATCAAGTCCGGTCCCTCCTCTGTTTTTTCTTGCAAATACCGTTGCACAAGGTGATACAATTTCAATAAAACAAAACCCTTTCTTGTTTGCAGCTTCGGCGATAGAATCCGTTAATCTTCTTAGATGCAATGCTGTCCATCTAGCAACATAAGCTGCGCCAGCCGCTGCGGCAACACCTACAAGATTAAATGGCTGCTCATAATTCCCATAAGGAGCAGTGGAACTGTAAGCACCCAGAGGGGTGGTGGGTGCATTCTGTCCACCAGTCATTCCATAAATGAAATTATTTACACAAATAACATTTATATCTACATTCCTCCTTGCAGCGTGAATGAGATGATTTCCACCAATTGCAAAAAGGTCACCATCTCCGGAAAAAACAACAACGGTTAAATCTCTGTTAGCTAATTTCAAACCAGTAGCAAAAGGGATGGCTCTGCCGTGAGTAGTGTGATAGGAATCAAGTTTAATATAACCGGCCATTCTGCCTGTACAACCAATTCCAGAAACAACAGCAACTTTATTAAAGTTAAGATTAGCTTTTTTTATGCCTTCCACAAAAGCAGAGAGGCAGGAACCCAATCCACATCCAGGACACCAAATATGTGGCATTCTATCCATTCTAAGTAGATTTTCCATTGGATGATGCAGATTTTCATTTATCTCTTGAACATTTTTACTATTCATAAGCCACCTCTTCAATTGCTTTGACAATATCATTAAAATTATGAATGCCACCACCAGCATGCGTAACCGACTTTGTAATAGCATATTTTGATGCACAACGTTCAACTTCAAGAACAATCTGTCCTAAATTTATCTCTGGCACAACAAAGCCTTTTACTTTTTGGGATAATTCCCTTATCCTTTTTTCAGGGAATGGCCAAACCGTTATTAGTCGCAACAATCCGACTTTTATGCCCTTTTTTTTTGCCATTTTAATAGCCGGGATAACTGTTCGTGCAGTGATTCCATACGCAACAACAATCACATCAGCGTCATCAATATCTCGTTCTTCAAGCATAATAATTTCATCTGAATGTTTTCTTATCTTTTCAACCAGTCTGGTTACGCATTTTTTTTGGCATTCTTCTGTCATAACAGGATAGCCTCGTTCATCATGCGTAAGTCCAGTTGTATGATAGCGATATCCATCCCCGGCTTTTGCAAATTCAGGAATCAAATCACTTCCAACCTCATAGGGTAGGTAATCTTCTGGTTTTTTTTGAGTATATTTTCTTTCAACTGTTTCAATTTCTTCTATAGGTGGGATTACTACTTTTTCAGTCATATGACCCACAATTGCATCAGACAATATAAAAACTGGCAGGCGATACTTCTCGGCATAGTTGAATGCAACGATAGTTAAGTCAAAAAATTCTTGTGGAGATTTTGGGCAAAGTGAGATACTTCCATAATCACCGTGAGAGCCCCAACGAGCCTGCATCATATCTGACTGCCCCCAGGATGTAGGAAGACCAGTAGAAGGCGAGCCTCGCTGAACATTTACCATAACACAAGGAACTTCCATCATCATACCAAGTCCGATGTTTTCTAACATAAGAGAAACTCCAGGTCCAGAAGTAGCAGTCATTGATTTAGCTCCAGCCCATGAGGCGCCAAGGATGCCAGCCATAGATGCAATTTCATCTTCAAATTGAATAAAAACACCATTCAATAAAGGGAGACGGTATGCCATTCGTTCAGCAATTTCAGAAGCAGGCGTAATAGGATATCCACCAAAAAAACGACATCCAGCAGAAAGCGCTCCCTCTGCACAGGCAATATCACCCTGCATAAAAAATTCACCATGTAATTTACTTTTTTTGAACATTCTCCTCCTTTTCAGTAACAAAAATTGCAAAGTCAGGGCAGATTAGTTCGCAAAGGCCACAAAAGGTACACATATCAGGTTTTGCAACTTTTGGTGGATGATATCCTTTTTCATTGAATTCGTCGGAGACTTCTAATACCTCTCTTGGGCAATATTCAATACAAAAATTACAGCCTTTGCATCTTTCCTTGATTATATGAATCTCACCTGAAACGATTTTTGGCTTTTCTTTACCAAACGGTTTTTCCCAATATTTCATTAAAAACTCCTAAAAAATGAAATTTGATATTTGAAACTTGAAATTTGCCTGTCCACCGAAGCATAGCGAAGGTGGGATACTTGATACTTGAATAAAATATGTATTTATTGATTTCAATTTATTTTTCATTATTTTGTATAAATTGTAAAGTGCTGCTCTGGTAAAAAATCAAATTCTTTTTCCAATGAATATCCTGCATCTTTCATTTCCTGTATAATAGTTTTCTTAAGGACATCATGTCCAAACATTCCACGAAAAGTGAAGAATTTACCCTTCTTAAATAATAATCTTGCCGCCTGGTTTTAGAAAATCTTTTAAATTTTTAAAATACTTTGCCCTATTTAGTATATGATGGGTAACATTACGCATAAATATAAAATCTAAACTTTTTTCAGGTAAATCTAAGCTATCTTTTATGGAAGGAATGGGTATAATATTATTCAATCCCTTTTCTTTAGCAGCATTCTTAATAAACTCTAAAAATTCTGGATTTGTATCGGCTGCGTAAACTTTACCTTTTTCTCCTACTATTTCGGCAAGTCTTAGAGAAAAGTAACCTTCACCCGCTCCAATATCGGCAATATTCTGTTCGGGTTTTAATGCTATAGTTTCTATAATTTGGTCGGACTTGCTTTTGGGCTTAGAGACTTTTCTATTAAACATCTTTGCCTGAAAGTTTTTCATTTTTTCGCCTTGCAAATTAACATCTTTAAGTCAATTGCATTATATGCTGTGTTATCGGAGTACAATCTTCATCTAAATTCAATAGACTCCAAAATCTTCTGGTTTAAAATTTAATGTTTTATCAATAACATTTATATTCCTTTTCCTCATATTTAACCATCTTTCCTTCCAAAATTTAACTAATGCTTGCATCGGAAAATTATAGTAAATAGGTTTATTATTTTCTCCAAGTAAAAAGGAGCGAAAATTCTTTGCCAAAGGGATAGCATATATTTTTCTTTTGAAGGAATGCTGTAATATAATATTAGAATTAAATCCGATAATATCTGATGCTAATCTTATAACTCTCATTCGCCAATTTGGTCCATCACCGAATCTATTTGTTATCATCATACCTTTTTCTGTAAGAAGCTGTAGCATAGCAGAAAAAGTTTCACTTGAGATATGTAACGCACCATAACCCTTTGTATATCCTATCGGGATATAAAGTAATCTATTTTTGAATTTGAGACGATTGTATTGTGAACTATTGCCATAAAGACTTGTTGTAAAAATGCAAACAAGATTATCTGCTTTTCTCTTCTTGATAATTGTTGTTTTATCTTTATATTTATCTTTATATATCTCTCTAATTTCATTTGATGCGAGAATATATGAAATTAGCTTTCCTCCTAACAAATAATTATATGGTGGTAATGCTCCCAAAACATAAGCATCCATTGTATAAATTATATTATTGGTTCTGGTTTCTTTATCCCAACCAATCCATTTATCTCTATCTGGAATATGAATTATACTACTCCCTAAAGCAGCAATTCCAATTATTGGACTACTATCTATTCCATCATCCCTTATAAGTAAACGTATCCTTCTTCCGACATATTCACTATAAGGAGACGACCAATAGTATCTAAATATCCTAAATAGATTGTGTTGTTTTTGTGTTTTGCAAATCTCAATTCGTGGTAAAATATTAGATTTTAAAACATTTTTTCCTTGTGCAAGATTCTCTTTGGCTAAGTCAACATGTTTTTCTATCCATTCTTTATTTTTATTCAGAATTTCCTTTCTTGATATACTCATTGAGCGTCTTATAATTTCTTTGTTATAGCTATTTGGTGGGGATATTATCAATTTATTTCTTGACTTTTCTATATGCCAGTTGAGTCGAAATAAGTCTCTTATCAACAGCAACTTAACTCTCTCTTCACTATCTTGAGTTGCAATTAAATTGTCATCGTAAATTCTACTTAAATTAAAGGATGGCTTTTCAAGAAATAATGCCCCTGTATTATTCTGAGAACTTTGAACTTTCATATACTTTATTCTCCACTAATTTTTCAAATAATTTTACCCTTATTGGTAATGCGAAGGCTTGTTCGGAAGATACCATATACAAATTACCAGGAATTGTTTCTCTTTGAATAAAGTTTGCAATAACACCTTCATAATTTACATCAGATTTCATAAGTGCTTTAACATCATCACTATTACCAAGATGAAATGCAAAGAAATTCTCGGCCTGAGTTCTAATTTCTTCTGAAATTGCTGACGGTCTTTGAGTTATCGCTACCATACCAATTCCAAACTTCCTTCCCTCTTTGGCAATTTTAACAAATGGATTTGCTGCTGTTTTCACGAGTTCATCAGAAATAACATTTTGAGCTTCTTCAACAAAAATTACTGTGTTAATCACATCCTCTGGATTATCGCTGGTGAATTTCTCTTTATTATATTCGAACAATTTGCGGACCAAAATCGTTGATATAATGCTTGCATCATGACTGTCTTTAAGAGATAGATCAATAACCACAGTCTTTCCCTGTTTTAAGTATTTCATTGTATCTTCTATTAATTTAGATGATGAAGAATGTAACCCCTTACCTTCTTCAATCAGATAAGCTATTCTCTTTCTAATTGCAGCAATAGTAATTTTAGCACTTTTCTCGCTTTTGGGACCTTCTGCCCAAAAATCAGGATATTTCTTATGCAATTTTTGAGGATCACTTACATAAGTATTAATGTTTTCAATAAAATCTTTAACCTCATTTTCTTCTAAATATAACAAAAAGGATTTCATAACTTCTGAAAAACCTGTGCTAAAGTTAAGTATGTCACCAATAGTTAAATGTTTATGCATATTTATTAGAATCTTCCCGCTGTAAATAAACCTATTTTTATATTCATCTGGCAGCTTTTTATCACTGTAAACGACTAAATTATCCTTTATCTTCTGCTCCTCTATGTCACCCAAACCATAAGTCTTACGACCTCTAAGGAAATACTCTCCATTTAAATCAAATATTAGTTTTCCATAACTTGCATCGCTAATAATATGATAAAGAAGAATCTTAACTAAATTTGTTTTACCAAAACCAGACTGAGCAAATACCATTGTTCGCTTATCTCTTAATTTTTGCACATCAAAAAGAAGGTTCTCCTTCAAAATGTGTGGGTAGGAGCTTCCATGAGGTACCCACATTTTTGTAAAACTTTCATACGAAAATAATCAAAATTTTTGTATCCGTATGCTCTTTTAAGTAAAGTTTTAATAGTAT
>Ga0315547_1001145_pt1 | contig 21954 bp, 22 predicted proteins | sample SalMarSW160240MG_2_FD_202542 | JGI IMG/M metagenome (GOLD analysis project Ga0315547, IMG submission 202542) | Salt marsh sediment microbial communities from the Plum Island Ecosystem LTER, Massachusetts, United States - Salt Marsh Sediment SW1601-240 ...
TCGTGAAGGTCGCTGAGGGCCGAGCGGATCAGAATGGCCTTGTACATCTCAATCTCAGCCAGCTCGTCGCTGAGTCCCAGGCAGTGGGAGAGCCTTCCCGCCTGCATCGGGTGGCGGGCTATGTGGGCCTTGAAGGCCTTCACATCCCGCTTTCGAAGGACCCGGTTCAACCCCCGGTTAAAACCCGCATACCCCCGCTCTATCTCAAGCTCATCCATGCCGCACCTCGATTATCAGGATGGGACTATAGGCAATCTAAAAATTATGGTCAATGGATCATTGCCCACGAGCAGGTCCTTGAAATATGCAAGATATAAGAATCTCACAGCATATTGTTATTCAATTGTTATCATCTATTATTACGTATATTCTTTTATTATTATACATATTCAAAAAACGTTGCAATCTCAACGGCATTTTGTTAGGAGAAGGTTGATTGATTCCATCTAAGATGCAAGCCCTCAAAAAAGGGGAAGCTATGGATTGAATACAGAGGCCCCGCTTCTCGTTAAGAGAGATGGGGTATTTTTATCTGCGGCAAGCAATTCAATCAAAATTCATCGCAACCTTGCAAACATTCCATTTATGACTTCAATGCACTAGAATTCATTCATGCTGTAATAAAATCCATCTTTAAGATTGATGGTTTTGTAAAAAGTCGAAAAAATCCCTCTCCCTCGATGGGAGAGGGTTAGGGTGAGGGTGTTCCCCCTCCTCTTCATCACCTCCCGCAAGGGGAGGGGAGAGGGGACTTTTTACGCGTTTGTCAAGATTACTGCAATACGGGAACTGAATGCAGTAAAGAGAGGGCCGATCACGATGCTATACGGCTCATACCGTTTCTCCTGCCTCTTTGAGGATGATGCCATCCTCCCTTCCTATAAGGGCTCTACATTCCGGGGCGTGTTCGGCAAGGCCCTGAGAAAGGTAGTCTGCGCCTTGAGGAGGAAGGATTGTGCGGATTGCCTCCTGAGACACCGGTGTATCTACTACCAGGTCTTCGAAACCCCTTCCCTTTCTGAGGAAACCAGGGGTTCAAGGATTGCCTCGCCTCCCCATCCCTTTGTCATCGAGCCTCCTTTTACTACGGAAACTCATTTTCAAAAGGGGGATCCATTCGAGTTTCAACTCCTCCTCTTCGGCCAGGCCAACGACTATCTCCCCTACTTCATCTATGCCTTTGATGAGATAGGAAAGACGGGAATCGGGAAACGGGTGAATGGAAAAAGGGCTTCTTTCAGCCTGCGTCATATCACCGCCAATGGAGAACAAATCTATTCACAGGAAGATCGAATACTCCAAAAAGGGGAATGGTGCCGTAACATTTCTCTATCCGCCGATATGAGTATATCCGCGGATATCCCCAGCATAAGGCTTTTCATTGAAACCCCCCTGCGCCTCAAGTTCGAGAATAGGCTTACCGCCACGCTCCCCTTTCACGTGCTGGTCAGGGCAATGCTTCGAAGGATTTCCTCCCTATTTAACTACTATGGGGATGGGGAGCCGGAGCTTGATTACCGGGGGATGGTGGGGAGGGCAAAAGATATCCGGATTGCTGATTCCAATCTCACATGGTTTGACTGGCGCCGGTACTCCAGCCGCCAGGATCAGGAAATGCTCATGGGAGGTATAGTGGGCTCGGTTACCTACGAGGGAGCAATCGGTGAATATATGCCGCTCATCGAGCTCTGCTCAGAGGTCCACCTGGGCAAACAAACGTCTTTCGGGTTGGGGAAAATCAGGGCAGAGATGATAAGGTAACTGTTCAGGCAGCCACCAAGGCACCAAGGCACAAAGATAGATATGGGTTTTGTCCCTTTATCTGAAAATGAAGAACGAATTGCAAGAAAAATAGTTGATTCAGCATATGCGGTACATACAACAGTAGGCCCGGGTTTGCTTGAAAAAGTTTATGAAGTGTGTTTCTGTCACGAGCTTTTCAAACGAGAGTTAGAATATCAAAGGCAGGTTGATATCCCGATAATATATGATGGCATAGTCTTTGACGAAGGGCTACGGTTAGATGTTTTGGTGGAAGACCTCATTGTCTGTGAACTAAAAGCTGTGGACGAGATGAATCTTGTGTGGGAGGCACAGCTACTCAGCCATCTAACATTGACGGGTAAGCGCCTTGGTTTTCTTATTAATTTTAATGTACCCCTTATTAAAAAAGGTATCAAAAGAATAATTCTATAATCTTGGTGCCTTAGCGCCTTAGTGGCTAAATAGTTACATAAAATGAAACATATCCTTCTTGCCGTGACCGGGCTGAGCCCGCAGGTGATCACCGAGACCCTTTTTGCCCTTCACCAGGGCAACCAGCGGGTAGATGCCATCCATGTGATTACCACGCGGGATGGAAAGGAAATGATATATGCGAGCCTCCTCGCAGGGAAGAGCGGCCACTACTACCGGTATCTCGAGGAGTACGGGATTGAAGCCTCTTCCATCGACTTTGGCCCTCAGAACATCCACACTGTCAACGATCATCACGGCCTTGAGATCCCAGACATTACCAGCGAGTACGATAACGAACAGCTTCTTAGGCTATGCCTGGATCTGACCTTTCGCTTCACCGGTCAAAGGGATACCGCCGTCTTCTTTTCCGTGGCCGGGGGCAGGAAGACCATGAGCTCCTGCCTGACCCTGGCGGCCCAGGTATACGGCAGGCCCCAGGACCGCCTCTACCACGTGCTCGTCTCCCCTGAATTTGAGAGCACCAGAGACTTCTACTATCCTCCTAAAAAGCCTAAAACCATCGAGCTCAAGGACAAAAACGGGGAATCCTTTTACAAAGGCACACAATATGCGCAGGTGAACCTCATCTCCATCCCTTTCATATCTATTCGGGATCGGCTTTCAGAGGACCTCCTAAAAGAGCCTACTGACCCTGCCACCTTGATACTCTCTCTGATCAAGGAGGACGAATACCGCCTCACGGTGAACCTGCTCAGCGGAAAGGTCGTCTATAAGACCCTGGAGTTAGACCTGATGCCGGCCAAGCTGGCCCTCTATACGTTTTTTGCCCTCCGGAAAAAGAACTGCACCAAAGAGGTTCATTCTTGCGGCGCCTGTACCGACTGCTTCCTCGATATCCAGGCCATTTACGCCAAGCAGGATGAGATAACGAATCTTTATCAAAAATTCTCTGGCACCCGCCCCCTTGAGGAGATGAGCGACACCGGCATCAAAAACCTGACTGCTGACAACTTCAACAGTTACAGGAGCAAGATCAAGGGCGATCTGCTCAGGGGCTTCGGCCCTTATGCCCTGAAAGACCTGGAGATCAGCTCCGAGGGCACGCGGCCCAATACTCGCTACGGCATAAGGATGGATAAGAGCAGGATCGAGATCGTGTATTGATTCTCGTTAAGCGGGGCATTTATCACTTGATAAGTCCAGGGATTTATATTATATATCACTCGATTTAACGAGGGATTTTATGATAAATAAGAGCGACATCCTTGAGACACTGAGTGAGTGGAACTTCTGGAATAGAGCATTGCCGGAGACCTTCGCACGGGAAACGTATGAATCCGATGCCCTGCAAAAATCATCTACCGGCGAGATTGTAATAGTAAAGGGTGTTCGGAGATGCGGTAAATCAACGATCCTGATAAACCTGATCAAGCGCCTTATAGAGGACGGCGTCGATCCCAAAGATGTTCTGTTTGTGAATCTGGAAGACCCGAAATTTATCAACGATCTGAATACCGAGCTGCTCTCATTGATCCGTGACACCTACCTTGAACATCTCGAACCCGGAGCAACTCCTTTTCTTTTCCTGGATGAAATTCAGAACATCAAAGGCTTTGAAAAATGGCTGGTCAAGGCGTATGAACTGAAAACATCAAAAATCTTCATAACCGACTCAAATGCCTCGTTGTTGAGCCGGGAGATCGGAAGTGCGCTCAGCGGCCGCTACCTTGATGTGACTGTCTTCCCCCTGGATTTCAAAGAATTCTTGGCTTTCAACGGACTCACGATTCACAATCGGCTTGAGTACCTAAAACACCGGCTGAAGATCAACAGGCTTTTTGAAGAATACTTAAGATATGGCGGTTTTCCAAGGGTTGCCTTGATTGACGATCCTGATCTGAAAAGAGCCGAACTCAAATCGTATTTCGATTCCATCATCCTCAGAGACATCGTTGCTCGATACCGGCTTGATAATGTGGAAGCGCTGATGAAACTATCGGTTTATCTGCTGTCGAATATTTCTCACCTGGTTTCACTCAATGCCCTCGTGAATCATTTCCGTCTGTCCTATGACTTGATCAGCCGCTACATGGAATATCTTGAAAATGCATACCTTGTGCTTCGCGTGCCCAAATTCGACTGGTCTTTAAAAAAGCAACAGGTCAATCCAAAGAAGCTATATTCAATCGATATGGGTCTCTCCAATATCGTTTCCTTCAACGTCGGGCAGAAATATGGGGATCGGATAGAAAATCTCGTGTGCTTGGAGCTTGTCCGCAGGAAAAAAGAACTATTTTACTATCGGACTGCCGGCGATCTTGAGGTTGATTTTATCGTTCAAGAAAATGAGCAACTTACTATGCTCATTCAGGTTTCAGCCGGCATCGAGGATGAAAAAACAAGGAGCCGGGAAATCCGTGCCCTGGTGAAAGCGAAGAAGGAACTGAAGCATGCAAGAGATGCCCAACTGATGATTCTGGTCCCGGACGCCGATGAGTTGGTCGAATTTCAATCTGAAACCATCCGTATCTTTGATCTCAAAACGTGGCTGCTCGGCATTGAATAGCCGCTTCGGAGACAGCCGTGCGTTTTCCATCTTGAAAAAGTGAGGTGGGGAGGAATTTCAAACACCATGCGAAATGTCCTGATAAAAAGAAAGAGAGAAACTTAATCCCTTCATTTAACTTCAACCAGGTTTCAAGGGAGGTCATGGATGAGCAGGCGAACCAGAATAGGCAAAGAGGGAAGTATTTGATGGTTTTTATACGGCAACGTTGCAGGGGTTGTTGTAAAACCATCTAACTATTAAAATAAACAATAAAATCCTAAGCAAGGAGATTAAAATGTCATTTTACATTTCACGTTTTAAAGGAATGGAGAGTCAGGAATATGAAGTAGAGATTGTCACGCCTCTTTTTCTTGGCGGTGCCGATCCTAAAAAAGCTGAGCTTCGAGCCCCTTCAATCAAGGGGGCACTCAGGTTCTGGTGGAGGGCGCTAAATCCCCATTTTTCATTGCTTGATTTAAAGAGAAATGAAAGCGAGATTTTTGGTGATGCAGGAGATTCTAAAAATTCAGTTGGCAAAAGCAGGGTTCGTATTCACCTTGTTAAAGACTTACCATTTGAAAATATCAGTTACAATCCTGTGCCACACAAACAAGTCAATTTTAAATTCCCTTGCTTTACTGTCGGGAATAAATTTGCGCTAAAAGTTTATGGTGATGAGAGGGTATTCAATCTTTTTAAACTATTCTCCGTTTTGGGCGGTTTGGGGAAAAGGAGCAGAAGAGGCTTTGGCAGTATTATGATAAGCAGAATCAATGGCGAAGTTTTTTGCTTCGAATATTCTACAAATGAGATTATCTCGCTTATCAAAACTATCGTCAACAATAATTACAAAATTGATAATACCAGAATTGTTAGAACAGGTGTTGTCCATAGTGAATCAAAATATGCATATGTTAAAAGTGTTGAGTTTGGGGAAAAAACTTATGATAACTATGAAACAATTTTAAAAACCATTGGGCAATCTTCGCATAATAACAAGTCAGATTACACCGGCTATGCTGGAAGGGGGAGCGAAAGATTTTCTTCCCCAGTTTATGTGGCCGTTGCAAAAGTTGGTAATAAATATATACCTGTTGTCACCACGCTTAACACTGCCTTTAGACAAGCCACGCAAAATCATGGTTCAGATAAAAGCAGTCAATTTAAAAAAGCAATATTATCAGGAGGCGTCAAATGACATTTCTAAAACCTGATTCAGGATACTGGGAAAGAAAGTTCATTGCATACATGCATGATCCTCTTGATAAGATTCTTCAGATTCCGGGACATGAAGAACGATCGGCACTAATTCTTGAGAAATATGGCCTTCAAAAGCCGAATGAGAAATTCTGGAAAAAAGCCGATGCCATCGCCGCAGGATTTGAACGAGGTCAGGTGCCGTCATATAGCACTGATCCTAACAAAAATGGGGCTGTGGATTTTCTTAAAAATCCGGTCATTACCCACCCGACATCTGAGAAAGCCCAGGTCAAAATTACACTACCTGCTGTGGATAGTGAAACCGCCAAATATATTAATGACAAACTCCTTGAATTTATGGAAAAAGAGATTGGCATGAAGCCAGGCCAGGGAGGATATTCGGATGAATTTAAAGGAGATGAAGAACGCTTTGCCATTGCCCGTTTTCTGTACACCCATTTGGCGTTAAGGTTTAAGTTGGCGGAGCATAGTGTTGGGGGATTAGGTGCTCTCTGGCATAGAATCCCCGCTGATTCAAGATTTCCAGATCATTCCATCTGGCAGCATAATGCTTTATGCTCTGCCTTATCTTCGTGCATTGAGCTTGCGGATAATGAATTTGAAATCGGGCTGATGGTTTTCAGCATTACTCCAGTTCAGCAATTTATCGCAAAAGCAAGGAGGTTGCGCGATTACTGGACCGGCTCTGTTCTTCTTTCGTGGCTGGCATTTGAAGGTATGTCTTGGGTTATTGAAAACCTGGGACCGGATCATATCCTTTATCCTTCCCTAATAGACCAGCCGCTGGTCAACGAATACATGAAAAAAAGGTGGAAGGTCTCTCAGGACGATTTTTTAAACCCGCCAAAGGATATCGCTTCTTTTCCGAATAAGTTTCTTTTTTTAATCCCCATGAATCTGGCTGAAACCATTGCACAAGAGATAAAAAACCATATCCAGGCAGAATGGAAAGGCCTGTATGAAAAAGTGTGTGCTACCTGCACAACCATGATGGGTTCGTCTTTGTCTGTTGAGGAAAAGGAATATGTCAAAGAAATATTTGGCAGACAAAATACCAAATTCTGGGATTTACAATGGGCCGGCGCTTATCTGGCTGCTGAAACTGACAAATCTGAGATTGAAAACCTTCTTCCGGAAGGAATTTACAAGTACCCCTTTGAACTTCTTAACCGTTTCAATGAAATTACTAAGGATAAACCCCATTATGAAAAATCAGGCCGGGGCGTTTTATATTCTATGAGCCATTCTCTTGTCCAGGCAGCCCTTGCCCTTTCCAAAAACAGAAAACTCGTCACACGACTCCCAGAAACAGGTGAAAAATGCCACCTGTGCGGGGAATTTGAGGTTCTGCATCATAAAAAATACAGTGGTGATAAGGCTAAGGAATATAAAGATAATTTAAGAATTTTCTGGAAAGAGCTTAAACGTCAATGGGATGGAGATGAAAAATACACACTGGGTTTTAATTTGAATGAAAATGAAAAGCTGTGCTCTATTTGCCTAACAAAGCGCATGGCTTGTGAGGCGATAGAAGGTGATAAAGATCATATACTCCACAGCGCGTTCAAAGGAAAAAGAAGCTTCCCATCAACAACCGAAATTGCCCTTAGCAGTTATTTTGAAAGGGAGAATGTATCTTATGAAAAGCGAAAGGAAATAGCCCAAAAAATACACGAAAAAGCGGATGAAAAAACCGACAACCATGACCGTTATCTCGCCATACTCCTTATGGATGGCGACAATATGGGAAAACTGGTCAACGGTGAAACCCTTGCCTCAACTTGGGAATCGGTTATGCATCCAGATATTGTTGCACGTCTGGAAAAGCCTGAATTTGAAAAAAAATACCGTGACAACTGGAAGGACATATTTAATAAAAAAAGACTTATCACCCCCGCCATCCATGCCGCCATTTCCGAATCACTGGGCGATTTTTCCTTGTACGGCGTTGACCGTATCATTAAAAAACATCATGGAACTCTTATCTATGCGGGCGGCGATGATATTTGCGCGGTGCTTCCGGTCGAGGCATCATTCAACGCCGCGCAGGAAATACAGAAATATTACACGTCCACCTACAAATGGATTCAAAATTATAAAGATTCTGAGGATGTTTTGGAAACTTTTACCCCTGCTCCCGGCAAACTCTCTATCAATCTGGGCAAGGGCGATGGCATCTCCATTTCTGCGGGCATTCTCATATGTCATCATAAGGAAAGCCTGACTCAGATGATTGCAGAAGCTCAGCATCTTTTGAAAGACAAAGCGAAAAAAGAGGCAGGGCGAAATGCCTGCGCCATTGAACTTCGCAAACGGTCTGGCGGTTCCCGCTATTTTGTCCGGAAATGGATTGACGAACAGATATGGAAATCTTTTATGGAAATCGGGGAAGCCATAAAAAGCAGAAACAAGGCACAGGTCTCCTCATCAGTTGTATATAGGCTAGAGCAACTGAAAGATGGAGTAGATGCAATCCTTAAACACGAGAACCGGATGAAAATGCTTGAATCCCTGATCTTCAAACAGTTGGAACGATCATCCGTTGGCGATGAAAAGCATAAACAAGCTTTTGCAAAAAAGATGGTTGATCTTGTTGTTTGTAAAAACAGTGAGGGCAAATATGAATACAAACCCGAAGGTCTGATTGTCGCGGCATTCATGGCCAAAGGAGGTGAAGATGATGAATTGGTATAAAATTACGCCTGTGGACACGCTTTTTTTCAGAGGGGCAGAACCCATGAACCTTGGGGAAAATCACACGGTATCCCATGTTTTTCCTCCGCCTGCCCATACCCTTTCAGGGGCATTGAGAACGGCGGTTTTGATACAGAAGGCGGTCTCATTCAAAGCCTATGGTAATGGAAAAGCTCCTGCAGATATTATTGCGGCCATAGGCTATGCGGGACAACAACCCCCTCCTTTCAGCCTGCTCGGACCTCTTTTCATGGCAGGGGATGATATTTATGTTCCGGCACCTTATTCGTGGTTCGGCGAAAAAGACACGGACGAAAAAAAAGAAAACGGAAAAGTCAAGATTGTAAAAGGCAAATTTTTGACAAGCCGCCTTATAAAATGCGAAGTGCCTGCACTTATTTGGGCAAGAAGTAATAAAAACGAGATGGTTTCCCTTGGAGGTAATTGGATAAAAAAACAAGCCCTCTATTCCACTGAACCTGCCATTGAAGTAAAACCTAGTGGCGAGTTTTTTGAAAACGAACCAAGAACTGGTATCGCACTCAAAAAAAACAGAAGAGTCCGGGAAGGCCATCTTTATTCCTTCAACCATGCAAGGTTGAAAAGGGGCGTCAGCTTGGTCTTTGGCACGGACATTAGCTTGCCACTCGATGATCAGGGCGTATTACAAATTGGGGCGGAACAACGTTTCGCCTGGTATGAAAAGATAAACTATAATAATGCCGATATGCGCTTTCCTGATGATGGAAAACTTTATTTATCTCTTTCCAATCTGGAAGGGACGGAAGAGGCTAATGCTTCTGTTGTCGCAACAGGCAAAATTCTTTATTTCGGCGGATGGGATCTTTATACATCTTTTCACAAGCCGATGAAAGGTTTTTTCCCTGCCGGAACCGTTTTCAATAAAAAAATCAATAATAACTGTATCGCCATAAAGGAGGTAGAAACATGATTACAAAAGAGTTTTTTTCTATCTGTACGTTTTATGCCATTTCACCGGTTCACGCGGGAAGCGGCGCAGCCACTTCCACAGTTGACCTTCCGATTCAGCGCGAACGGCATACCAACTGGCCCCATATTCAGGCGTCGGGCGTCAAAGGAGCCATGAGGGATCATTACCGGAAGTTCGTCAAGGGTGAAGATAAATATCTGACCAATCTCATATTTGGCATTGATGAAGACAATGATGGAGATGTTATGAATAAGGATGGAGAAATCATAAAAGATAAAGACAACGAAAAGCTAAAAAGCTTAGCAGGGGCCATTGCCGTTTCCGATGCAAAGCTTTTCGCCTTTCCCATGCGAAGCAATGTTGCCCCTTTTGTATGGGTCACCTGCCCCTCGGTGCTGAAAAGACTGAAGAATGATCTGGAGTTCGCAAAATTTCCATCGATAGATGACCCTCCACCCCTTAATGCTGAAAACGCTATGGCATTAACCGGAAATCTTTCCGGAGATATTGTACTTGAAGATGCTGTTGTGAGTACTCTCGACGTGAATCATGGACTTAACCTTCCAATAGGGTTCTCTAACCTTGAAAAAATGCTACTCATTTCAGATGAAATGTTTGATTATTGTGTTTCGTCCTGCACTGAAATTCAGACACAAATAAAAATTGATTCAGACAAAGGTACAGCGGCAGAAGGGGCTTTAAGATATCAAGAGCTCCTTCCTGCAGATACACTCTTATACTCCATTGTCTATTACAGTCAATCAGCCGGATTGAACGAACTTCAAGCCGATATGATAAAGCAGCACATAGAGGATGTGATTAAAGATTTCATTCAGATCGGTGGCGATGAAACTCTTGGCCGGGGTATCTGTAAGATTTCATGGCTGAAAAGTGAAAATGGAAAAGGAGGTGCAAAATGAGAACGCTTGGCCAAAAGAGAGCAGAGTTTGCATTGAATGAGGTTTTAAAGATACAAGATGCAAACCTTAAAAAGGATTTTAAGAATTTTTCAGCAGGTGCACCTTCCATGATACTGCAAAATGGTTTTGGTCAGGCACTTGCCTTTTGGCTCTCAAAAGGAACTGATAAGGATTTAAACATAAAACCAAACGACAAGCATTTTGTAATTTTTAAAATCGTTATGGATTGGCTGCCATATGAAAAAGGCGATGTTAAAAATAGATTCATCAAAAAAACAAATTCCCCCAAAGAATTTATAGAAGCTATTTCTAAAATGAATCAAAAGGAATATCTTGCTGCCCAAAAAGAAACCCTTTCCCTGCTCGAATGGGTAAAACGTTATGCAAATGCTGGACTATAGGAGGGCAAACAATGGTCTATCCGTATTATAAAGAACTGCAAAATTTTGTACCAACAATGAATGATGGCAACTTTGGCCTCTGGTACAACAAGTTTATACCCATAAAGGATTTCGATTCCTGCAAAACATCGGATGACAGAGGCAACGAAAACAATGCGGTTTCATATTATTATGAAAAATATAATAGAATGCAAAAGGATACAATAAGCGAACTCCTAAATAAAAAGCATCAAGATCAGGTGGATGTTTGTGCTGCGTTGTCTTCCAGATATGAAAGCATTGTTTTTAAGGCCCAATTGGAAGGCCCTCTCATCACCGGAATTGGTGAAACTCACCCTCATGAAATCAGCATGGTGTTTGATTATAATTTGGGAATTCCCTACATTCCGGCTTCCGGCATAAAAGGGATTGTCAGGTTTGCACATACGTTAGAGCTTTTGTTCGATGAAAATGGTACTTTTACTGACAAATTCGTTGAGGAAGAAAATGGCCATGAAATAATAAATGAAGAAAACAATTTGACATTTATTCCCCAGCTATTTGGATCGCAGACCGCAAAAGGTTCTGTGATTTTTCTTGATGCTTACTCCGAAAAGGTACCCGAACTCCATATCGACATTATGAACCCCCATTATAGTGATTATTATGGTGATGATACCTACAGAACTCCGCCTGCTGATTATTTAAACCCAGTTCCTTTAAAATTTCTTACGGTGGCGAAAGACACGGTTTTTATTTTCCGGGCATTGGTGGACAATAAAATAGCGGGACTTGTAGACAAGGTAAAAACCGCTTTTAAAAAAGCGCTAACTGAAGAAGGCGTTGGATCAAAAACGGCGGTAGGCTATGGGACTTTTGAAATTTGCGATTCTGAAGACACTAAGGTAACAGAAAAAATGACTCCTCAAAAAGAAGAGCCAAAACCCATTGACAAGTTTATCTCGGCAATAAAAATACTGAATCCCAGCGATGCTGGCCCTATTGGAAGCATCATTGATCAAGCCCTTAAGATCCTGGAAACCGATGCAGAAAAACGACAATTCGCCCTTGCTGTCAAGGAGCATATGGGAAAGGGCTTCAAAAAGAGCAAGGCGAAAAATAAGCTGGAGAGGTTTCTATAATTAGGGATTTTATTATTTTGCGGTCAAGCCGCAGAATAATAAAATCCTGTTCAAGTCATCCGAATTTTAAGATTATGGAGGCCAAACCAACATTTTTTTTACAATCTCTTGTTATCTTGGTAAGCTTGCAGGCCTGGCCCCTCAACTCTCGGAAAACAAACTAACACTGGCGCAGGCCCAAAAGGAATACTGGATAAGCAATGAAAAATGGGAAGGGAAATTATCCAAGAAACAGAAGAGTAAGGTTGAAAAGATCAAGAGTATTCTCGGAGATGTGTGAACAATATGGGGCTCAGGGATACGCTTTTCAAAAAAGAACAACCAGAGGATGAATAGTGAAGAAATGCGGGTTTTATTCTGGAGCGAAAAATGAAAGAAATAGTGGCCTTTAAGCTTATAAGGTAGGTAATGGGTATTTTCAAATTAATTGAACACAGAGAGGAGGGTCATTACATGGAGGTTTACGAATATTATGGCCGAATAGCAGAAGACGGCCACCTTACGCTTCCTGAAGAACTGAAAGAAAAGCTTGATCCAAAATCCAAAATAAGAATCATGCTTTTTGTGGAAGATGAGGAGGCCCAATGGAGGAAAGGTTCAGCCGTAAAATTTTTCCAGGGCTATGATGAAGAGGATAGTATCTATGATACGATATGAATTCGGCGATATTCTTCTTATTCAATTCCCCTTTACAGATCCTTCAAAAATGTCAAAACGGCCCGCCGTAGTACTTTACGATAATGGAGACATGGACGTACTGCTTTGTCGGGTGACTACTCGCCCTTACTTTTCATCTACGGATTTCAAGGTTACAGATTGGAAGGAGATCGGCCTTCTAAGAGAATCCTATATTCGAATTGGTAAGATGGCAACCCTGGAAAAGGATATAGTAGATAGGAAACTTGGAAGCCTAAATGATGATGACATAGTGCGAATAATGCAGATCTTGAAGCAGATGTTCTCTCTTTAAATTCAAGTAAAGTTGATGCAAACAGTCCGGAGAGGTTTGAATTATGAAAAAGAGCCTGGAAGCCATAAAGGAAGAAAGAAAGACGACCCTAAAGATGATAGGTGCCTCGCGGGAACCGGCCGAGCGGCTGGGCAAACACGGGCTTAAACCAGGATGCAACTGCATTGCCTGTGTGAACAGGAGAAAACGGATTCTTGATAAGCGAAACGTTGGATGGAAGTTTATGCTATGATCTATTGAGTGGCAAAATAGAACATCATGATACTTTTGGATTTATAAAAGGGATCTCTATGAAAAAGGCTATGATTATCACCGTGGGAACCGGTAGAACCGGTGAAGATATAGCACACGCTATCTGTGTATCTATTAAGCAACAAAATCCTGATTACATAGTTTTTTTGAAAACGAGTAAAACCGACAAGACAACTATGCCGTTTATTAGACAAGACACAATCCTTAAAGGAAAGCAGTACGAGGAGATTGAACTGTCTAACCCAGATGATGTTGAAAAGATCGCAGGAGAGTGTCAGGCAGCAATCACGGCGTTGAGCAAAAAGGGCTATGAGCTTCAAGATATGGTAGCGGACTATACGTCGGGAACCAAAGCTATGTCCGCCGGCCTCACTATAGCGGCGATAAAATGTGATGTCGGCTCCTTAGTGTATGTAACGGGGGAGAAAGATGAGGGGGGGAGAGTGATACCCGGCACTGAGAGGCCCATCTCCTTAGTACCTAACCGAATAAAGGCAGATACATTATTCCAGGATGCGATTAGATTGTTCAATATATACCAGTATGATGCTTGTTTGGAAACCTTGAAGAAAGCCAAAAAATTATTGGCAGATCCCGCCTTTATAGACAGGGCGAATGCCTTAGAGATAGTATCAAAGGCATATATGTACTGGGATAAATTTTACATTAATGAGTCCTTTAATGTGCTTAAAGATACTGAAATAAAACAATTCCTGCAAGAATGGGGAATAGAAGGGCAAATCAAAAAGAATAAACAGGTTTTATATAAAGAGATAGAAAATAAATTCTGCGAAGAGAGGATGGTTGATTTGCTGGAAAATGCGAGAAGGAGAGGGGAAGCAGAGAAGAAGTTTGATGACGCTTTAGCAAGGCTTTATAGGCTGTGCGAGCATATAGCACAATGTTATATTTCACAAAGGAATCTTTATAGGAAGAAAGATTCTGAAGCGGATACCTCAGATCTCGATCTCTCAAATCTGGAAAACCTTCAAGACAAATACGAGAAATATAGAGACTCTAAAGATGGCAAAGTAAAATTACCATTATCTGCATCGTATGATTTGCTATTCGACCTGGATGAGGTGCCCGGGAAATACTTTTTGGAAGATGAAAAGAAAACGAAAAAACTTCTCGGACTGCGCAACAATTCAATCCTTGCGCATGGCTTCAATCCAGTTTCAGAAAAGGTCTATGAGGAAATGTTTCTATTTATGGAGGGTTTTGTCAAAAAGGTAGTGGGAGATTTTGGATATATAAGAGATAGAATCAGGTTTCCAACCCTTATCTCCCCTTGATGAAATTCTTAATCTCATCATGACTGCCGACAAAGAGAAACACTATGGTATCGGTGAACTCAAACAGGATGCGATCCTTGAGCCCGGCCCGAATCTCCCAATAGTCGGCATACCAGTTCTTCAGACCAAGGCCGGTGGGTAAGGGAGCATGTCCATCCAGGTAATTCATGAGGGTATCAAGGGTTTGATAGGCTTTTTTCTGGCGGGAGGACGAAAGTTTCTTAAAGCGGCGGTCAAAGCTGGCCTTAAATTCGTATTGCACCTTACTTCATCAGGCCTTTTAGATGGTTGCGGGCGCTGTCAGAGTCATCGTAGTGAGTGCCTGACTCCTTTTTTACTTGATCGAGTTTGGCGGCCAGTTTCTTATAGGCGTCATTGCTGAATTCGTCGATAATGACCGGTCGGAGGTGTATGCTGCAATCATCATACTCGATACGCACGTAATCGCCTTCCTGCAAATGGAGCCGATCCATGATCTCTTTTGGTATGGTAAGTTGTTTGTTGCGGGTAATGCGCCGAAGCATACTATGCTACCTTCACTAGAATGTAATTTCTAATTATGTGATTTTAATAGAATTGTACTTTATTATTTTCATAATGCAAAGAAAAATATATCCCTTCAAATGGGGAAACGCTCTTTGAAAACTGAATAGTGCAACGTTGCAGTCTTTGTGTTTGATAGAAGGCCCTGGTAGCATGCGGGGGAAAAGGCGGGGTACGCAGATTTCCCCGATGGTATTGGCACTTAAGACGTTGAATCTGATATGAATAAGATAAAGGCTAATTCAACCGATTTTTTCCTCCGCATCGAGAAGGTCGAGGGGTTCCTCGAATCGGGCGATGAATCCGGGGCACGGGATATGGTAGTGGCAGGAAGGAATATCCCCTGCGATGATCCATCTATCCATGCGAGATGGGCGCACCTGTGCGAGGAGCTGGGCATGGCCGGGCAGGCCAGGGAATCCTATGAGAGGGCCTTGAAGATGTGCCCGGGAGATAGCGAAACCCTCTATCGTCTTGCCCGCCTCCTCCATGATACCGGGCATTATGAACAATCAATCCACTATCTTAAAAAGGCGATTAAGGCCAGCCCGGCCCATACTGAGGCGAGGCAACTGCTCTCCACTGATTACCAGGCCCTCGGCCTCTCCGGCCAGGCGGACGCACTCCATCCACAGGGGCAAAAGCATCCTGAGCCGATCCGATATTTCCCTCCCTCTATCGGCAAGGAGCATACCAGGATCTTCCTCGCCCTTTTCTCCGGCAGAGAAGACGGGCATGCCCTCCAGGTGATGAACCGGGAAACAGGCGATAGCTCCTTTGTATTTCAATCTATCCCCCTGAACCACGACCTCGTCAAAGCCCATATCGAGGGTTCCCTAACGCTGGCTGCTTACCCCCTCAGAACGGACAAAACCGTGAAACACGTCGTAATTGAGACAAGGCTTCGCAAACGGGTGCTCGAGGCAAACCTGAAGAACCGGGGATACCTGATCTACCTCAACGAGAAGGCGCTTCACCACTGCTTGACTTTGAGGCGAATCGCCGGCACATTCGCTATTCCCGCCTATATGGATTATTGTGGAGATCACCGGCACAGGCTTTGGTTTTTCTTCCGTGAATTCATCCATTTCCTGAAGGTGAAGGATTTTTTGACTCGGCTTCTCGCCCAGGCGCCGGAGCCTGATTCGAACCTCCTTCTTGAACCCCTCATGGCTACCAGGCCCGTTGGCATAGGCTGGATTGAGCAGGCAGTTCTCCTGCCATTCGGCATCAACAGGGCAACGCTGAAACGGTGCCTCTTTCTCGATGATGATGGTCAGCCTTATGGGGAGCAGCTTACATTCCTCTCGAAAATAAGGGAGATCTCCTCCAGGGATACTGCTAAGGCCTTTCGGACATCGGGGGAACCGGTTCATGGAGCGGAGGAGAATAGCCTGTCTCAATCCGTCACGCTGCTGGTGCGCTCCTGCCCTGTGCTGGATGAGCTTGTTCGTAGGGCTCAGAAAGGCAGGATCCTCTCCTCCGAGGAAAAGGTGATCCTCTTTTACACTATTGGCCTTGTAAGCGAAGACGGAGGAGACCTCCACAGCCTTCTTGAGACATGCCCTGATTATAACTACCAAAAGGTCAATAGGCAGGTAGCCAGGCTGCGAAAAAATCCCATGAGCTGCCTCAAGATACGGGAACTGGTTCCCGAGATCACGGCATCCGTCGCCTGCAATTGCTCATTCGACCTGCGGGGCGGCAGGTATCCATCACCGCTTCTCCACCTCAACCCGCACCTTGTCCCTCCAACCCGGGAATCGAATGTGAAGGAAACGATGCCGATCAAGGAGGCGGCGCAGCGGTATCTGAACCTTGCAAGGCAGGCTGCCGAACTGGAGAGGGCTATGGAACGGCTTTCGGTTATCCTCAACGCCCACTGCGATAGGGATGGGCTAAACCGGATCAAGGCGGGCGCTGCCACCCTTATCCGAAGAGAAGAGGGTGGAACAACCTTCTGGGAAATAGGGTGAAGCTGATGGCGGTTGCCTATATCATGGAACAAAACGCATCCATCACCAAGGATGGGGAAAGGCTCCTGGTAAAAAAGGATAAGACGGTGCTTCATACCCTTCATGTCTTTAAGCTCGAGCAGATCGTCCTGTTCGGCAATGTCTTCCTCACCCCTGCTGCGATCTCCTATATCCTAAAAATGGGCATTGACACTGCCTTTATGAGCAAAAACGGAAGATACCGGGGCAGGCTTCAAGGCCCCTACAGCAAGAATATTACCTTACGGCAGCAGCAATTTGCCAAGATGGGGAACCCTGAGTTCTGCCTTACAACTGCCCGGTTCATCGTGGAGGGCAAGATCAACAACCTCAGATCCGTGCTTCTCCGTCTCAACAGGAGCAGAGAGGGAATCAACCTCGATCAACAGATCCTACAGATTAAGGCACTAAACCGGAAGGTGAAGGATGCCCCTGATCTTGATGTCCTGCGGGGGCTTGAGGGCCGGAGTGCAGTACTTTATTTTGAGGGATTCTCAAAGGGATTTCTCGCAGAGGGGGTTGCCTTTACCAAGCGAACCCGACGGCCCCCGACCGATCCAGTAAATGCCCTCCTGAGCCTTGGATACACCTTTCTCTTGAACGAGGTGATGGGGGCCGTGAACATGATCGGGTTCGATCCCTACCTGGGGTCCTTGCACTCCCTTGAATACGGAAGGCCATCCCTGCCGCTCGACCTGATGGAAGAGTGGAGGCCCCTCATCGTAGACACCCTTGTGCTCAGCATCTTCAATCTCAAGGTCCTCACCAGGGATGATTTTACCATTTCTAAAGACCCTGCTGAAATCCTGGAGGAAGATGACAGCAATGGAGCAATACCTCCCGATCTGCTGCCCGTGAAATTGACCGAGGATGGAATGCGCAAGTTCATAACCCAGTTCGAGCGAAAGATGATGCAGAAGGTGAATCATCACCTGACGGGCCAGCACCTTACCTACAGGGACTGCATCAGGGAGCAGGTCCGACACTTCGCACGGTATGTGAGAGATGAGGAACCCGCGTATCAACCCATGCCGTTGAGGTAGCCGATGTATACCATGGTCTCCTACGATATCGTGAAGAATAAGACGCGTACAAGGGTGATGAAGTTCCTGAAGGATTTCGGCGACAGGGTGCAGTTGAGCGTGTTTGAGTGCGATATCGACGATGACCAGTATTCAAGGATGAAAGAGGGGGTAGAGCGTTTGATAAACAAAAAAGAAGACAGGGTCAGATACTACAGACTCTGTAGAAGCTGCATGAGCAGGGTGGTAATATCAGGCTGGGGTGAGATCGAACAGGATGAGGGTTTTACGATTGTCTAGGCCCATACATGGCAGAGAGAGATCAACATATTGCAGTAAGCTATGATATCCATGATCCCAAGAGGCTTGCGAGGGTGGCAAAAACCATGAAGGATTATGGAGAAAGGGTCCTCTATAGTGTATTCGAATGCAACTTGAGCGGTGAGGGATTTGAGAGGATGAAGGATAGGGTAGAGCAGATTATTGATCATATGGAGGACAGCGTGCGCTATTATTTTCTGTGCGGCAAGTGCGTTGAGAATGTTGAGGTGTCCGGGATTGGTGAACCTTTTCAGGAAGATGAATCGGTTATCATCACATGACAATCGCGAACCAGGGCACAAAAGTGCACCATTTCTAACTAACTGATTTTGTTAAATATTTGGATAGAAAGAAAAATGACTTGCGCAAATTTGAATTTGCTAGAAATTTCAGTGCCTTGCATCATTTTAAAAGGTGGAAAATGGGCTATGAACATGGAAGAATTTGTCTCTCCCATGAAGGTTTGGCGAAAACCATTTCTCAACCATTTGGAATTATTAAATCTTTAGCCTCCACAGATCTAAGGGATGACCTGATTAAGAAGGGATTGCGACAAGTTATCTATATCTTGTGGGTTCCTTGAGCTCCTCGAGATCTAAGGGATGACCTGATTAAGAAGGGATTGCGACACGGGACACCCGTGTTCATCCCGCGGCCATGTCTCTGCCGATCTAAGGGATGACCTGATTAAGAAGGGATTGCGACCCAACATAATTAGAGCATCACGGATGTCGAGTAATACCGATCTAAGGGATGACCTGATTAAGAAGGGATTGCGACCACCTCTCCCTGGGATTGCGTTACGCAGGCAATCCCGTTGAGATCTAAGGGATGACCTGATTAAGAAGGGATTGCGACTCTTGTCACGTGGTATTCACTTTTACCCATTTTTTTGCGATCTAAGGGATGACCTGATTAAGAAGGGATTGCGACTTAAGGGCTACCTGGAGGACCTCTTCCTCACTCCCTTTCCGATCTAAGGGATGACCTGATTAAGAAGGGATTGCGACTTTTTTCCCACTCTTCAGGATGATTTAGATAGACATGGATCTAAGGGATGACCTGATTAAGAAGGGATTGCGACAGACGCTCGGCTTCCTCTGCTTCCTCCTCTGAAGTTGGAGGATCTAAGGGATGACCTGATTAAGAAGGGATTGCGACAGGCGCCAGAGTGGGTCTTCAATATCGACTGTGAGTCTGTGATCTAAGGGATGACCTGATTAAGAAGGGATTGCGACAGAATCAGCCTCAAATTAATCATACCGCGATAATCAAGATCTAAGGGATGACCTGATTAAGAAGGGATTGCGACCCAAAAGCCCCCTGTCATAGCTTGCGAAATCCTCCTGAACGATCTAAGGGATGACCTGATTAAGAAGGGATTGCGACATAGAGATAATGGTCGTTTTTTATGTTCCATATGTTTCGATCTAAGGGATGACCTGATTAAGAAGGGATTGCGACCCGTGGGTATAGCGGTAGTCAAGGGCATTCTTGGCGAGACGATCTAAGGGATGACCTGATTAAGAAGGGATTGCGACGCCTTATTCTACTTGTTGAGTTGCCTCTTGATGAGCGATCTAAGGGATGACCTGATTAAGAAGGGATTGCGACACTCCGTGGCGAGATTGCCATCCGGTTACAAGATCGGATCTAAGGGATGACCTGATTAAGAAGGGATTGCGACTGACAACCAAGAAGTTGAGCAAGTTGTCTATCGGATACTCGATCTAAGGGATGACCTGATTAAGAAGGGATTGCGACATTGTTTGAACTTATTGTAATGTACTTTAATCACTTTGTGATCTAAGGGATGACCTGATTAAGAAGGGATTGCGACCTAAATTAAGGGCTACTTGGAGGACCTCCTCCGCATTTCCGATCTAAGGGATGACCTGATTAAGAAGGGATTGCGACGCCATGGGCGGCCTCCCATTGCTTGATGATTCGTTTGATCTAAGGGATGACCTGATTAAGAAGGGATTGCGACAGTATTGACTGTGTTTTAAGGGGTTGACTATCATGGGGATCTAAGGGATGACCTGATTAAGAAGGGATTGCGACATTTCTGAGGAAAACTTCACCTGTATAAATTAGCTTCTCTGATCTAAGGGATGACCTGATTAAGAAGGGATTGCGACGGAATGTATAGATTGATTATTTCCACTATTTTGTTTTTAAGATCTAAGGGATGACCTGATTAAGAAGGGATTGCGACCTATCAAGAGGGAACGCTCAATAAAACATCCACTCCGGGATCTAAGGGATGACCTGATTAAGAAGGGATTGCGACTTCCTTATATGCCGAATAAGGCTCACTTTTTCCATCCAAGATCTAAGGGATGACCTGATTAAGAAGGGATTGCGACCCTCCTTTGCTCTTCCCTCAACCTCTTCATCTTTTCCATTATGATCTAAGGGATGACCTGATTAAGAAGGGATTGCGCGCCATTGGCGCAAGGGATTAGGGATTAGGGAATAGGGAATAGGGAATAGGGAATAGGGAATAGGGAATTAGTGATAAAGGCTGATAGAAAAGTGGTGAGTGAAAGACTTCCTCCCTTCCTCCCTAACGACTTCCTCCCTCTCAGCCCATCGGGCTGGACCTGATTAAGAAGGGATTGCGCGCCATTGGCGCAAGGGATTAGGGATGGAGGGACGAAAGACAGAAAGGAGGAATTGATATGGTTAAGACCTTTCAGGATCTCATCGTATGGCAGAAGGCTCATCAATTATTCCTGGACATTGCCGAGGATGTTGATTCATTTCCAAATAAGCGGGCAGCCTGGATCATTGCAGATCAAATTCTTAGATCAACAGGGTCTATCAGCGCAAATATTTCTGAGGGATTCGGTAGAAAAACAAGGGCTGACTACGAGCATTTCCTAATCATAGCACGAGGATCAATCACCGAAACGCAAAATTGGCTGATCACAGGTAAGGATTTGAACTATTTATCTGATGAGGTATTTGAATTGCGGAATAACCTATGTATTGAATGCATAAAGATGATCAATGCCTTAATCGGGAGCCTGAGAAGAAAAGACACTTAATCCCTTCCTTACTAATCCCTTCCTCCCTAACGACTTCCTCCCTCTCAGCCCATCGGGCTGGACCTGATTAAGAAGGGATTGCGCGCCATTGGCGCAAGGGGTTAGGGGTTAGGGAATAGGGAATAGGGATTGAGGGATTAGTGATAAAGGCGATGAAAGGCGGAAAGGAGAAATTGATATGGTAAAGACCTTCAAAGATCTCAGCGGAGGGCAAAAAAGGTCTTTGCGTCATGGCTCTTTGGCGGATGTGGTATAGTGGATGCTGAGCAATGGTGAAGTGTCTGGATTGCAGGTTCGGTAAATTATCCTTGCTATGTTTTGCTATCGGTGATAAATAGAGCGGCTTTCTCAAGGGGTTTTTATCGAAACGTGAGTACAGGGGGCTCAATGGCAGTTTTAGAGGTAGTATGCAATGCTGCATGATATTGGCCGCATACGAAACATAGGA
>Ga0315547_1001150_pt1 | contig 21913 bp, 20 predicted proteins | sample SalMarSW160240MG_2_FD_202542 | JGI IMG/M metagenome (GOLD analysis project Ga0315547, IMG submission 202542) | Salt marsh sediment microbial communities from the Plum Island Ecosystem LTER, Massachusetts, United States - Salt Marsh Sediment SW1601-240 ...
GCGAGGCGCCGGGGCCACCCTGGCTTGCGCCAGCGGGGCGGCGGCGGCGGTGACCAGTGGGGTGATGCAGGAGAAGATCTCGCGTCAAGTCGTGGTTGAGCTCCCCGGAGGGGAGCTTGCGGTTGACTGGGAGAACTCCGACGGCCATATTCAGATAACAGGTCAATCGCGACCGGTATGTCGCGGTGAGTTCTTCTCCACCTGAGGCAAACAGAACCGTGATCAGTTGTGGATTGAACCGCGGATGAGTTCCTTCAAAAAGGACGTGGTTTCTCTTCTTTCCGAGACCACCGAAGTCCCACCGGAGGAGATCGCCTCCAGATTGGAGTATCCTCCCGACGAGAGCCTCGGGGATTTGGCCTTCCCCTGTCATCTGCTCAGTAAGAGGTTGAAAAAATCCCCTCAGGCGATCGCCTCCGGACTGGCGGAGATACTGTTGCCTAAAGCCTCAATTGACAGGATAGCGGCTAACGGCCCTTACCTCAATTTCTTCGCAGACCCGGCCATATTAGCAACTGAGGTCGTCAGCTCGATAATCTCTCAAGCAGAGGATTTCGGGTCCTCCGATGAAGGCCGGGGGAAAACCATCGTGATCGATTTCTCCTCCCCTAATATCGCTAAACCTTTCGGGGTCGGACATCTGCGCACCACGGTTTTGGGGAACGCTCTCTATCACATCTTCTCCAAGCTCGGCTATAAGCTGGTTCGGGTCAACCATCTGGGGGATTGGGGGACGCAGTTCGGGAAGCTCATCACCGCCTTCAAGCTCTGGGGAGATGAGGCTCATCTGGAGAAAGACCCCATCGGGGAGCTTTTTGATCTCTATGTTGAGTTTCACCGCCGGGCCGAGACCGATCCAGACTTAGAGGAGAAGGCCCGGGAGGAGTTTAAGAAACTGGAGGGGGGGGAGCAGGAGACCTCCGAGCTGTGGAGGAGGTTTAGGGACTTGAGCCTGCAGGATTTCGACCGCATCTACCGCCTGCTGGGGATCGAATTCGATTCCTACGCCGGCGAAAGCTTTTACAACCCATACATAGATAAGACTATTGAGGCTTTGAAGTCTGCGGGCCTGACCAGGGTGAGCGAGGATGCCCTGATCGTTGATCTGGAGAAATACGGAATGCCACCGTGCCTCTTGAAGAAAAGGGATGAGGCCACTCTCTACGCCACCAGAGACATCGCCGCCGCCATCTATCGTTACGAGACCTATGAATTTCATAAAAACCTCTACGTCGTGGGTTCAGCCCAGAGGCTTCATTTCCAGCAGGTGTTCAAGGTGTTGGAACTTATGGGCTACCCCTGGAGTAAAGATTGTCACCACATAGAGTTGGGGTGGATAAAGTTCGAGAAGGGGGCGATGTCCACCAGAAAGGGGAACATCGTCTTCTTGGAGGATGTTCTCAGTAAAAGCGTGGAGTTGGTCACAAGCATTATCGAGGAGAAAAATCCAACGCTTGAGAACCGGGACCGGGTTGCCAGGCAGGTTGGAGTCGGAGCGGTCGTCTTCTGGGATCTATCCGCTCGCCGCAACAAGGACATAAATTTCTCCTGGGAGGAGGCCTTGAGCTTCGAAGGGCAGACCGGCCCCTATCTGCAATACACCCACGCTCGTCTGGCCTCGGTTATGAGGCGTTATGGCGAACCTCTACCTGCCCACCCGGATCTATCCTTGTTGTCGGGAGCCCAGGAGCAAAAGGTGATTAAGCTTCTCTCCCGCTTTCCCGAGCATCTCCAGAGAGCAGCTTTCGATTACGAACCGTATCATCTGGTCTCCTATCTTTTGGAGTTAGCCTCTGTTTTCAACAGCTTCTACCAGTCGCAGAGGATCCTGTGTGAGGACTCAAATCTGCGGTCGGCGCGGGTATCTTTGGCCGAAGCCACCAGGACAGTCCTGAAAGAGGGACTGAGATTGCTGGGGATGGAATCTCCGGAGAGCATGTGAATCTGAGTATCCTAAGATGATAGTCTCATTTTTCCGATAGATTCTTGTAGACCTTCGCATCGGAAATGGATATATTCTCGGAGGTGAACGTCTCGTAACATCGTGAGTCATTAATTCGTAGTCTTTTTTGGAACCACAAAAAGCATGGACAAGATTGTAAAGAGGAGCCGAAGACTAAAAGGGGAGGTGGTGCTGCCCGGGGATCGCTCCATCTCGCATCAGGCGGCAATTCTGGCTGCAATTTCGGAGGGTGAGAGTCTTATCCGCAATTTCTCGGATAGTCTGGAATGTAGAAAGACCCTGAATTGCCTCCAGCTTCTGGGAGTCGCTTGCGAGCTTGAGGGAAAGGACCTCAAGATAGCTGGTGTCGGTCGCGACGGCTTGACCGCACCATCACAGCCGTTGGATGCCGGCGACTCCGAGACCACCATGTATCTGTTGGCGGCGATTCTGGCCGCCCAAGCCTTCAGCTGCGAGATCAGTGGGGGATCCTATCTTAAGCGGCGCTCGCCGGAGGAGCTCATAGACCCCTTGATCCAGATGGGAGCGAACATCGTCCACCCCGAGGGTGCCGGGGCTCCCCTGAATATCACCGGGGGACCTCTCATCGGAATCCACTACTCCCTTCCCTTTCCCTCGGCACTCACCAAGTCGGCGATCCTGCTTGCGGGTCTCTACGCCGAGGGAGAGACCACGGTGATGGAGAAGATCCCCACCAGAGACCACACCGAGCGACTGCTGAAGTGTTTCGGAGTGGAGCTGGGAACGGTCTCGCTGGATCAGCGGGATAAGAGGGCCGAAAGCCGCGACGACTTGAGCTACCGCCTGCGCAAGGCGCAGTCCATAAATGAGACTGAGTTTAAGGGGATGAACATCGTCATCAGTAAGCCGGAGGTTTTAAGCGGGCGGGAGATCCAAATTCCCAACGACTTCTCCGTTGCCGCTCCCTTTATTGCCGCCGCCACGGTGTTGAAGAATTCCAACGTCAATTTTCCGAATCTCAGTCTGAACCCTTCCAGGGCCGGCTTTCTGGAACTGCTCAAGCGGATGGGCGGCAACGTTACCATTCGGGAGCGCCGGGAGGTCTGTGAGGAGCCGTTGGCTCATGTCTCCATCCGAACCGCGGGACTGAAATCGCGGCGGGTTGGGGGAAGTCTGATCGCGAACCTCTTAGACGAGATTCCGGTTCTGGCGGTGATGGCAACCCAGGCGGAGGGAACCACCGTCATCCGCGGTGCTCAGGGACTGAGGACCAAAGAGACCGACCGCATCAAGGCCATATATGCCAACCTGCGTAAGATGGGTGCCAGGGTTGGTGAGCTGGAAGATGGGCTGGTGATTGAGGGGAAGGCGAGCCTGGAGGGAGCTGAGATCGACACCGCCGGAGATCACCTGATCGCCATGGCCTTTGCCATCGCGGGTTTGGTGGCCCAGGGGGAGACCGTGATTAAGGATGCCGAGTGCGTCGAGAAATCCTTCCCCGGATTCTGGGATAATCTGGAAAACCTGATCTGAGAAAATCTCCCCCCCGACGAGGAGTATTGTTGCCGAAATCGAAAGTTGAAAAGGGGAGGGAGGGGGAACTTATCGCTTCTCGCTTTCTGTCATCCAAAGGATTCGAAATCATCGCCCGCAACCTCAGAATCGATCACAAGGAAGTCGACATAATCGCCCGGGAGGGGGAGTTCCTGGTATTTGTTGAGGTGAAATTCGGGAGGGTTGGCTCCTTCGGGGAGCCGGTGGAGTGGGTAGGTCCCAAGAAGAAGAAAAACCTCATCGAGGCCGCGAAACTCTACCTCTCTAAAAACGAGCTTCACGACCTCCCGGTGCGCTTCGATGTAGTGGCCATCTCCCAAAGGGGTGGAAAGACCGAGATCGCCCACTTCCCGGGAGCCTTCGTGGAGGAGTGGAGCCTTTCTTGAAAGTTACGGTGGGACTGTTCTCTCCTTGAGAGGTGGTTTTTTAGCTCTCGCTGGCCTTTTTCCTCTTTCCTCCTTCAGCTGTTCCAGTCTCTTGACGACCTCCTGCCAGACCTTCACCCATCTTTCTGGCTCTTCTCTGTAAGCCTCCTCCAAGGCCGAAAAATCCTCCTGGCTGAATTCGTTTCTGCTCAAAATCTCGTTTTTGGCGGAGTCATACTCCTCCGGTAGCTGCTCGAACATCTTCTGAGCGACCGAGAGCTCCACAAAGGTGGATATGAACCTCTCCTCTGTTCTCTGGGTACCTCTGTTTTCCAGGCGAGAATAGATGAGAGCGACGGCCGCAAGGAGGACTAATAGTAAAACCAAATACCAGAAGATTTTCGTTCGGAAGAACTTCATCAGTATCAGATCAAAGAACGGGAAAATCAAATCGCCTGTCAACTCAAATCAAGACAGGGAACAGGGAACAGGGGACAGGGAATAGGAAACAGAAAACAGGAAACAGGGAATAGGGAATAGGGAATAGGGAATAGGAGATAGGAGGGAATATACGCGACGTCAACTTGCCCGTTCCATTCCAGTCGAGGTTTATCCCGAAGCGACAGAATACGGTACTGTTTGCTATTCACTATTTACCATTCACCATTCACGTCTATTGACACGAATTGTGGCTTCACCTAGATTGGCGAAGTTATGAGGCGCAAAAGGAAACGAGTCGTCAGAATTGGGGGGACAAAAATCGGTGGGAATTACCCCGTTTCAGTTCAATCGATGACCACCACCGATACGAGAGATATACCTGCCACCATAAGACAGATACGCCGGCTCCGAAAAGCCGGTTGCGAGATTGTCCGCCTGGCAGTAGTCAACCGGCAAGCTGCCGAGGCTCTAAAGGAGATAAAGAACAAAACCTCCTTACCGATTGTTGCCGACATCCACTTCGACTATAGGCTAGCGCTGGAGTCGTTAAAGGCGGGGGTTGACAAGCTTCGGATAAATCCCGGCAACATCGGAGCGACCTGGAAGGTGAAGGAGGTGGTGAAAGCGGCTGCCGATCGGGGGGTTCCCATAAGGATTGGTGCCAACAGCGGATCAATCCCCAAAGACCTCTTGAAGACATACAAGCACGCCACTCCTGAAGCTCTGGTGGAGGCCACTTTCAGACAGGTGGAGGTATTGGGCTCCCTGAACTTCAACGCCATCGTTCTCTCTTTGAAATCCTCTTCCGTCCCGGTGACAATTGAGGCCTATCGCCTAATCTCCAAGAAAACCGACTATCCCTTACATCTGGGAATCACCGAAGCCGGGCCCCTCCTGACCGGAAGTGTGAGATCCGCAGTTGGCCTGGGTGCGCTTCTGGTGGAGGGAATTGGCGATACCTTGAGGGTTTCCCTGACCGGAGACCCGGTAGAGGAGGTGAGGGTTGGCTTCGAGATTCTAAAATCTCTGGATTTGAGAGAAAAGGGGCCGATTCTGATCTCCTGCCCCATCTGCGGGCGTTGTGAGATAGATTTGGAGAGGTTGGTGAGAAGTGTTGAGAGAAAGATTGCTAAGATAGAGACACCGTTGAAGATTGCGGTGATGGGCTGTGTGGTCAACGGCCCTGGAGAAGCCAGGGAAGCTGACGTCGGCATCGCCGGTGGCAGGGGAGTTGGTCTTCTCTTCAGAAAAGGGAGGGTTGTCAGAAAACTAAAGGAGGCGGAACTGGAGAGTGCCCTATTGCAGGAAATTCACAGAATGACAACGAACTGATCCAATCACCGTCAATCCGACCGGACTGAATTCTCAATCTTTTTGACATCGATTATCAATTGCTCTAACTGGTCCAAGGGGAGCATGCTCTCTTTGTCACATAAGGCCCTCTCAACATCCGGATGGGTCTCCACAAACAGGGCATCCACTCCACAGGCCACTGCTGCCCTCGACATCGGAATCACAAACTGGGGCTGACCTCCGGAGCCGGCTTCTCCACCGCCCGGCAGCTGCAGACTATGGGTGGCGTCGAAGACCACCGGGTAACCTAAAGACCGCATTATCAGAAGGGAGCGCATGTCGACAACCAGGTTGTGGTAGCCGAAGGTTGTGCCCCTTTCAGTCAGGAGGATGTTGTTGTTTCCGACGGATTCGGCTTTCTCGGCGATGAATTTCATATCCTCGGGCGCCATAAACTGTCCCTTCTTGAGGTTTAAGGGTAGCCCAGTTTCGGCGGCGGCTTTGACCAAATCGGTCTGCCTGCATAGAAAAGCTGGTATCTGGAGAACGTCGACCACCTCGGCGGCGGCGCTTACTTCCCCCACAGAATGAACGTCAGTCAATACCGGAAGCTCAAATTCCCTCTTAACCTTTGATAGGATTTCCAGACCCTTCTCCCTTCCGGGCCCGCTGTAGGAATTGACGCTCAAACGGTTGGCTTTGAGATAGGAGGATTTGAAAATGACGGAAAGATTATGAGACTGCGCGAGTCTCTTCACTCTCTCGGCAGTCCTTAAGGTAATCTCCTCAGTCTCGATCACGCAGGGACCGGCTATCAAGACCAGCGGGTTGCCGCTGCCAATTCTTACGTCACCGATTTGTACGACTGTTGTCAAATCTTCTTCAACCTAGTGAGAAGAGGCCGGAGCTCTTCGCTTCGTGTTTCTTGGCAGGCAGGATTTCAAACGGTGTCCTTGGAGCCGGAGGTATGAGAGACGTATACCTCCCCGGCCTCCGTCGGTTCCGTTCGAGACTGTCTGTATTTCAGGGCAGCTTTTACGAATTCGCGGAAGAGGGGATGGGCTCTGGTTGGACGGGATTTCAACTCCGGATGAAACTGACTGGCGATGAAGAAGGGATGGTCTTTCAGTTCCACAATCTCGACCAACAACCTGTCGGGAGACAGACCAGAGAGTATCAGTCCCTTCTCTATGAGGCTTTCTCGATAATCGTTGTTGAACTCGTAGCGGTGGCGGTGTCTCTCCGAAATCTGAGTAGTCCCGTAGATCCGATGGGCCAGACTCCCCTTTTCGATGATGCAAGGATAGGCACCCAAGCGCATGGTGCCGCCCATCTCGGTGACCTTTTTCTGTTCATCCATTAAGTGTACTACGGGATGAGCGGTTTCGCGATCGAACTCGAAGCTGTGAGCTTTCTTTAAGCCGCAAACGTTGCGGGCAAACTCAACAGTGGCGCACTGCATCCCCAGGCAGATTCCAAGGAACGGGATCTTGTTCTCGCGGAGGTGACGAACAGCCTCGATTTTCCCTTCAATGCCCCTTTCTCCGAAGCCACCCGGAACGAGGACTCCATCGACGTCGTCAAAGAGCACTGATGCTCCCTCGGTTTTGACCTGCTCCGAGGAGACCCACTTTATCTCCACCCTGGTGTCGTTTTCCCCACCAGCGTGAATGAAGGATTCGATGATGCTCTTGTAAGCATCCTTCAGGTTCACATATTTACCGCAAATCGCGATTTTGACATAGTGCTTAGGATTTTTGATCCGGTCCACGATCTTGCGCCAGAAGCTCAAGTCTAAGTCTTTGCAGAGAAGCTCCAGATAATGCACCACCAGATTGTCGAGCAGCTCCCCGTGAAAAAGGATCGGCACCTCATAGATGGTCTCGGCGTCGAGGTCTTGGATCACCGCCTCGGGAGGGACGTTGCAGAACAGACCTATCTTGTCCTTGGCCTCTTTGGTCAAGGGCCTGCCCGTGCGACAGATGAGTATATTCGGCGATATGCCGATTTCACGCAGCTCCTTGACGGAGTGTTGAGTCGGCTTGGTTTTCAGCTCCCCGGCAGAATCAATATAAGGCACCAAGGTTAAGTGGATATATAGAGTGTCGTTTTCCGCATGTTCCAGGCCCATCTGGCGGATGGCCTCCAAGAAGGGGAGAGATTCGATGTCACCCACGGTGCCGCCGATCTCGGTTATGACCACGTCGATCTCGTTATCGTTTTCGGCGGCTTTTCGGATGCGATTCTTGATCTCATCGGTGATGTGAGGAATGACCTGCACCGTCGCCCCCAAGTAATCTCCTCGCCTCTCGCGGGAGATGACCGCTTCATACACTTGTCCGCTTGTTACGTTGGCGTTCTGGTTCAAGTTGACGTCGATGAAACGCTCGTAGTGTCCCAAATCCAGGTCGGTCTCAGCGCCGTCATCCAGAACGAAAACCTCCCCGTGCTGAAAGGGGTTCATGGTTCCGGGATCGACATTTATGTAAGGATCGAGCTTCTGCAGGGTCACCCTGAGGCCGCGAGACTTCAAAAGCAGACCCAAGGAGGCGGCCGCAATCCCTTTCCCTAATGAGGAGACGACCCCTCCGGTGATGAAAATATACTTTGTGTTTCTCTTCGACATCATAGGCCGGCCCTCAGCATCTCGGCAACCTTGGGAATATCCTCCGGCAAATTGACCGCCACCGGATGATAGTCGCAGACTATGACCCTTATTTTTTCGCCGTTTTCCAGGGCTCGCAGTTGTTCTAAGTGTTCTTGAGTTTCCAGCGGAGTCTGAGGCAGCTTCGCAAAACGCAAGAGGAAATCCTTTCGGTAGGCGTAAACACCGATGTGCTTAAGAGGTCGGTAGGAGTTGGTGGAAAAGATCCTGCTCACCTCTTTACTCAGGTTATTGAGGCAATAAGGGATGGGGGCCCTGGAGAAATAGAGAGCAAAACCGGAGTTGTCGGTCACGACCTTGACGATGTTGGTGTCTCGCAGTTCCTCTGGGGGTTCAATCGAGCAAGCAGCGGTGGACATATTCAATTGCTTATCCAGGGAGAGAGACTCAACCAAGCTGTCGACCACTCCGGGCTTCAGCAGCGGCTCGTCGCCCTGGATGTTGACCACTATCTCGCAATCCAGGTTAGAAGCGACCTCGGCGATACGGTCGGTCCCGGTGGGATGTTGGGAGGAGGTCATCAGGGCGTTCCCCCCGAAGGAGCGCACGCAGTCGTAGATTCTCTCATCGTCGGTGGCGACAACCAGATAATCGAGAGACTTCGCCTCTTTTGCTCTCTCATAGATGTGTTGGATGATCGGCTTGCCCAGAAGGTTCGCCAGCGCTTTCCCCGAAAACCTCTTGGAGACATATCTCGCTGGGATTACCCCGATAGCTTCACGCATATTTCATTTTAGAAATCAAGCGGGATGATGTCAACTGATTTTTAGAAAAACTTTTGAGAGGAGGTCGAGGCTGGATCTATCTTCGCCTCCCCTCCGTTTTCAGGACAGCTTTTCTGATTTGGCTTCGGCTAAGTGGGCTAAGTCGACTCTTCAGCAGGGTCCTCAGCGGCCATAACGTCCCATCAGTTGAGCCTCGCCGAGGAGGTGTCCCTCCATAGCTTTCAGGAGGTCTTTCTTGCTTTTGCCAGCTTCGAGCTCCAGCTCTGAATCGAGGGCATACAGTTTGAAATAATACCGATGAGCCGGGCCCGGCGGGGGGCAGGGGCCACCGTAGCCGACCCTTTTGAAGTCGGTCATTCCCTGTTTGGCGCCACTTTCGAGAGTCTTATCCTTTGCCACCCCTTCTGGCAGTTCTGTGGTCTCTGCGGGGATGTTATAGATGACCCAGTGAACCCAGGTTCCCATGGGGGCATCGGGGTCATCGCAGATGAGAGCGAAGGATCTGGTTCCCTCTGGAGGTTCGGTCCACTTCAGAGCTGGCGAAATATCCGGTCCATCGCAGGTGAATTGTGTCGGTATGGTCGCCCCCTCTTCGAAGGCAGGGCTTGTGATTTGAAATGCCATAATCTTCTCTCCTTCAGGTATTGTTTGGTCCTGTTTCTCCTTTTGACAGCCCCAGGGTGCGGCTATCACGAGGCACAACGTCAATACAACTAACGGCAGATACCTTTTCACAACAGCCTCCTTCTGTGAATTCCTTTCAGTGCTCGGGGAGCGGTTACTTAGTCTTTGGCCCAGGCGGGCATAGCCTGCATATACAATTCCGCCCTTGCCTTGGCCTGCTCCTCGGTGGTGCCCGGTTGCCAGGACTGCAGCCACTGGGTTATGCCGCCCAAGATGACTTCCCGGGGCTGAAGGTTGCCCTTCTCGTCAGTGCAGTACTTACAATACTGCTCCGAGGGGCCTTTGAAATCCGGCGCTGACAGGGGCGCCGCGCAAGATTCACAGAACTTGTCCATGTTTAATCTCCTTTCGATCTTTGAGTTCTCAATTAGAACTTGACATAGAAAAGAGCGGTAAATACAGATTATTCATATATCAAATAAGAGGGATGTTGTCAAGCGGAAAAGCCATTGGTCTACCGATGCAAAGCTGAAGCTTTCCGCTACCATTAGCTTCCGAGGCTTTCTGTCTTCCTTAATTCATCCCAGGACTGGAGCGCTCTCCTGAGGTGAGGTATAGTAATTGAACCGCCGACCACAACAGCGATGGAGAGCGCCTCTTCGAGTTCCTCATCGCTCACACTGTTTTCGTGGCACTGGATGATATGATAGCTAATGCAATCATCGCACCGCAAGACCAGTGAGGCCACCAGCCCCAAAAGCTCCTTGGTCTTCGCCGGAAGAGCACCGTCTTGATAGACTTGAGCATCAATGCTGTAGAACCTCTTGATCTCCCGGCCGGCGTATTTCATCACCAACTGGTTCAGTTTTTCCCTTTCGGCTTTGAATTTCTCGATACCTCCTTTGGGCACTTTCTTCACCTCCTCTAGAACTTATAACCCTGCACCTCTTCGGGCGAGAACTCCACTCCAAGCCCCAGCGCAATGCGATTGACGAAGTTGAAATAGCTGACTATCAGGTTTATGTTCAATATATCCTCATCCGAGAGATCGTGTTCACGCAAAGCCTCAACATCGGCCTGCTCCATTTCACCCGGAGTCAGTGTCAGTTTGACCGCGTACTCGAGGACTCTGCGAGTCCTATCAGGCAGTTCAACAGACTCGAAGTCTTGTGCCAGCCTCTGCAGTTTCTCGCGGTCCTTCCAGTAGTAGTCCAAAGCCTCCCCGTGATGATTTACACAGTATTCGCAGCGGTTTGCCGCGGAGACAACGACAGCTATCAGTTCCCGTTCGGGCCGGGTCAATCCCGATTCTCCGAACATCAGCGAGTAGTAAAGGTCCATTTGTGCTTGCATGGCCTGGGGATTCAAGCTCTGGACCTTGATGATGTTTGCAACCTTGCCACGTTTCCCCCTTATCTGGTCGTAGGTCTCCTTTAACTGCCCGGTAGCTTCGGCATCATCGACGATTCTGATCCATGCCATAGGCGACTACCTCCCCACAACGCCGACAGTCCTGCTGGCCGGCGTTTGATTTTTCCACTTTCGCTCTTCAAAATCTCCTTAAATACGATAATTGTAGCACGCTGTCAAGCCAGAAGCCAAATTCTGGAGGGTGAGGTTTGGTCTTCGAGGCCCTGGTTCTCCGAAACAAAAACCTTGACAGAAGAGTAAAAAGACATAAATTGGGGGAAATCATTTTAACTCTGGAGGTGAGACTATACCATTCGATAGAGATTTTTTGAAAACATTGACTTTTGGAAGCTAAAGATCTCTATATGAAGAAACGTAGCTCACCACGGGCGTGGCCATCTTTCACGGTGCCCGCTTTTTTGTTTCTGTCAATCTCGATATTGATCTTTATGCACTGCAGCAAGTCCACCCAGAATAACGCCCCGGTGATCTCGGAGGTGGTCGTTCCGGATTCGCTGATTGCAGGTTACCTCGGCGGTTTTTTCTCCGTGAAGGTCTCAGACCCGCAAGGATCGGGAGACATAGCCTGGGTCTTCCTCGAGATAGGCGCTCCGAACTCCAACTGGAATCCGGGGGTAATCTACCTCCGGGATGATGGCACCGGCGGCGATTCCACCGCCAGCGACGGCACATACAGCCTTGTTCTCTCAGCACCGCCGGACACTACCAACCCCGGAGAATATGATTTCAGTTTCAAAGCTAAAGACAAAGATGGAGCGGAGAGCAATCAGATTGTCGAGAAGGTGGGTATTGTTGGGAACGAGCCTCCGCAACTCTCAAACCTGGTCGCTCCGGATTCGCTGGAGGCGGGGAAGGACAGCGCCTTCTTCTCGGTGAAGGTCGCCGATCCGCAGGGTCTGGTCATCGAGCATCCCACCTCTCCCTGGAATCCCGATACAATGAGCCTCTTCGACGACGGCACTCACGGTGATACGACGGCCGGGGACGGCGTATACAGTTTACTGATGGACCCGCCACCGGACTACGCGTTGAACGGCGATTACGAATACATCTTCAGAGCCAAGGATATTAAAGGGAAGACTTCGCCGGCTTTGACCAAGGTCATCAAGGTCATCGGGAATCGAGCGCCCGTTCTGTCAAACCTCGTAGCTCCGGACTCGCTGAGAGCAGAGAGGGATAGTGCTTTCTTTTCCGTCCAGGCGAGCGACCTAAATGGGCTCTCAGATATTGAGGCCGTCTATCTGCATATCGAACATCCAACCTCGCCATGGAAACCTGATACACTTTTTCTTTTCGATGATGGAAGCCACGGTGATAGTGTTTCGGCAGACGGTACTTACAGTGTCTTTCTATCTCCTCCTCCAAGACGGGCGCTTGATGGATACTACGAATACGTTTTCTGGGCTGAGGACAAATGGGGTCTTCTATCAGATGAGTTGACAAAGACCATAAGAATCTTCGGAAACAGAGCTCCGACATTGACAAATCCTATCGTTCCGGATTCAATTATAGCATCTGGTGCCAGCGTCTTTTTCTCAGTAGATGTCCTGGACCCTGATGGGGATTCAATATCTGCCGTCTTCATGGATATAGAACACCCGTTGTCCATCTGGGGAGCTGACTCCATTCCACTGTACGATGATGGTACGAATGGTGACGTGACTGCAAACGATGGCACATATAGTCTGTTGATGTCAGCGCCCCCGGATTCCGCCCTGACAGGCCTTTATACTTTATGCTTCAAAGCTGTTGACTCGTTGGAAGCAGTTGGACAACTCGAGACTCAGGTGAAGGTCATCGGCAACTACCCTCCAACCCTTTCAGACCTCTCGGCTCCCGACACTCTTCAGAGGACTAACGATACCACCGACACCTGGCTTGCCTCCGTTCTGGTCGAAGATGACCAGGGGCTTTCAGGGATTGAGCAAGTTTGGTTCTATACGATAAAGCCGGACGGATCTCCGGGGAGCACTATTGACCTTTACGATGATGGCACAAGCGGAGATGAGATTTCCGGGGATGGCTATTACAGTCGAAGGTTGCAGAAGCCGAGTCTGGAGAATCAGACCGGGGACTATCGTTTCATTTTCAAAGCCAGAGATATTTATGAGGCAGTTTCTGACAGCCTTTTGCATTATATTCACGTTGAGTAGGTTTACAGGAGTTGAAGGTGAATAGAAAATTCATATCCATACTGTTGGTTTCGTTTCTCTTTTTGTCAATCTCCCCGGGCTGGGGATACATCAATTACACCTTAGAAAACGGGGTGCCCCGGATTCCCTCCAACAGCATCATCGAGGTAAAATACGATGGACAGAACATTTGGATTGGGACCGGCGAGGGTCTGGCCAAATCGAGCGACGACGGAGAGACCTGGGTCAAATATGACAGCAGCAACGGCTTGAATGCGACCTCGGTGTCGGCGGTGGCGGCGGCTCCAGGTTTGGTGTGGGTGACAACCTCCGGTTATGAGATCGCCGACGGCGATCTGATACCGATCGGGGAGGGACTGAATAAGGGAATCATTTCCCCCGATACCGTCGTCTGGTCGAGCCACAATCCGGAGCAGGCCACCTGGTACGGAAAGATCACTTATGATCTGGCTCTTCTGGATACCGTTATCTACGCTGCCTGCTTTTACGGAGGCTTGATCCGCTCCACCGACGGTGGTGCCACCTTTGAAAACATCTTCCCGGATTCTGCTGCCGAGTACGACTACGTCAATGAAATCTACGCCGAGGAAAACAACCGCTTCTTCTCAGTGATGGTTGACACTTTAGAGCCTGACACGGTTTTCGTATACGGAGGTACCGCGGAGGGAATTAATAAATTCGTTTACTACACTTCCATGGATGAGCCTGATACCGTTTTCCATTACTACAGAGGAGATACCCTCGTTCGGATAGATGATCAACTGCCCGGCAACTTCGTGGTGGCGTTAGGGGTTCAGAATTTCAAGGGACAGAAAATCATCTGGGCCGGCTGCAGGCCCGCCTTAGCAGGCGGAGCTTACGCGATCGCCAAATCCGCCGATGGGGGTGCAAGCTGGATGAACATCTTTCCCGACCAGGAGTGCTGGAATTTCTCCTTTCAACAGGACAGTATCGTCTGGGCCGCCACCGGCGATGGGCTTCACCGTTCATATGATTTGGGAGCCAACTGGGAGACCTTCACTTATATGCGCGACACCGAAAATCCCAACGTTTTTTTGGAGGGGAATTCCTTTTACTCCGTTGAGGTGGTCGGCGATACCGTCTGGGCTGGAGGTTCCGACGGTTTGGTCAAGACTACTGACGGCGGCGTTACCTGGAGGGTTTATCGAGCCTATATTCCCATCGACGACGCCCAAGTTGACAGTTATGCCTATCCGGTGCCCTTTTCCACCAAGAGGGGGGACGGGATTGTGAGAGTTCACTATAAGCCGGAATCGAACACTAACGTCACCGTCAAGATTTACGATTTCGCCCTAGATTTAGTGAAGACGGTTGTCAGCGGCAAACCGGTCTCCGCGGGTGTGGATTACGATGACGATTTCTGGGATGGGAAGAATGGCGAAGGGGATGTGGTTGCCAACGGTGTCTATTTCTACAATATCGACATGGACGACGGCACCCAGCTCTGGGGAAAGATTGTGCTTTTGAAATAAAGGAGAGAAGATGAATAGAGTTTTCATATACCCGCTGCTCATCCTCACCTTCTTCGCAGGTGCGATCTGCCTCGCCGACAGCGAAGATGGTGGATATGCGGGGGTATTCACGACTATGGGGATTGGCGCCCGTCCGATCGGTCTGGGCGGGGCCTTCACCGGTTTATGCGACGATGTCAACGCCGGCTACTGGAACCCGGCGGGGATTTCCAGGATAGGAGAGTTCACCATCGGGGGGATGTATCGCCGGCTGGACTTGGACAGAAGGTACAATTTCTTCAACCTGGCAACACCCATCATGGGCGATGCCAGTCTGGGGCTGTCGTGGATCAACTCTGGAGTGAGCGACGTCCAGGGGCGGGATTCTGATGGACTCCCCACCGAGGAAATCAAGAACCGCAAGAATGCCATATTCTTATCCTTTGCTCGCCGCCTGCTTCAAAAAGAGCCGCTGGAGATGCTCTCTCTGGGCGTGAACGTGAAGTATATTCAGGAAGATTTGGCCAACCTCAACGCTTACGGGGTGGGTTTCGATTTCGGGGTTTTCCTGCAGATGACTGAGGAGTATGCGGTCGGTTTCGCAGTGCAGAACATCGGCAGTCGCTACAACTGGGACAGCGGGAGCTATTACGCACTGTACGGGTCCCAGGGCAGCACCTATAAGGAGACCTTCCCGGTCAACTTCCGTTTCGGGGCCTCCGGCTTGCTTCTCGATAAACATCTGGTGCTGGCCTCCGATATCGAGAAAAGCAACAAGCAGGAAGTTAGAGTCCACTTCGGAGGTGAGTATTGGCTCTTCAGGGAGGTGTTGAAGGAGGTAGAATCTGAAGAGGGATCGGAGGAAGCGACTGTGAGACTCCTGGTTGAGGACAGGTGGGTCGGCATTCGAGCCGGCTACGACGACGGTCGTCTCACCTTCGGTGGCTCGTTGTGGCAAGAGGTCAGGTGGTTCGACCTGGGAATCGGCTATGCTTTCGTCACCGCCAAGGTGAACGAGGATCCCGAACATGTTGTATCGATAGAATTGCAGTTTTAAGCGATTGGGACTTGAATTGTGAGCACAAAGAATAATCTCAAGCTAGCTTTTGTATCTCTTTTTATCTTCGGACTGGCACCTTCCACGGTTGCGGACATCCACAACCAGGCCGGCACCTCCGGTCTGCTCTTTCTCAGATATGGAGTGGGAGCAAGGGCCTTGGGGATGGGAGAGGCCTTCACCGCGGTCTCTGACGATGCCTCCGCGCTTTACTGGAATCCCGCCGGTCTCGGTTTCTCCGATGGCGTCCACGTTCTTCTCATGCACAACGAATTCATACAGGACATCCGCCAGGAATATCTTGGGGGGTCTTTTCCTCTGGGTAGGCAACGTTTCGGTCTCTCGATTAACATCGCCACGGTGACAGACATTGAGAGGCGCGAGACCGCTGGTCCACCGTTGGGCACCTTCGACGCTCACGACTTTGCCATCTCGCTCACCTGGGGAATGAAGGCGACAAAGGACTTATCCCTTGGTGTTTCTGGAAAAGTCATATACGAGAAGATTGACGTGGAAGACTTGACAGCCTACGCTGCCGACTTAGGAATCTTATATCATCTGCCAATGGATTTGAGGGTGGGTGCAGTGGTTCAGAACCTCGGGGGAAAAGCGAAGCTCGTTGCGGAGGAGTTCAATCTTCCCTTACAGTATAAGCTGGGTCTGGCATACCGCCCCGAAGAGGAGATTCTATCCGGCAAAGTTATCCTGGCAGTGGATGTGGCCAAACCCAATGATGGGGATTTGAAGTTACACGCCGGCTTAGAATACGGTTATGCCGACATGATCTTCCCCCGCCTCGGTTACATGTCAGGCTACAGCGATAAGGATATAACTTTCGGTGTGGGGATGAACTTCAAGAGGGCGAGCTTCCAGTTGCCCTTTGACTTTTTGAGAATCGATTACGCTTACATTCCCTTCGGCTCTGACCTGGGCAAGTCTCACCGTTTATCATTGTCAATGCATTTCTAACGCTCAACCACCGACAATAGCCAATCGCCTCTTCAACTCCGCTGATTTTGAAGTATAGGCTTCTCGAAGAACAGAAAGGGAGGTTTATAAAGAATCTCCCTACAGTTAGGAAAGAGTATTCGTTCGGGATCGACTCTGTCTCTTGCAGCCTGTTATTTCATGATGATCGCCCTGCGGGTTTTCGAAATCTCGCCATCGAGGTTCAGGGCGATGAAATAGACTCCAGAGGTGAGCTCCCCCGCGTTCCAGTTGATTCTTTTGAGTCCCGCGGGTTGGTTGCAGTCAAGCAGGGTTTCCACCCTCTGTCCCAAAAGGTTGAAGACCCCAAGGTTCACGTGTCCGAAGTGCGGAAGGACATATTCAATTGTCGTCTGGGTATTGAAGGGATTAGGATAGTTCTGATGCAGCACCAATTGGTCGGGCAGCGGTGTCGTCTCGGCCGCTGCCACTCCGGTGACGTAGAAGTCGGAAACCCTGAGGGTCGGATCTCCGATCAAGGTCATCCCATAGAACCAGGGACGACTGTTCTCCATGTTTCTCACGGCCCAGTATTCAAAGGCTTCACCGTAAGTCATCCCCCAGCCCAGAGGCTCATAGAAGTCCAGAAAATTCAACATCGAGCCGGTCTTGGTGCTTCCGATGGAGAGCAGACCGTAATCGGTCTGGAAGACATACCAGCCGCCCATGTAATTGTTTGCAGAATAACGGGAGTTGGAGCAGGCGAAGAGGTTGTAGAAATGAGCCTGCACCACCACGGTGTCGATCTGGTGGGCGTAGAAATACGAGTATAGCGTGCCTCGCTGGAACTGGTGCAGACCCGGGGAGGAATGTGCGAATACCAGGACATGCTCGTAACGGTTGTCGGTCGATTCTCGGATGCGGTAGCGATAGTTCGGGGCGGTGGTGGAATCCGGATCGGTGACGTCATCACAATCGGGATAGGCGGCGGGTACCGCTGTTTGAAAGCCGCTGGTGTGCCAGTCGTCATCGATGAAGGCTAACGCTTTGTAGTCCAACCTCTGTTGCCCGGTGCGATAGAGGTGGTTTTTCTCGAAATACCGTTCCATCAGGCTGACCTCGTCAGCCCCGTGATATGTCAGATTATAAGCGTGAAGCCTGCCGACCCAGATGTCCGCTTTGTAGTTGTAGCCATAATGCTCATCGAACAGGCCGTTGCTGTCCGAGTCGACCCAATTCCCGTCCAAGTCCATGAAGTAGAGGTCGATGGGGAACTCCTCATGCCCCCAGCCCACCTCGTCCATCTCATACCAGGCAAAAGGGACATCCCCGATGAATATCACTCCCTCGATGGAGCTAGTTTCCCACTCCTCTCTTATGATCTCTTTTAAGGCTACGGGGTCGTTGTTATTCAAGACCGCGTAGACCACGGGTTCGTATCCCTCCCTCTCCAGATCCTCCTTGAAGGCCTGAAAGGAGCTATCAATCTGGAAATAAAGCATACTGTTGATTACAATCATCATCGGCCCCCCTTGAGTTACTAAACCTCGATAGATCAATTCGGGATTGATGTTTTCCGCAAAGCTGCGGCTTTTGACATACTCTTGGTAGGTCTCCGGCTTGGTGGTGGGGTCGGCCCAGCGGGTGACGACGATGTCCCCATAGTCGACTCCCTCCTGTGCGAAAAGAGACCGGGGAGAAAGCATAATCAAAAGAGCTACGAAGATGCAAACTTCATTTCTGAGAGAACTCATCGGGAACTCCTGTTGTTGTCAGGTTAGCTTAGGTTCGCTTCCTCTATCTCTCAAGATTGAGGCCCATCGCTCAATCAAGGAGATCAAAAAGTCACACTCTAATATAACGCATTCCTCGCCGGTTTATCACGATTTTTCGGAATTTGAGCAGATTTTTCGGTGAGTGGTGAATGGTGAATAGTCCGTGATCAATGGCTGAAATACTGGACAGAGTTGGCTATGTTACCGGTTGGATTTCTGCCTCTTACCAGGTCATCTAGCGTAAGCCTCTTCTGGGCAACTCCTCGGCGGTGAGCGACTCCAGAATCTGGTCTATGTCCGTGGTCGGGAGTCTGCAGTCATAACCCCGCTAGACCTAAGCGGTCACTGCGCGCCATCTGATTGCTTGTTCTGAAGGTCAGTGAAATCGTATTTAGTGAGCTTCAGTACTGCTAATAGAAGTAGGTGCGTGAAGTCCATCTGATATTCCTGCGCCGTGAGAAAAGTGTGAGCCACTCTGTGCCTCAAGTTGTAGCCCACCTGCTCGACAAGGAGGAAGTTGAAAAACAGATGATGGTCTTCGTCCAGAATGGTTTTGAGCTGTTCGTCCGATAGAAGTGCTTGTATGCCTTTCTCTCTTTCAGTTGTCTTCCCCTTCCGATTTGTGCTGAACGAAGTAGGAATACCCTGAAATCTGCAGATGTCTCTAAGTATACCTTCGATCTTAACAGATAAGGAATCTATAGAGAGAACGAAAGTCGGGATCTTTCTACTTGGGCTCAGGAGGTACCCCTCCATTTCTTGGAAGTAATCGCGGACGGCAGGAGCGAGGAGGTCAAGCCACCTGTACTCCACTGCTCTGTTGCCAAGAGACGGCGTTCGAACGGTCTTGCCAAGCCAGGAACGATTCGCTAGGAAGTCGAGGAGCAACTTGCTTGTGAGTTTATGCTGTCGAATCGCCACCACGAATATCTCTCTTATGAGGTATTCGGTGCCGAGCTTCAACTCCAGTGCATAACGACTAAGAAGAGCATGGTAACTTCTCTCCTCCTCGGTGTCGAAGTGTTGAGCCGAGAGTCCCCTATCGTCAAAGAACTCTACGGCCAGCAAATGCTGAAGCGGGAAGCGCCTCTTGTTCTCCTCAACTACGGTCTTCATGTCCTTGAATTTGGGGAGTATGTCCTGGTCGTGTATTAGGAAATCGATGATTTCAACGGGGGTGCCTTGCGTAACTGTGGATGCGTAGGCTTTGTACAACTCAATCTCTTCGGTGAGGTCAACGTTGACGCCAACGTCTTGGAACTGAATTGATTTCTTGATTTCATCACATTGCCGCTCAAGTTCTTGAACCCTGTTCCGATCCCCAATGCGTCTGTAGTACTGGTGAGCAAACCGGCAGTAGTCGAGAGAGACAATGTTGTGACTGCTCTTCGCCCGCCTCATCAGCTCTTCATAACACTGTGCGATTCGCTTAGCCCAAGTCTCTGTCTCCAGGCCCAGCTTGTTCGCAACCTTCTCCCCGATCTTGAGTGCCTCGACACAGCCATAGAGATTTCCTTGTTTGCTCAGTGACTCTGACGCTTGCACGCATATCGAGTCAAAACCCTCGAAGTCACCTACTAGGAATGTCTTCTTGTCTTTGAGCATCAGGTCGATGAGGTTTGCACGTGTGTGAAAGGACATATTGCTGTTCGCATCAAAACCACTTATGAGCCTTCTGAACTCTGACCTCACGGTGTCGACCTTATACTTGCTTCTTGTAGAAATGCAGTAAGCATTCTCGGCCACATTGTACAAGTCCAGACCATACAGCTCTTCCGGTCTCTCTACCTCCCTTTGCTCGTATACCTTGATAAGGTCGAGATAGGAATCAACCGCAATCTCTGCATATTGAGTGCGCTTCTTGCGGCTACACCAGAGAATGTGGGAGTAGCGAGCTTTCAGTAGTACATTCTTTGTGCTATCTGATCTCTCAATCAAGTACGCGTATGCTGTCTCGTCGAACCTTTCTAGGTTAGGATACTCAAATGGCTGCCCTTTATCATCAGTGCCCCTCACCGTCGGGTGTATCTCTCCTGCTTTGAGCACGAAATTGAAGAAATCTAACTCCCATTGTGCCTTTTCCGCTTCCGCTGGCATGCCCTGCTTGTGCTTGAGATCCCTCAGTTCCTGAAACAGAGTGCCGATGACCTGCGGGTGTTTGTAGTCGAGGGCTTTTTCCTCCAGATGGCTGTACAACCGTTCAAAGTCTGTGAATTCGCTCATTCTAATGCCTCCTCTAGACCCCTCTCTATACCTCACAAGTTGAGTGGCCTGCGTGTTCTATGATACACCCAATTAAGTGGTGGAAAGCCTCTTATGCAAGTCAGAAATCGCCTTCCTTATGCCTGCTTCGCCCACCGGGAGTGTTCGCTCAGAAACTGTACCTTACGCCGATCTGGTTGAACGGTTTTTCCAAGAAGGTTCCATCGACTCTCTGGTAGTTGAGCGAGATTTTCCTCCAGACCGGTTTTACCACACCCAGCTCATAGTAGTAATCGTCTTTTCCCTTCCAGGCCAGGTCGCGGTTGAAATCATAAGTGAACTCGATGTTAAACCAGGCGAGAATCTTAACAGAGTTGATGGAGACAATCTGAAGGGTCTGTCCGGCATCTTCTCCATCGTCAAAAACGTTCTGGTAAACTGAAATTTCATTGGTAATCTGCTGAAAATCCAGCTCTCCGGCCTGAAGGCTCAAAGCCCAGAGGAGCAAGAGAGTCAGCGATATCGCCTGCAATTTGCTCATTTTTTCCCTCATTGAAGGTTTTCGTGAACGTGTGAAGAATAATTTCTATCTTTCAACGCCCGGAACTCCAATCCATAGATACTACTTCCACAATTAACGACTCACCACTAACCGCTACGTCCTTGCTGTTTTTCCCGTGAACAGCCAATTCAGTGCAAGAACCTCTTGCCGATAAAGATAGCGTTTGCACTCCGAATTGAAGGGGGAACCAAAATGTCGAAATCGAAAACAGCAATCATCGTCTTTTTCTCCCTGTTTTTCTCCCTCCCGGTTCTGGGAGGAGTCGACTCCGAGGAAGAAACTATTCCAGAGCGGTTCCGGTTTAAAGTCCAGGTGGAGGAGGTCTCCACCCGCCTGTCCAAGACCATTGTTTTTCGCACCCAGACGCCGGAGATAATAGAGCCGGAGAGCTGGGCCTTCTATATCTTCGATTCTCCACCGCATGCTGAGAACTTCCAACACTTCACCGGGAAAGCCCTGCGCATTCTGATGGGCATGGGGCGGGTCCCTCGTCTCTTGAGCTGGGACTGCAAGACAAGGAGGGGGGTGCTGGTCCCAAAGGGCAAATACTACCTTCTGCTCTGGATAAAAGATAAAGAGGGGAAAAGGTGGATCTCATACTGGCAATCTTTCAAGGTCGGGTAAGCTAAGCCCGATTTCTCCGCCCCTAGAATTTTTTGGTTATCGTTAACTTGCAGATCTTGTCGGCGTTTCGATCTTCAATTCGGAAATCTATCGTTACCTCCTCCTCCGAGAGTTCATCG
>Ga0315547_1001153_pt1 | contig 21894 bp, 21 predicted proteins | sample SalMarSW160240MG_2_FD_202542 | JGI IMG/M metagenome (GOLD analysis project Ga0315547, IMG submission 202542) | Salt marsh sediment microbial communities from the Plum Island Ecosystem LTER, Massachusetts, United States - Salt Marsh Sediment SW1601-240 ...
TCCTGAAGGTGGTCAGGCAGATGGGGCAGGAGGTTATGATCAGATCCGGCTTACAGGAGAGTATTCTTTCCCGCGTATATTTCATGATCTCAAAGTATGCCTTTTTCTGTCCCGAAAGGAACAGCGGCCTGCCGCAGCAGATGGACTCGGTTTCATCGATCATCACATGATCCTCCTCGTAAAAATCAAAGATCTTTTTCATTGAAGCCTTAACGCCGGGTACCAGTTGTGTCATACAACCACCAAAGAAGGCTATCCTTGCACGCGGGACCTTTTTCCCGGGTTGATCAAGGTATGAATAATCGAACGCAAGGTCGTCGTTCATCCGGATCCGTTCATTCATACGGATGGAGAGTGTATCAACCTGGACCGGGCAATCATTTGAACAGCGGCCACACATCAAGCAGTTCATCATTCGGTTTTCAGATACCCCGGACAGCTCGCGCAGTTTTCTGATGAAGTAATACGATTGTCCGTTGCATGAATCCAGGTTTGTCATCTGGCAGCTATCCAGGCAGATACCACAGGAAGAGCAGGCATGGATGCTGAACTCGGTGCATCCTTTGTCCTGATAAGCTTGTACATGAGCATTTTTCAGCAGGATATGAGGAACCTCGGTTAATATGTGCATATACCTTGACCAGGGCAGGACAACAAAGAATCCACCCAGTGAAATGGAATAGCCAATCCAGGCTATATCAGAAAGATAATTCAGGTTGTCCGGCAGGGTGAGCAGATTCCCGAAAGATCCGGTCATAAAACCGCCACCTCCATAAAATGCATGGTTCAACGTTTCAGCAATAAACCTCATCGGAAAAATAAACCAGAGAAACAGCATTGCAATGCGGTCGTGTGGGTTATGAAGGGGCCTTCGTTTCAAACCGAATGATCGCGAATTTATTCTTTTATAGAATGCCAGGAACAATCCGGACAGGATAAATAGTAGGATCAGGTCCATCAGGTGGTTAAACCCCTGCAGATGCCATCCCGTGACTTCCTGACTCCTGGAAAAATAATCAAAAAACACCGATTTCCAGGGTGAACTGAGGATGTGTCCCGTGTTGAAGACTGATTCGACGTGTCCAACCACGATGAGCAGGAACCAACCGAAGGCAAGGCTCATGTGCATGTACCATAAACGTCGTTTCTGATGATATATCCTCAGGTGCAACAAACACTCCCTGAAAATTTCCGTGATGGATGACAGGATCTCCTTCCGGGATAAGGATTTCCAGAGCCTTAACTTGTTTCGTGGGTTGAGTGCCCTGAACCATTGATAATAGTTAACTGAAAGGACGGCCAAAAGAATGAAAAGTCCAAGTGTGAACGGAAGAATAAGGATTACATTAAACCATGTCATCGCCCTGTTTTTTAAACTGTTTTCTCATTTCCAGGATGGCTCTCCGGGTATTGATACCGCGGGGACATACCAGTGAACATTTCCCGCAGAACTGGCAATAGTCCAGTGCTTGTTGCAGCTGCTCATACGAACCATTCTTTAGAAGCATGACCAGTTTTCTGAAGCCGGCACCGGATTGAAAAGAAGAGACACAGGTACCTGAACAGCTTCCGCATGATATGCATCCAGCGATTGAGGGCACCTCTTCCAGTACTGCCTCGTATGCCGGGGACAGTCTGTCATGGTCGATCATCAGATCATCCTGAATGCCGAATCCAAAGTCTGGCATGCTGGTCCTCCGTTTCGGTATATAGTTTCTCTTTCAGGTACAGGCTTATCCTGCAAGCGACCGCTGATGCTTCATCGGTCGATTGTATTATGCTTTTAGGGCCTGTGCAGGCACCTGCAAAAAACAAACCGTCATCCGATGATTGATCTGCCTGGTCAATTTTGCCCTTACCAAAGAATCCATCGGATCCAACCCGTTCATCAATCTCTGGTAATAAATGCAAAATGGAAGGATCGGGGTGCATTCCAACCAGCAGGACAACCATATCAACGGTTATTTTAGCAGGTCTTCCTGCCAGGGTATCCTCGTACCTCAAAATAACAGACTGATCCGTGTTTTCATTCGTTTCGGACAGCCTTCCGCGGATATACTGTACTTTGTATTTCACCTGCGAAGTTTTGTAGCAATCTTCGAAAAAGCGTCCACCCAGCCGAAGGTCCATGTAAAAGCAACAGATATTCACGTGCGGGATCATTTTTTTCAATTCTATGGCTTGTTTAATCCCAGTGATGCAGCAGTTAGCCGAACAAAATTCACTGCCAACCTTAATATCCCTGGATCCCACACAGTGTATGAAAGCAATTTTTCCAGGAACCTCACCTGACGCATTAACGACACGATGCTGCCTGAACATCTGTTCGAGGTCGACAGAGGTAATCACATTTTCATATATTCCATATCCATACTCTTCCTTCCGGCATGCATCAAAGGGTTTGAATCCGGTAGCAATCAGCAATGCAGGAGCACAATATTCATCTTCATTCCGGTCTTTCACGCAATATCCATCAGCTGTTCTGGAGATGCTTTTAATGGTTACCGAGGTTTGGATCGGTGATGCTGTGCCTGCAAGCATCTGTTCACGGATAGCCTGTGCCGACTCATGATGAGGGAACAGTTCGTGCCAGATGTTCAGCTTCCCTCCGGGGATTTTCTCCTTCTCAAGTATACAAACGGTATAGCCCTGTTTATCCAGAATGCTGGCAGCTTTTAAACCGGCAGGACCGGCTCCCACAATGACGCAGTCGTAACAGATCTTTTTCATCACTCAATAAGCCTTTAACAGTTCGGGGATTTTTGGTTTTTTAAGTTGTTCACCGGAAAACCCTTTGTATTTCGCGTTCGGATCATATTGAACACCCATTTTTAGCAGCAACGGTTCAATCGCCGTCTGGTGCATCTGCAGTCCTATCTCCCACGGATCATATCCCAGGCAGAGTGCAGCCAGCTCTTCTGCAGAGAGCACCGGAATCCCATTCCCCTCCTCGCCAAAAGTTTCGCCTTTCAATTCACTGATTACATACTGCCAGCGATCGAAGAAATAATTACAGCCCGGGCAGTTAGCTACAATCAGGTCCGGTTTGTAGGGTTCCATCGCCTTGAATTTTTTATAGCCAGTTGAAAGGGAGTACCCCCTGCTGGACTTCAGGAAGTATTGCCTGAAGCCAAATCCGCAACACATCCTACGCTCCGGATAATCAATTGATCTGCCGCCGAAGGCTTTAACCGTACCGGAAAGGACACTGGGGTATTCAGCCCCGCCGACTCCCTTTTCTGGAAAGATCTTGGCATAGTGACAACCGATGTGATCAATTACCCGTAGTGGTTCGCCCGTATCCTTGCTGACCAGCTTGTAACGAATTTTATCGGCAAGCAGATCCTTGTATTTGTAAATGATGTCACTGGCATGAACAAGGTTTTTGGGTTTGTTAAATGTTCTTCCGGTGGCTTTGAAGAGGTATTCCCGCACCTGCTCTTCAATTTCCGGATGTTTATCCCATATTTCAAGCACTTCATTGTAGAGTCCGAATGATGTGACACATGAAACAAGAAAATTGCTGTACCCAGCCTGTGTCATGAGAGCAAACTGCCTGGCAAGAACCGTCATTGTTGTTTCCAGTTTGACCAGATCGACATGATAAGCAATGCCCGTGCAGGTAGTGTGTTCGGAATCCACGCATAGGTCAATACCAAGATCCTTTGTCAGCAGGGTAATGAGAATTTGTTCAGCACCCGGGAAAAAATTCTGGCGGATACAGCTTCTCACATAATAGTAGTGATCATCGGCTATCTCTTTCTGGTATTCTCTCCAGAGAAATGATGTGTTATCTGTTTTCATCGTCATAATCTGGATTCTCGTAGATATTATGGAAATATTCATTCCAGATGGATTCATCAATATCGATACCGGTTTTTTCCGCATGCACCGCCGCATCCTCTTCAAACTGATTGAACCGCTGTGTAGTCCCTGTAACAGCGAATATTTCATTCAACTCATGCATGGTTTCGTCGGAGAGTTTACGCAATACTCCCGATCCCCTGCGGTTGTATGAATTACCGAACTGGTTATACACCTCTTCGCTGTTTTTTTTAACCCAGTCCCATATGGGTCCCAGCTCCGGGAAGAGATTGGTATCCACACCGTCAACATGGACACAATAGCCTTTAGCAAGAATCGTTTCTCCGATCAGCTTTTTCAAAGCATACATCTGTCGTCCTCTCGGGGAATGCATGTAGTACCCCGTTTCAATGGATAAATTCCGGAGAGCCAGGATCAGAAGACCGGGGGCATTATCACGGGGACACCTGGTTTTGCAGGACATGCACTGACCACAATACCATATTGTATCTCCTTTCAGCAGTTTTTCAAGGATTGTTTCATCATCCACCTGAAGCTGGTCTGCTATTTCCCGGGGATCGTAATCATAAATGGAAGCGGCAGGACAGATAGCCGTACAGGTTCCGCAATTGATACAGGAAGTCAACCCATGCTGAAACCTGACATCTTTTTTCAGGCGATCGAAAAGTTTTTCCACTAAAGGTAATTTTCAGCTAATGTAAGCAGGGAATTGAACCTGTAAAAGCCGTCAAATACCCGAAATGAGGGTACCAATTACGATCGGTATTGGAAGGTAGTGAAAGTGGGTATTAATACGTAGTTTCCCCGGTATCTTATAATGCAATTAACTTATTTTCAACCGCATACATTACAAGACTGGCTGTGTTGTGGGTAGCTGTTTTATCCAGAATATTTGACCGGTGTTTTTCAACGGTCCGTTTGCTTATGTTCAGTTCTGAAGCGATCTCCGTATTGGAAAACCCTTTGCAGATCAATTCGAGGATCTCGCTTTCTCTGGAAGATAATTGAATGGGCGGACCCGCTTCTTTCCGTTCCTCCTGAATGTTTTTTACCACATTGTAGAGGATCTCCTGGCTGAAATAGGTACCGCCATTATAGACTGTTTTAATCGCTTTGATTACTTCATCGATGCCGGAGTTCTTCAGTAAAAATCCTTTAGCTCCGGCTTCGATCATTTTCAGGTAATAACTTTCCTCCCCGAACATGGTCAGTGTGATGACTTTCAGGTCCGGGTAACTGGTACAGGCTGCCTCCGTTGCCTGAAAACCATCCATCACAGGCATCTCAATATCCATCAACACAACGTCGGGTTGTTCCTCTGTTATGGATTCAAGGAATTGCTGCCCATTCTCTGCTTCCCCCGTGATGATAATATTTTTTTCATTCTCCATCAACAGGGAGAGGCCATTCCTGAAGAGCTGGTGGTCATCCACCAGAAAAACTTTTATCTTTTTCATTTCTTGATCTCTTTAGATTTAACGACAATAGTAGCTTCCATACCCATGCCCGGTTCGCTCTGCAGGGTAAAATCTCCGCGGATTGAATTGATCCTGGATTGAATATTGTAAAAGCCGGTGCCTTCCAGTTCATCACTTTCTGTCACTCCGGGGTCAAATCCTTTACCGTCATCCTTGTAGTTGATCAGAAGTACTTCGGGTGTCCGCACCAGGTTCAGGTTAATATTCTTCGCCTCGGCATATTGAATGGTATTGTTTATCAATTCGCATATGCTTCTATAAAGAATCACTTCCGCCTCGGGAATAAATCGTTCACCCTTCAGGTTCGACTTGAAGTTAACCTGGATCTTGCCTGCATAATTGATTTTGGTAATGAATGAATTAAGCATGGTTTCAAGCCCGAAATTGGATAATATATGTGGACTGATGTTATCGGTTATCTCTTTGAGGCTGTCGATCGCCTCATCAATTAATTCCGATGTGTTTTTAATGACCTTTTCATTTCTCTCCGGGTATTCAGCACGCTGAATAGCGGAAAAGGACATCTTGATGGTTGACAGAATGGGGCCCAACCCATCGTGCAGGTCTTTTGCAAAACGCTTGCGTTCCTTTTCCTCTGTTTGAATAATAGCACTCAGCACTTTTGCCTCCGATATCCTCCTGATCCGTTCGGATGCCGAGAGCGACCGGAATATTTTTTTTACCAGAAGGATGCCTGCCGTCACCAGCACAGAAGTTGCAATCCCGAACCATGTACTCAACATGGCAAAATCCCTTGTATAGGATGGGTATGCATAGGGGAGGATCTCGATGAACCGCCGCATGGCCATCAGAATGAGCGCCAGTGAAATCAGAATCCAGGATAAGTTGTACCGCGTAAATTTTGTCAGACTGATCGCGAGAAAGGCAGCTACAAACTGGAGGATGAATGAAAGTATCAAACCGTATAATGTTGTCATCGTTTTATGATTTGATCCGTTTTGAAACTGATGACTAAGTTAGGTAAAAAGCTGCTAAAAATGTGATAAACAGCTATCCGGAATGAAGAATCAGGGATGCTTTTCCGTTTAATAAATTTTTATACCTTAGCAAAATCAGGAAAAACAAAGTGTTCACCATTTTTCAAAACTATGAGTGTACTGGTTAATAAACATTCCAGGGTTCTGGTACAGGGATTCACGGGAAGTGAAGGAACATTTCATGCAACGCAAATGATCGAATACGGCACTAATGTTGTCGGAGGAATCACGCCCGGCAAAGGTGGTCAAATACACCTGGATAAACCCGTTTTCAATACCGTTCAGGAAGCGGTTGAAAAAACAGGAGCCGATGTATCGGTCATCTTTGTTCCACCGGCATTCGCTGCCGATGCCATCATGGAAGCAGCCAATGCAGGAATAAAAGTCATCGTAACCATTACCGAAGGCATTCCCACTTCCGATATGGTCCGGGTAAAAGAGTACCTGAGTGACAAGGATGTCACGCTTGTCGGACCGAATTGTCCGGGGGTGATCACCCCGGAAGAGGCAAAAGTGGGCATCATGCCCGGATTCATTCATAAAAAGGGGAGCATCGGAATTGTTTCCCGGTCAGGAACACTAACCTATGAAGCGGTCGACCAGGTGACGAAACTTGGGCTGGGACAATCGACCTGTATCGGGATCGGAGGCGATCCCATCGTGGGTACAACCACCCTGGATGCCATTCGGTTATTTATGGATGACCCGGAAACCGAGGGAATTATCATGATCGGAGAGATCGGTGGAAACATGGAAGCCGATGCTGCTTACTGGATAAAAGAGAACGGGACCAAACCGGTGGTTGGATTCATAGCTGGTAAAACAGCTCCCAAAGGTAGAAGGATGGGACATGCCGGTGCAATCATCGGGGGAAAAGCCGATACGGCAGCCGCTAAAATGAAGATCCTGAACGAATGCGGGATCCGTGTCGTGGAATCACCGGCAGAAATAGGACGAACGATGGCTAATGCGCTCCGAAAGGATTAAGTTGCCATTGGTATGCCTTATGCTTGCGCTGAATCCGCAAATCTTGCCTGCCGGGAGGCAGGTGGAGGAGTAGGCGCAGGGACAACATTCAACAAAACTAATCCTTTATATTTTCCAAAACTGAGAACTGGGAACTTAAAACTGAAAACTACTTCACATGAAACTACTTGAAGGAAAAACAGCCCTGATAACGGGTGCAGCCAGGGGAATCGGGCGGGCGATAGCCCTCCGTTTTGCCAAAGAGGGTGCAGATATCGCCTTTACCGACCTGGTACATGATGAATACGTTAAATCCCTGGAGAAAGAGCTTTCCGGAATGGGGGTTAAGGGCATCGGATACGCCTCCAATGCCAGCAAGTTCGATGAGACACAGGAGGTGGTCCGGCAGATCCTGGAAGAGTTCGGTCAGATTGATGTGCTTGTCAACAATGCCGGTATTACCCGTGACACCCTGTTGATGAGGATGACAGAAGAACAATGGGATGCTGTAATCGAAGTGAACCTGAAATCGGTATTTAACCTTACCAAAAGCGTCCAGCCGGCCATGTTAAAACAGCGGGCAGGTTCCATCATCAACATGAGCTCGGTTGTTGGAGTAAGTGGAAATGTCGGGCAGGGTAACTATGCTGCCTCAAAAGCCGGCATCATTGGATTTACAAAATCCGTTGCCAAAGAGGTGGGATCGCGCGGCATCCGGTGCAATGCCATTGCACCCGGATTCATCATTACGGAAATGACCGACAAACTTACCGAGGAGGTGAGAAACCAGTGGATCCAGCTCATACCCCTGAAACGCGGGGGAACACCGGAGGATGTGGCAAATACCGCCCTTTTTCTGGCATCCGATCTCTCATCCTATGTCAGCGGACAGGTGATCCAAGTCTGCGGTGGAATGAATACATAGATACTGGGACAGTACTTCGCACTGAAACCGGACCTCAAAAATCCGTTAATCGTTATTGGTTATGCCAAGGGCATTCCTTTGGGAATAGTTAACCCGGATTATTCATAAATAATCCTGCCGCAGGCAGGCAACCCGGGGTAGTTTGAATCCCCATAATAACGGTCCAACTGCCCATCTATTCAGCAGGAAAACCGTCCATGGACCGCATAACTCCCTGCCTACAATAGAACAAAACCGAGAACCTTGCTTGTCAGGCGTAACCTGAAAATCAAATTTCGTTTTTTATTCAATAAACATGCCGTCCCTACGGGCCTAATAATTTAAGACCCTTTATGTTATTGTCCAAAGGGCTTAAACATACAAGACTTTCTCTGTTGTTAAACCCGCTAACTCTTGACTTGCTTCCGGCTTTTTATTAACTTTGTTTATAGCGACAAACCAGTAGAATCTGACGCAACCGTTTTTCCTGGCAAAACCTTGATCGTTGCATTCCTTTGTTGCTAAAGTCATTCACCAAAAAAAGGAGGAAAACAAATGGATTCAAGTATTTACAAAGTGATCGAACTGGTTGGCACCAGCGCGGTATCCTGGGAGGATGCTGCAAAAAATGCCATCGAAACAGCGGGAAGATCGCTGAAAGATCTTCGGATCGCTGAAGTGGTTTCACAGGACCTCAAAGTTGAGGATGGAAAAGTTACGGCTTATCGTACACGAATCAGTCTCTCTTTTCGTTACCAGGATTGATGTTTCCTGGAAACAATAGTGTTTCAGTTAACCAGTAGTGATTACAAACCAAATCTCAGAATTCTAAACATGATCGTAAAAAAACTAAAAGAATTTCTGGACGAACAAGGAATTGAGTATATCTCCATTTCTCACTCCAAAGCATTTACAGCGCAAAAAGTTGCTGCTTCTACTCACATTCCCGGGAAAGAACTCGCCAAGACGGTCATCATAAAAATTGATGGCAAAATGGCAATGGCTGTCCTTCCTGCCTCATACCGGGTTGATTTTGACCTGTTAAAGGGAGCACTGGGTGCCAAAAAGGTGGAACTGGCACAGGAGAAAGAATTTAAAGACATCTTTCCAAACTGTGAAATAGGAGCCATGCCTCCTTTTGGTAATCTCTGGGACATGGGGGTATTTGCTGCTGAAAGCTTATCAGAAAACGAGGAGATTTCATTTACTGCCGGATCGCACACCGAACTGGTCAGAATGAAATTCAATGATTATAAAAGATTAACCAATCCTGTAATCATAAAATACTCGTTCCATTAATCAGGTCCATTGTTCTCTTCTGTTGACCGGAATGAGAATCATCAGGATGGGGCAGGGGTTGCACCTCCATGTGAATGCAGTATGCCTTCCCTTCAAAGGCATTGCTGCAGCATGAGATATGTCCTTCCGGCCTTCGGGGAGAACGATTATTTTTAACCACACTTTCCACTCAACCTGCAATTTCATTTGCATTCATCAGATCGAATACGGTCCGGATAAATTTGTATCTTTAAAGCGTCGTATAAATGATAAGATAGTGGTTTACCAATGAAGCAGAGAACATTTCTCATACTGGCTTTTGCTGCTGTAATGTTGCCTCTTCTTTCGTCCTGTGGCACTTCAAAAATAGTATTCGACGTCATTACTCCGGCTGAAGTCCGGCTTCCGGGCGGGGTCGAGAATACAACATTGGCGAACCTGGTATCCTCATCCATGGAGGATAACCTGGAAGGGGTCAGTGACCTGCTTAAAGGAAGAGGGGAGCTGGTAAACCAGGTTGCTGCTCAGGGTAGTATCAATGGGTTGAAGAAAGAACTTCAATCAAACACCAATACGATACCGGAGCAGATCCGGATCACGGACGAACAAATCCATGCTTCTTCAGGGCAGCAAGACCTTTCCTGGGAAGTGCTTGATAGCATCTGTACCACTCTGGGAAAAGAGACAGTCATAGCCCTGAAATCGTTTGAGTCAAAAACGGCAATGGATTATTCCGGGTACGAACGCAAATCAGAGAAGAATCCGTTGAAAGTCTGGTCAATCGATTTTGCCTATAATGTCTCAACCGACTATGTATACATAGCAAGATTGAAAGTGTATGTCAATATCGGATGGAAGATCTATCATCCTTTAGAAAGAATGCTTATCCTGGATCGGGTGTACTCTGACTCTCTTTTTACGGAGGCCAAAGGAATGTCGAAGAATGAAGCTGAACGGGCGCTGCCCGGAATAAAAAACGCGATAGAGGATGCCGGTTATGTTGCCGGTACCCGCTTTGCCAGAAAAATTTCTCCGCGGAAAACTGTAGTTGAACGGAAATACTTCACATCCGGAAATGATGATTTCAAACAGGCTAACAACTTTGTTGAGATGCGGTATTGGGACAAAGCTGCTGAATATTGGAAGAAGAATATTGAGAATCCTAAACCCAAAATCGCCGGCAGTGCCAGGTACAATCTTGCCCTTGTCAGTGAAATGAACGGAAAACTGGAGGAAGCAATTGATCTGGTCGAAAGTGCCAGGGAACGGTATCCTCATAAACTCATTGAAGCATACCATCAGATCCTGAATCAAAGAAAATCAACGCAGGAACCCAAACCGGATATACAATAATCAGGCTAGCAGTGTGCTATGAGAACAAATTCCACCAAAACCATTGTTATACTGCTCTGTCTGGGATGGATCATTTTTTCAGGATGCACATCCATTAAACACTTATCCCTGGAGGTACTTGTTCCACCGGATACACTGATTTACCCAGGACTCCAATCCGCCACCCTGATCAGCCGTAACACCCTGATCGGAATAACCGATTCACTATTTACGAAGGATCCGGACTCGCTGCTCACTGACACCACATTCAGAAAGGAAGTGCTTAATGAATGCCTGAGGGGCTTCCAGGAACTGCTGGAAATATCACCGGGTATTGATAGCGTGGTTCGTGATACGGTAGCATCCGATACACTCATGCATCTTTCATACCACCCTGAAGATACACTGGTCGACGGTTTTCTCTCAGAGATCTGTTTGAATGCCAACACCGATATAGTGGTCATTCTGGAAGGGGTATATGCTTCGGACACATTGTTTGGTACCTGGATCTATCAACCTTTCGGCGATGGAAGGGGTATAGATGTAATCCAGTACTATAACCTGGGTTTAATGCTGGCAGCTCGCTGGTCTGTTTACAATGCATCGGGCGGCGAAAGGCTGGAACAATACCTCTATATTGATACCGTGATCTGGTCGTCTGAAGTCCCGCAGGCATCGTATGATATGCAGGTACTACCCTACCCGGAGAATGCTTATTTGGAAGCCTTCTACTGGGCAGGAAACGGCTACGGGAAACGAATTCTATCGACATGGGTGGAAGCAGAGCGTTTCTATTATTGTACCAATAACACATTAATGAAACAAGCTTGCCTGGAAGCATCCAATAACCGGTGGAGAGAAGCAGCTATGATCTGGAAAGAGCTTTCCGGGCACAAGAATAAATCGATCGCTGCCAAAGCTTCTTTCAATATGGCTCTTGTGTGTGAACTGGAAGATAAACTTGAGCTGGCACAAAGCTGGGTTATTAAAGCCTACCTGCTGGACAGGACATGGGCTGTGGAAAACTACCTCGATATTATCAACCATCGAATTTTTGTGAAAAAAAAATATGATTTTTAATCCAATCCTCCTGATCATCATCGGGATACTGCTTTTCAGCTATATCCTTGAACGCATCCTGAATTACCTAAATGGGCTGAAGTGGTCGGACAAATTGCCACCAGAACTGGAAGGCATTTATGATCCCGAACAGTATAGAAAGTCGATGGCATACCAGCGTGATAACCGCTGGTTCAGTAATGTCACCGATAGCGTTAACCTGTTTATCATGCTCCTCATGCTGCTGCTGGGTGGTTTTGCGCTGGTGGATGGATGGGCACGCAGCCTCACCGGGCATCCGATACTCATCGGGCTCATTTTTTTCGGGATACTCGGGTTTGCCATGGATATCTTCGGAACACCCTTTTCACTCTACGACACGTTTGTTATTGAGGAAAAATATGGTTTTAACAAAACAACGATCAGTACCTTCTTTCTGGATAAGATCAAAGGGTGGTTTCTGGGTTTGATCATCGGAGGCGGATTGCTTGCACTGTTTATCTGGTTCTATCAGGTGACCGGGAAATTCTTCTGGGTATATGCATGGATACTCTTCACCCTCTTCATGCTGTTTATGCTCCTGTTTTATTCAACACTGATCGTTCCCCTGTTCAATAAACAAACACCCCTGGAAGAGGGTGAATTGAAGACCGGGATCCATGCATTCTGTGAAAAAGCAGGATTTAAACTCGATAAGGTGTTTGTGATCGATGGCTCCAGGCGATCCACAAAAGCAAATGCCTATTTCAGCGGATTGGGAGCAAAGAAAAGGATTGTCCTTTTTGATACCCTGATCAACGATCTCAGTCAGGATGAGATCATTGCGGTACTGGCACATGAGATTGGCCATTACAGGAAGAGACATACCCTTGCCGGCATGGTCATTTCCACCATTCAGACCGGCATCACCCTTTATATACTCTCCCTGTTTATCGAAAACCCGGCACTTTCAGAAGCGCTGGGTTCAGCGGTTCCGGGATTTCACCTGGGACTGATCGCCTTTGCCATGCTCTACAGCCCGATCTCCATGCTGCTTGGTCTGGGTATGAATGTGCTGTCGCGAAGAAACGAGTTCCAGGCAGATCGCTTTGCCAGGGATCACAACACCGGGAAAACCCTAGCCTCCGCCCTGAAAAAACTGTCGGTGAAAAACCTGAACAACCTGACTCCCCATCCAGCATATGTCTTTTTTCACTATTCCCACCCGCCACTGCTGGAACGGCTGAAGAGATTAAGTTAATGGTTGATAAGTTAATTGTTATAAGTTGATCGAAGTGTGATTATTCTGATTAAATCCATTATCAGTTTTCTGAAAATTGTATTTTTGCCTCATTACTTTTTTTGGATGGATGATCTGATCATCCATGCATTGCCTCCTTAGCTCAGCTGGTAGAGCGGCTCACTCGTAATGAGCAGGTCGCCGGTTCAAGTCCGGTGGGAGGCTCTTTTTCTTTTCTATACAGCTGAATAATAGGCATTTAAAAATTCAGTGGAATATAAAAATATGCTCAGGGGAATGGTTAATAGTGTTTTATTCAGGTCCTAATAGAAACTGAACTATTGTGGATAATTTTTTATTTAGACTTTAATTCTTCGACTTTATTTTTTAAATCTGAAATCTCTTTTTTATCTAAAGTATCTGCAAATTCCTGTTTATTCTCAATTATATATAGCGCTTCCAAATATTGATCTAATGCTTTTTTAAAATTTTCCTTGAATTCAGCCTTCTTTCCATTTTCAATAAAATCACAGTACTTAATTTCATGTACTTGGTTTGAAAAGTTAGATATTGTATTAGAAAGTTCCTTCTTGAAATTTTCAAAATCACTACCTCTGGAATCCAAGAGTTCAATTTTTTCTTCAATACTCATTATTGCTTTATTAAGAGTACTAACTTTTGTGTTTATAGTGGCAGAAGCTTTCACTTTCTTATCAACCGATTGCAATTCATCTTTCAATAAATCATTAATTTTTCCGTTTTTCAAGGAAATTATCTGATTAATTAAATTATTCATTGATGACTTAAAAAAAGTGATTCCTTTCTTTTCATAAAGTTTTAATGCTTCCAATTGTTCAATTATCAAATCACAACGAGAAACAGCAATATCATACTTCTTTGTTTTATCAATTAAATCTACGCTTTCCTCATAAATCCTAAGTCTACCTTGAACTTCAGGCATAATTTGTGCAGAACATCTATCACATAAACTGTATTGATTAACTTTTAAAAACAATCCTTTCTTTTCACACCAATTACATTGTGCCATAATTATATAGGTTAGTTGGTTTAAGATGCAAAATTAAAGTTAATAAGGGATAAAATCAATATAATTACTAACATTTACATTGATTTAGCTATACAAGTTATTAACTTTATTAAATAATTTTAATTTATGAAGATAGGAAAAACAATAGGTATTGGATGCTTTCATTTCGGCATTAAAATACAAATTCCATTTAAATTCACGGGCCAAGAATATATTAAAGAACTTGAAAAATGCTTAGAAAGAATTCCCAATATTGAAAATCTTCAAATTGAAACTTCAGAGTCATTCATTGGAGCAAGTGAAGAAATTACACAAAGTTTACCAGAATTAAATAAAAATGGTTATTTCCCAAGTTTAGGTTATTACGCTCAAATATCATTTAATATACATCTACCATACAAAATCCAAGCTGATCTAAGTAAAACAAACGAAAAATACCTGAATACTTTTACTGAGAATTTCCTAATAATAATAGTTTATTCTTGGCATTTCCCAGTTGCTATTGTTGAACCTATAAATCCATCAGACCGTTCTGATGCAAGTAAAGCTGTGTCAATTATTTGGAAGTTCCTTAAGAATGAAATAAATAACAAAAGCAAGGAAAATTTTATAAAATTTGAAATGCTTGGACCTAGTCCTTTTCATTTGGATATCAATATTTTACCTATTCCTTCAAAAAATACAAAAAATAAGAGGATAGTAAATACAGAATATCATTCTAGGAGAGGATATGACCTAATGTTCCTTTATTATGACACAAGTATATTAGGAAATCCAGATGCAGCTTTATCCTATATTTTTTACTCTTTGGTTGATGAATTTGGATTATATTACAAGTATCAACAAATCAAAGTTAAAAGGGCGCTTGATTGGAATGAAATTCAACATTTGATAAAAAGATTTAAGAATATTAAAGAACTAAATTTTTTTCGAAGAATGCTTTTCAGATTATTCCAAAAAAGCAGTATCATTTCAGATATAACCAATAAAATAATTGACTTTGAAAGTGGACACTTATTAGATAACAATTATCTAAATAGAGAAATTGCTGAACAATATAGAGAAGAAGACTATTATTTTAAAGAACCGATAGAGAAAGAGTTATTTGATGATTATGACTATCCTGTTTCTCAAACAAAAGAGTTACTAAAATTTATTGAATCTAGAAGAGTGAAGAGTCTTGAATTGATGATCGGACTGATATCTGCATTCATTGGAGGTGCAATTGGTGCTATTTTAACAATTCTTCTCCAATGAACTTTTATTCCATTATGTCAGCTTAATATTTCATTCCTTTGCATTTCTTTTTAAAATTAAGGGGTGGACCAGTTTCCACTCCCTAACCTCTAATAAAATGAATTTAGAAAATTAAAGAAGCTCATTTAACGCTGAGCCAAACGTTTTGAAACTAAAATTTACTATATTGTTGCGTTTCTCATAAACTTAAATGGATAGGTAGAACTTTCTGTTAATTTATTTGAATCAAACCTTCCAATTACGGCAAATCCTGTTTGATCTGTATCCGCAAAACGTTCAACTAACCTGATTAACCTGATAGGTCCTGCCTGGCGAATAATAAATTCACCAAAATCACCAATGTCATTGGGGATTTTTCTTTTAATGGAAATAAATTTCAACTAATTCTTGCGGACTTCCAGAACGGAAAGAAATGGATGAAATCATTAAGATTTAGTTCCATTCTCTTTAAGAAATATTATTTTTGCCATGGAGCAATATATAAATACGTTTATTTTTTATCGAAAAAAACCAAAAAACGCTAACATGAAAAAATAAAGGTAAATACTTAATTTACAATTATAAGCGGGAGTAGCTCAGAGGTAGAGCATCAGCTTCCCAAGCTGAGGGTCGCGGGTTCGATCCCCGTTTCCCGCTCAAAATTGCCTGCTATCTACACAGTATACATTTTATGGTCCGACAAGTTGGTGAAATACTATATCGGACAAACTTCGGATCTGGAACAAAGACTGCGTCGTCATAATAAAGGTTGGGAAAAGTCCACAAAATCCGGTGTTCCATGGGAGCTTAAGTGGTCATGTGTAAAACATTCTCTCACTGAAGCTAGAGAACTTGAAAGAAAACTGAAAAACTTATCACAAAAAAGACTGAATGAATTCATTAACAAGTATAGCGAGGGAGTCGTGGGCCACTGACGCCCTGACATTTATCGTCAGGGGTCAGGGTGCTGACACCTTCGGTCGTCAGCATTCGATCCCCGTTTCCCGCTCAAATAAAATAAATCCAAACTGTCATGTCAAATAACGAACGCAATGCCCGAAGGGAGTTCCTGAAAAAGATCATTGCCACATCAACGCTTGCAGGATTGGCTCCTTATATCAATCCCATCGAGCTGCTGGCAGCAGCCGGTAGAGAAGAAATGCCCAAAAGACCGCTGGGTAAAACCGGACACATGGTCAACCTCTTCAGCCTTGGAGGACAGGCTACCCTGGAAATTCCCGGTAAGGAGGAGGAATCCCTTGCCATAATCAACCGGGCGCTCGACCTGGGAGTGAATTATATCGATACATCGGCATACTATGGGCGGGCAGCCCAGGGTGAAGATCAATTGCCACTGCAGGGAACCAGTGAGCGCTATATCGGGAAAGTACTGAAACAGCGAAGAAAAGAGGTATTTATCGCGACAAAAACCCACGACCGCAGCTACAACGGTGCAATGCGCCACCTGGAGAAATCCCTGAAAAACCTCCAGACCGATGTGATCGACCTGTGGCAGATACACAATGTGCAGAGCCGGGAGAAAGAAACCATCGACCGGATCTTTGCAGATGACGGTGTGATCAAAGCCATGGAAAAAGCAAAAAACGAGGGAATCGTCAGGTTTCTTGGTTTCACCGGACACGAAGATCCTGAAGTGTTGAAAATGATGGCTGAACGATACACCTTCGATAATGTCCTGGTGGCAATCAATGCAGCCGATAAACACCATAACTCGTTTATTGAGAACTTCCTGCCGGTTGCCGTAGAGAAAAAAATGGGCATCGTTGGTATGAAAATACCGGCCAGGGACAGGATATTCGACCACGGCGGGATCATCACCATGAAAAAAGCAATGGAGTATGTATTAACCCTGCCCGTCAGTACCGTGATCGTGGGAATCGACAACATCAGGGAGCTGGAAGAGAATATCAAGATTGCCACCGAATTTGAACCCTTGACAGCCGATGAACTACTTGCCATTGAAGATAAGGTAAAACCATACTACGAACACCTCCAGTTTTTCAAAGGATTGTCTGACTGGCCAACGGATTGGTAGGTGGGGAAGCATTTGATTGCTCTGGCATTAATCTCCTGTTTTGTGCAATGCAGCACCCAAATTCGCATATCATAGAACATCTGTCTGCTATAAATCAGTCAATTTAAAAATAGTGTTCACGTCGCGCACAAAACAGGAGGATTTATAGAAAAGGGCTTTGCCCTTTTAAACCCAGTTCATTTCTTTTCCTTGATGAAAAGAAACGAACCAAAGAAAAATCAAGGCTGCCAGCAATTTCATTGCAAAACTACAGCCCAAACCAGCAGCGCAATGAAACTTGCCTCGCTTCGCTCGCCTTCAGACAACATTGCTTACCAAACCAGCCCAGTGGTTTTCACTTTGTTTTGGCTAATGAAATTGCTGAATGCCTTTTTTCGCCCAAACGGGCGATTGAGGACATCAACCACAGCGTGGTTGTCACATAGTGATCCCTAACGGGAAAATCCAATAGCCCGGATATTTTTCCGAAGGAATCCCTGCGGGAACCCCCGGGTAAACATAACGGAAGATATCACGGCCGAACTACCATAGTGGACAATAGCAATCTGCCCCATCGGCCGGAAAGCACGATCTATATTCAGAGGTGGTAACTATTCTTCTATTAATTTTCATCGTACTCCGAAGCCTTGGCGAAGGAGGATTACTGATCCTGAAGGTCGCATAGCCATGCTCCCGCAGGGAATCTGCCCTAGGCATGGCTATGTCACCTTTGGAAGGATGCCCATGGCAAAACCATTTGAAACCTTATCCCTTTATCACTATCTTTACCGGGCCAGTTTTTTACCATTAACTCTTAATCAACACCCATGCAAGCAGAGATCATAACCATTGGTGATGAATTGCTGATCGGGCAGGTGATCGATACCAACTCAGCCTGGATGGCAGGTAAGTTGAACGAGGCGGGAATTGATCTTATCCGGATCACCTCGGTAGGTGACCGGCGGGAAGAGATATTATCGGCTCTTGACGAAGCAGCAAAACGAGCAAAGATCATTCTCATTACAGGCGGTATCGGACCTACACCGGACGATATTACCAAGGAGACCCTGGCGGCATATTTTGACTGCCAAATGGTTGTTAATGAAAAAATCCTGAAAGAGATTGAGAAATTTCTCAAATCCCGGTCCATTCCAATGAATGAGCAAAACCGGAAACAGGCTGAAGTACCCGAAAAAGCCGAGCTCTTATCAAACCAGCATGGCACAGCAGCCGGGATGTGGTTCGAGGAGAAGGATGCCATCTTTGTTTCCATGCCCGGAGTGCCACATGAAATGAAGGCATTGATGGAGCATGAAATCATTCCCCGGCTCAGAAAACGGTTCCTTTCTCCCCCCATCCTGCACCGGACAATCCTCACCTATGGAACATTTGAGTCAAAGCTGACGGAGATCCTGAGTGATTATGAAAAAAACCTCGACCCATCCATAAAACTGGCTTACCTGCCGTCCAATGGGATCATACGGTTACGGTTCACCATACACGGATCCGATGAAAAAGAGATGGAAAAGATCCTTGATCGTGAAATAAACAGGCTCTACCAGATCATCCCGCAATACATATTCGGAACTGAAGAGGATACACTGGAAAAAAGTGTGGGCATGCTGCTGATAAAGAAGAGAGCAACCCTGTCTGTTGCCGAAAGCTGTACCGGTGGCAATCTCTCCCGCCGGATAACCAGCGTCCCGGGCAGTTCAGCTTATTTCACCGGATCGGTGGTAGCCTACTCGAATGACATAAAACTGAATGTCCTGAATATAAGCCTGAAAAGCCTTACAGACCATGGATCTGTCAGCCGCGAGGTGGCCGAAGAGATGGCTACCGGGGTTCGTGATCGTTTCAAAACCGATTATTCCATATCCACTACCGGCATTGCCGGTCCCGATGGCGGGACAGCGGAAAAACCGGTCGGGTTGATCTGGATCGCAGTTGCATCAAAGGAAAAGATACTATCCAAAAAGTTTCTCTTTGGCGGAAACCGGGAACGAAACATCGAACGGGCATCACTCACCGGATTGAATATGCTGAGAAAGGTGCTGCTGAAGGAGGAGATGGAATGAGAAATGAGCGGATGAGAAGTGAGTTGTGAGAGGTGAGTAGTGAGAGGTGAATGATTGAATGCGTGGAGCATGGTGAATAGGGCATGGGGTAAGAGATGAACAGGTGCTGCCCGCCCGACTGAACAATTCAGTTGTTCGGGCGGGGGTTCTCGGTGCTCGGTAAAAAAAGGTATTAGTAATAAGTTAATAAGTTTATAAGATACAGATAACCTGTGGTTTAGTTACATGGCCAGGTTTAAGTAACTATTAACTTATAACCAATAACTTATAACTGTAGACTAAACGATCCTGACCTGAAATTATCTGCCAGTATTACCTGTTGATGAATCACTCCAAAAAAAACTACCGAATATTTGATTAATTCAATAAAATTCAATTATTTTGCGCACGATTTAGGAACACACACGATACAGATCATAAACAGACATGTCAAGAGTTTGTCAGGTTACGGGAAAGAGGGTTATGGTTGGAAACAATGTTTCCCACTCGAAAAGGAGAACCAAAAGAAAGTTCTACCCAAATCTTTTTACCAGGAAGTTTTATCTTCAGGAGGAAGATCGCTGGATAACCCTCAAAGTTTCAGCAGCCGGGTTGCGTCTTATCAATAAGAAAGGACTCCAGACCGCGCTGAAAGAGGCAAAAGAGAAAGGGTATATTGCAAGCTATTAAAACGATATCTCATGGCAAAAAAAGGGAACAGGGTGCAGGTCATACTGGAATGCACAGAACATAAGGAGAGTGGGCTCCCCGGCACGTCAAGGTACATTACCACAAAAAACCGTAAAAATACTCCGGACAGGCTGGAACGAAAAAAATATAACCCGGTTTTGAAAAAGGTAACCCTTCACAGGGAGATAAAATAAGAGATCATGGCAAAGAAAGTTGTTGCAACATTGAAAACAGGCACCGGAAAGGATTTCACAAAATGCATTAAGCTGATAAAATCCGGAAAGAGCGGTGCCTACCTGTTTAAGGAGGAGATCGTACACAATTCCCACATCAAAGATTTTTTTGAAAAAAAATACCGGTAAAAACCCATACTCGAACGACTTGAAAGCTTTCTTCCAATTCAAAAGAAGAAAGCTTTTTTTATCTTTGAAACAGAAATTGAAATCACACATCAATGGCTCGTTTAGGCATCTTTACAAGAGAAAAAAAGGAGAACCTGAATAAAGGACTCGAGAAAACCAAGGAGAGTGTCTTCAAAAAACTTTCACGGGCTGTGGTCGGAAAATCCAGGGTGGATGACGAGGTGCTTGACAACCTGGAAGAGGTGTTGATCAGTTCTGATGTCGGTGTCGATACCACCCTGAAGATCATTGAACGGATAGAAGAACGCGTTTCCCGGGATAAATTCCTTAATACCAGCGAATTAAATATAATTCTTAAAGAAGAGATCGCTGCCCTGCTGGAAGAGAATACCCCGGACGGCAGGTTCGATTTCGAATCCATCTCTGAGCATAAACCCTACGTGATCATGGTGGTAGGCGTTAATGGGGTCGGAAAAACAACCACCATTGCTAAACTGGCATACCAGTTTAAAAAATTTGAAAAAACGGTGTTGCTTGGAGCGGCAGATACTTTTCGCGCAGCAGCAGTCGACCAGCTGCAGATCTGGGCCGATAGGGCAGGAGTGGAGATGGTAAAACAAAAAATGGGGTCTGACCCGGCTTCCGTGGCATACGATACACTCTCCTCTGCCAAAGCAAGAGATGTTGATGTGGTTATCGTGGATACAGCTGGCAGACTGCATAACCGGATCAACCTGATGAATGAACTCGCCAAAATTAAAATGGTGATGAAAAAAGTGATCCCGGATGCTCCACATGAAATCCTGCTTATCCTCGACGGATCCACCGGACAAAATGCATTTGAGCAGGCAAAGCAGTTTACCAATGTTACCGACGTGACTGCCCTGGCATTGACCAAACTGGATGGAACCGCCAAAGGTGGAGTGGTGATCGGGATCTCTGACCAGTTTAAAATTCCGGTTAAATACATTGGCATCGGTGAAAAACTGGATGATATCCAGGTTTTTAACAAAGCCGAATTTGTTGATTCACTGTTTGGCTAAACTACCCTCTACGCTATCCCCAGATAAAAAAGATGAAATCCAAACCCAGGAAAATCAAGGTGGTTACTCTCGGGTGCCCTAAGAATGTGGTTGATTCTGAAGTCCTTCTGAAACAGTTGGAAACCAACCGGGTAAAACTAATCCCTGAAGATAGCAACGAACAGGCTGATACAGTAATCATAAACACCTGTGGGTTTATCCTGGATGCCAAAGAGGAATCGATCGACACCATCCTTCATTATGCCCGGGAAAGAGAGAAAGGTACTATTCGGGATTTATATGTCATTGGATGCTTATCTGAACTGTATAAAGATGAGCTCCGGTCCGGAATACCGGAAGTGGATCGTTTTTTCGGAGTGAACGA
>Ga0315547_1001154_pt1 | contig 21880 bp, 16 predicted proteins | sample SalMarSW160240MG_2_FD_202542 | JGI IMG/M metagenome (GOLD analysis project Ga0315547, IMG submission 202542) | Salt marsh sediment microbial communities from the Plum Island Ecosystem LTER, Massachusetts, United States - Salt Marsh Sediment SW1601-240 ...
GTGCGTTAAACCAATTAATTGTATCCTCTTCCCAATCTGTGGTTATCGTGAAAATTTGAATATCTACTGGACCTAAATGATCTTCAAAGTATATCCTTATCTCAGCTTTAATAACATTATCTGGCTTATCTGTAAAAGGGAAGTGGAGGTAAGCGTTCCGTTTTCCCTTTCCGATTGCAAGATCCCACACCACCCAAAATTCTTCTTTAGAACCATAATTGCCCAGAGGTAGAAGATCTATTACATAAGAATCCTTGTCCGCCACTGTTGAAACAGTCGCAATTCCAGCACTACCCTGAACAGAATTAATATTAAGGTATATTCCATATAAAATCGAGAACAATCCAACTAAGATAATAATTTTGAGAATTGACTTGTTTCTAATATGTCAGCACCTCTATCTCATAAAAAATATTAATAGGGATTCGAAAATCGGAAAATCTATTTAAAAATTCAAACATTTTATCCAAATTAAATAGAAAAATTGCTACTAAAAAGCATAATAGCGAAATTTTAAGATATCTATTAAAACACTCCTCATTTCTGTGTAATATTGAACGTATTAGAAAAATAAAGCCCAAAATTTCCAAGCTAAATGAGCTTATTATTAAAGTAATCAAGACATAAACGACTGTATAACCTAATAAGTCCATTTTTATCTCGCTTTTTCATTAATTTAAACTAAAATAAAATGAAGATATATAAATAAAAAAATGAGAAATTTACAAAAGAAAATGAATATAATTTCCTAAGTTGTTGCTTATTTAAGAAAAGTAAAAAAAATAGGATTTAATCATATTTTACGTTTAATTTATAACATTTTTTAATGAGAATTACTAATACCCCACAAATTAAACTTATTAATAAAATTAGATTATATCCAGGTATAATAATTCCAGAGGGGTTTGGGATTTTCACCAGGCATATATCACTTTTTCCTTCCCCGAAACTCCGTGTACTTCCCGCAAGATAAATATTATCCGATGAATCCAATATAATTGCCTTACATCCATCCCATTGACTCCCACCCCAAGTTTTATTCCATTGTTTTCCCGAACCAGTATATTTCATAAGCCACATATCACCCGAATGTCCCTCGGAAACATATTTACTTCCCGCTAAATAAATGTCATCTAATGAATCTAATGCCATTGCCCTACATCCAATCCCTTCACTTCCATCCCAAGTTTTATTCCATTGTAATATTCTTGAACTAGTAATTTTTATCAGACACAAATCTTGAGGGTGCGCAAGACGTCCCGTATATCCTGCAAGATAAATATTTTCAAATGAATCCAATGTTATTCCACATATATCTTCCCAACCACCTCCGGATAATGTATAGTTCCATTGCTGGACACCCGAAGTGTTATACTTCACCAAACACATATTATAATTTTCTATCCCGAAACTGCTTGTTCGTCCCGCTATGTAAATATTATTCGAAGAATCAATAATCACGCCAAATCCCTTATCATTACCACTTCCACCCCATGTACGATTCCATTGCTGCACGCCTGAACTGTCGTATTTCACTAGACATATATCATCACTTCCTGCTCCGTAACTATGTGTGAATCCCGTAAGATAAATATTGTTTGACGAATCCAGTGCTATTGCATAACAACAATCATCTCTACTTCCGCCCCATGTACGATTCCATTGCTGCACACCAGAACTATCATATTTCACAAGACACATATCATGATCATATTCACCAAAACTTGCTGTATGTCCTGCAAGATAAACATTATCTAATAAATCCGATGCTACTCCTTTTGCTCTATCAAATTTATTTCCCCCCCATGTACGATTCCATTGTTGTACACCGAATTTATCAAATTTTACTAAACACATGTCTTTATATCCCGCTCCGAAACTCTCTGTTTCTCCCGCGATATAAATATTTTCTGAAGAATCTAACGTTATTCCTCCACATTCATCAAAATTACTTCCACCCCATGTTCTATACCATTCAACCGAAACTGAACTACTTGCAGAAACATTATGAATGAAAAAACATAAATTTACTATTAAAATGCTTAGCAGCAATACATAGGTTTTTCGATTTTTCATTTAATATCACATTTAAATTTTCGTCCCCAAAAATCATATTGTATTTTTAAATATTTAAAATTATCATTTTTTAGGGAGAATATATCAATTAAAGCTTATTCGTATTAGTTTTCACATTTTGCAATCATTTAGGATTTTTCTTATTTTTCTTAATTTTAATTTAATCAAATTTTTTGTTTAATTTAAAAAGTAGTTTAACAAGAATTACTGAAACTAAACAAATTAAACTTAAAAAAAAAAATAAATCATATCCAGGTATGTTCACCTCAAGATTTCCTCCATTTTCTACATCTACATATTTTACTAGAACTTTTTTTATTTCTTCTTCATTTCCTGCCATATCAATTGCATAATATGAAATAAAATAATAACCAAATTCAAAACCATATAAAGTAAAGGGGTCATAATAAACATTCGATTCTGAATCGTTGATTTTAAACCTAATTTGAGAAATTCCAGATCCTAGTCCATCATCAGCGGTTAAAGTAAAAAGTGTTGATTTATTTACAATATTAGTTCCACTATGTGGTGTAAAAAATATTGATGAGGTTGGAGCAATTGTATCTTTTCGAACAGCCAGTTCTGCATATCCTTTATCACCTAAAGTGTCATTTGCATAGAATTTGATAAAAACTAACCCCTCTCCTTTCTTATTCCATTCTGATTGAATGATATATCCAGTTAATTCACTAAAAGTAATATTGGTTACGCCATCATCAATAGTATACCAAGTAGCATTTAAATTACCTCCAATAATAAAAAAAGAAACATCAAAATTTGGAGGGGTATCTCCAAAACTATCATACGGACTCGGTGAATTAATTATAATTTGTGGAATCGAACTATATTTCAACAAAAACATGTCTATATTCCAAGTTCCTTCCAAACGACTTTCTGAATATCCTATAAGATAGAGATTTTCTGATGAATCAAATGCCATTGCTCGGCAAATATCATCAAATCTTCCACCCCAAGTTATAATCCATTGTTGTTCGCCTGAATTATCATATTTCGCTAGAAATAGATCATTATGTCCACTCGACATACTAATGGTAATTCCCGCAAGATAAATATTTTCTGCTGAATCTAATGTTAAAGCATAGGAATCTTCATTAAATCTTTCACCCCAAGTGTGATTCCATTGCAATTCACCAGAATTATCGAATTTCACAAGACAAATATCATCAAATCCTTCCCAACGACTTTCTGTATCTCCCGTAAGATAAATATTATTTTCTGAATCTAATGCTATATCTCTACACTCATCATAATCACTTCCACCCCATGTACGATTCCATAACTGTACGCCTGTACTATCATATTTCACCAGACACATATCATTTTCTCCTGCTCCAAAACTTTCTGTGTTTCCTGCAAGATAAATAGAATTTGACAATTCCACTGCTATTGCGCTACATTCATCATATTCACTTCCACCCCACGTGCGATTCCATATTTGTACACCCAAACTGTCATATTTTACCAGATACATATCATAACTGTAATTAGATCCAAGATCAATGTCTGTTCTCCCCGCAATATAAATATTTCCTAACGAATCCAATGTTACTGCTCTACACTGTTCATAATCACTTTCACCCCACGTGCGATTCCATAGCTGCACTCCCGAACTGTTATATTTTATTATACACATATCAGATCCACCTACTCCGAAACTATAAGTCTCTCCCACAAGATATATATTATCTGAAGAATCAACTACCAATCCATAAGCACGATCATCTTGACTTCCACCCCATGTACTATTCCATAATTGTATACCAGAATTATCAAATTTAACCAAACACATATTATAATCATTCGCCGAAGAATTATACATAATTCCTCCTAAATATATATTTTTTAACGAATCAATTGCTATTGCATAACAATATTCACTATAATTTCCACCCCATGTACGATTCCATAATTGTATACCAGAATTGTCAAATTTAACCAAACACATATCATTTTCTCCCGCTCCGAAACTTTCTGTATTTCCTGCAAGATATACATTATCTGAAGAATCAATTAATAATGCACGACAAGAATCATACTTATTTCCACCCCACGTACGATTCCATTCCTCCAAAATCGGATCATTTGCAGATATATGAGGCAAAATATTTTTAGTGCTGATAACTTCTCGTTTAAAATAATATTTTTGGGATATAACACTAAAATCCCAAATAAAAACAAATAATAACAATAGAGAGATTTTTCGATTATTCATTTAATATCACATTTAAATTTTCGTCCCCAAAAACCATATTGTATTTTTAAATATTTAAAATTATCATTTTTTAGGGTGAATGTATCAAATAAGGCTTATTCGTGTTAGTTTTCACATTTTGCAATCATTTAGGATTTTTCTTTATTTTTATTATTTTTAATAAGAGACAAATAGATGAGGGTGAAATGTTTAATAATTCTGAAACTGGATTTAGCGATAGAGATGTGCATAAATAGATAGCTGTCGCTAAAATTAGTTTGGGAGAACGAAATCTATTAATTTTAAATAAGCGAATACATATTTCTTTAATTGCGCTTGTTATTTTATCTTGATTATCTCTAATTTCCCGAATATCAAAATATTCATCAAATAAATTGCGAGCAGGTTCGCATAAACTTACAATACACGCTTCCTGACTCGTAATTCTTTTATTTTCAAATTTATTTCTTAATCTTTCCCAATTCTTTTTATTTTTAATCTCTCTGATTTTGTTTCTTCCTATTCGGCTGATTAAATACTTTTTATAATCTGGCATAAATTTCCCAAGATATTTTCCAACTGTTTGTAAGCCTATATCCAATTGCTCTCCTATTTGGAAATTTGTTAAATATCGTTTTTTTAACGAGATCATATGTTCTATTTGATTTCTTTTAACGACCATATTCTAATCACCTTTATCCTTGTGGAGAAAATTCAAACTCGTTATCCCATATTCGATATAATTAAATTGAAAATAAAACGAGAATATTTAAATAAAAAAATCAGGAAATAGGTAATTGTAATACGATATATTAATAAATAGGAGGATAAAGCAAAAGTTTCTAGTGTTTCTCCGCCCATCAACAAATAGGGGGAGGTGTAGGGCGAAAATAAGTGTGAAATTAATCCACACCAACCAAAAGACAAAAATCCAGTATGGGGGGAGATGCAACTTTTGACTTTATCCTTACCAATATTACTTTAAAACTAACTATAAAAAGATTACCATTCCTTTTTTTGGTTTAAATAAGTCCTATGAAATTATCGTTTAATAACTATCATTTAATACAGAACCCACTTGTATCGCTAGATAATTTAAAATAACATCGTAATCTTCAGGTGTTATCTCCTTGGTCCTAAGAACAAATTTTTTAATGCTATTAATACAGGAAAGTTGAGTTCTAACCTTCTCAAGTTGGAATTTATTATGAAGAAAAGATTCTTGATTCTTAATCTCATGTATTAATTTATCTCTTAATTCCTCAAATTGTGCATTAACTGCAATATTTTCAATTCCCGTGTTATTAATTCTAAAATTCATCATAATAATTTCAGATTAAATTATAATTATTTAAATAAAAAAGGACCAAAAAGATACTATTAAAGTAAAAGATGTAACTAAATTATTGAGATTATATTTTCATAGAATAAAAAAAAATAAAAAGAATAACTTATCTTGGAAAGAAATATTCTATAAGAGCTTTTCTGAATTCATTCAGGCACTCGTTATTAATATCGGCCCACTTTATGATTTTTCACTTAAAAATTTACTTACACCGTATTAGGAGATATTTTTTAGTTAAGGTCTTAATAATTTAATGATCAAATTTTTAACTTTACTTTTATTTATCTTTTCTTTCTTACAATTTCTTGAATAGTTTCTTTATTTTCCATATAGAAATCATAGAAAATTAAAATATTTTTTAATGCCCAATCTTGTAGAGACACATCTTCAATAAATTTATCAAGTGTTCCAATCTCTTTGCTTATTAATATTCTATCCCATTCTCCAGATTTTAAATAATGCTCCTCATATAACAGCTCATCGAGAAGTAAATCTTTAAATTCTTTTTCCTTTCCTACAAAGAATTCGAAAACTTCATGATTTACCTTAAAATTTTTATGTCCAAAATTTATATAAATTTCCAATTCTTTTTTGGGTTCATTTCCGATAAAATTCCAAATTAAACCAAATCCTGTTGTACCAATAGGAATTTCTAACCATGAATCTCTTGAAGATCCTCTTTTAGTAGATTCTGGTCTTTCTTTTTTAAAATTTTCTATTAATTTATTAAAGATTTCATTATATTTTTCTGGTGCTCTTCTTTCTATTATAGGTTTTGATCCTCCTCTTTCATATCGATATTGCATATCATCAAATTGATAACTATAATCGGAATTCTCTTTAAATTTTAAAACTTTAATTATTTTAATATTGATACTATCTTGAATAATACTACAAAAATCAGATAGGTCATCATTTATTTCATCAATAAAAATATATAATTGAGGTTCATTTTCTAAAATGTTTTCAAGCTCTGAATAGATATTTAATTGTTCAACACCATATTTTTCAAAGATTGGAAAATATTTCTCCTTATTTTTCATTATTATTTCCATGAAAACATCTCTTAACTTTGTAATAGTTTCCTTATTGCGTATAGAGACAACGAATTTTATAATTTGCCTAACAATATGTTTAAATACATCATGAATCATTAATTCATTTTCAATGATAAAAAAATTTGAATTTTCAATATCAAGTAATATTCCATCTGGAATTGTTCCTATTCCAACTTTTGTCTTGATTAATTTTTTTGATTCTTTACCTAAAAATAAACGATCTTCGCTAAAAAAACGATTAAGGCTTCTTTCTTCAAAAACAAAATTCTCAAGTTCATTTTCATTCTCAAAATTCTCCCTAATATTATCCACCTTAAAATTTTTCTTTTCTTTTAACCTTTTAATTCTAATAATTATTTTTATCTAAATCTAATATTTTTTTCCATATTAAAATAATTTACTTTAGATATCTTGAATTGGTGTGTAAAAAAAATTAAAAATAACTTATTTCATTATTTCTAGATTAAATGATATATTTCTTTTTTATCCAATGGGATTATTATCTCCTATATTATTAATTGGAAATGAACGGGATCAATCTGTTAAACTTACCAAGAATTTACAACTCTTGCAATAAATAAAGGGCTTCTGAGTTTTTATTTTGAATGCTCTCTCATAAACCGGACATTTTGCCTTATTATCTTCAAAAAGAGCATTGATCTCTTCAATATTGCTGAATTATATTACTTCTGAATATATTTCTCGTTTCATTCTCTCGACAATTATTATGTATTAAGCATTTAAAAATACACATATTAAAAAAAAATTCAGGTTCATTACCAGACATCATTATAATCATTATAATCATCCATAGACTCTTCAAGCTCGGGTTTATCATCAAAAAAATCTAACTTGGAAAAATTAACGCCTTTATCTAATTTTTTCAATATACTAATTTTCTTTATAATATCAGGTTGAATAACTCTTTTTGGTATTACTCTTGTTATATTTGCTATGAGTTCATTATATTGTTTTGACAAATCAGCATATTTTTGTTTTACAAGTAGCTTACCAATTTCTACGTATCCGCCCCCATATTCGAGTACAAACTTTTTAGGTTTTTCGTATATCTTTCTTGCAATTATTACAGGAATGATTTTCAAATTAAATTCTCGTAAGTAATTAAAGAAAATATAGAGTTCCTCTTTATTATAAACTGTTAATCTGTTTTTAACTTCAATAAATATTTTAGATTTACATAACCGAATTGGTGTTAAAATAATATCGATATCTCCTTTTATTTCAACCAAATTATACTTTTTTGTTCCAACATGTTCTACAATAAATCCTTCATTTTTTAATACTCTTGGATAGAATTCTGAATGAGCCCAACGCCCTAATTTGAATATTATTGGATTAAATTTTTTTAAAATTCTTTTTTTTTTCTCTAATGTGAGATTTACAAGATCTTTTTTTTCTTTTTTTCTATAGAAAAACTTATACTCTGAATTTTTAATTTTCTCCATCATCGTCTCAAGATGGATTATAGGTGCCTTCTTACTTAAAAATTCTAATGATTTACCTATATCATAGCTTCCATATTTTGGTTCTAAAGATAATTGCAATTCTTTTGAATAAGCAATCTTTTTCTTTCTTATTAAATTAAATACCTCCTTATCAAGATCAGTCCAAAATCTTGAACGCTCAATATTTTTTTCTTTTCTATTATTCAAATTCATCTTTACAACTTAACAAAATTTCAACCGTAACTATATTTACTTCTACATATTTTTGAAACAAAATTAATTAAAAAGAAATATAGTAAATATTATTGTTTAATTTTTCTATATGCCGCACCATATTATTTAAATAACGTAGAAAGAATATTAAAATTTGTATCAACAACAAAGGATATTCCAATTGATGATCTCAGAGAAATTATTAAAATGAATAATATAGGAGCGTTTTATTGCAGTATCAGAAGCACAATGACTGACTGACTTATTATAACAAGTAATTAAAAATTTTTTGATAATACAATCTTGTCTATTTTTTTATTTGATAAGACATTAGATAATATTTGTAATACTCAATAATAGAATGTGAGTAATTGATACTTATGAGTCATAAACCAAATTTCGAAATTATTGAATTAATCGAAAACCATGAGAATCAGAACGTAGAGCTTAAAGAGTCGTTTAGATGGAATCATTATAAAAATCAAATTGATAAGAGTATTCCAAAAAAGATTACGAGTGCAATTTGTGGATTTTTAGCTTCAAAAGAAGGAGGGAAAGTCATCATTGGAGTTTCTGATAATAAAAAAATAATAGGTATTGATTCAGATATAAACTCTTATGATAAAAACGATCCTTTGAAGGGAAAAGATAGATTATTGACTGATATTGGTGAAAAGATTCGAAAAAATATTAGCATAAACATTATTAACTATTGCTTTATTAATTTTGAAACTTTAAATGATAAACAGATTATTATGATTGAAGTTAAACCGTATGAAGGACCAGTCATACACCTTAAAAGGGAATTATATGTTAGAGTTACAAATACTACTATCAAATTGACTGGTAGAGAAGCATATAATTATTTAAAAACCAATTATGATTATGACAAATTTCGATTTGATTTAGAATATGCTTTTTTCAATGCTATGAGGTATCTTAGATTAGCAAAAAATATAATGCAAAAAAAAAGAGAGAAATATTATTCATTGATTTTAACGGTAATTATATTTAACTTAATTTGGTATTTTTATTTGTATTTTAATTATGTAAATAGTCAATATCTTTTTCCAATTACACTTTTAACGATATTTTTCCTTTCATTAAACTTTAATATTGATTTATTTCGTGAATATAAAAATTCATCAGAAACAAAAAAAAGAAGTTACACCCCTTACCCTTCAAAGAAAGTCGTTATGGTTTCTGTTATATTTTTAATTTTAATTTCAAGTCTCTTAAGCGTCTTATTGTATAAGGTAGTTAATCTCATGATAAGCAATCTTTTGTTTTGCATTATATATTCCGTTCTCCTCCTTTTGGTAATTATAATATACCTACTTATAAGGCGATCCCTTAAAAGAGATTTAATCTTTTGGGAAAATTCTAAAGAAACGTTATTCATAGGAAAGATTGGTGAATTAGAAATCTAAATCATAGTTTTGAGCCAGAGAAAAATTCTAAAAAAAAACACAATTTGGTAAGAGAGAATTTAAGGAAAAAAAACCCCTCTCTTTGGAAATCTTAATAGTAAAAAGTTTCTGATGTATTTTAATTTTGATCCTAGGTTACTTATTCTTTAATAATTTCAAATATTACAGATTTTTTAAGTATTCTTCTAAATTTTTATAATAAATTTGATCGGTTTCATATTTTCCTCTAAAACATTCATCAAGCTGAGTAATATATAGACCAATTATTCTGTTTTGACTAATATTATGAAAATTTTTAAGAATCTTTTTGAAGTTTGGTAGAATTTATATATACGCATCAAAACATCTGATACTATCCATATTTAGATTATTCTTTCTGCAGTGGAAAAATAATCCAATATTTTAATTTTCTTTTCCCAATCTGTGATTTGATTTGTATTAAAAAATGCAAAATCTTCGATGTATTGATTTATTTCGAATATCAGATTCTTATTTTTTCCAATAATAAATGTTCTATAATGAAATGAAGTATTTCTTACAATTTGATAAAATATACCTGGTAAGATCATTTTCTTAATTTTTATTATCCTGTTCTTTTCGAGATTTTTTAAATGCTCTGAGAGTTCTTTCGAATAAATAGGATGTCTTGACACTATATAAGGATTCAATTTAATATCCAAAATATCTTCAAAATTAATCATCCAAAAAATATAGAATGGTATTTTTATTAAATTTTGTAATTTAAAAGGATAAGAATTTTCTACATATTGATTAATAATATGCTTAAAAAATTCGTAGTTATTTGAAACTGTCGACTTCCGTAAATCTTTAATCACTCTAAAAAATTCTCGAAACACTTTATCATTAAAAATTTTTGTGATTAAGCCTTTTAAAGCGATATTATAGCAAATATCAGCTCTTATATCAACTAGACTGTTTATAGCACTAAAAATTGAATCAGATGCTAATTCAAAGTTATTGTTTTTTAAATAATAATCTGAAATTTTCAATTCTAACTTAGCAATTTTCTTTAACGCCTTTATTTTCTCAATTTTTTTAAATAAATTCAAATTTAAAAGAAGATTTGTTTTTTTATTTTTTATTTTTTGAAACTTATCTTTTAAATTCTCATCGTAAAAATGGATATAATTTGTTAGGTCAATATTTTCTTTTACTTCATTCAAATAATATCACTCTATACTCATTAATTTATATCTTGCATAATAAAAATCAACTATACCTATTAATCTTTCATAAGCAGGTTCACCATAATAACGACTTTTAAATTTTGTCTTTTTTTGCCAAATCCTATTATAAAAAATCTGTTTATTTTCTGTATTACAACCACTAATTTCTAATTTAATAAGATTTCCTTTTTCTCTCCAGTGGTAATCAAGACCCTCTCCCCTATTATAGACATTTATTTCAGAGATAATAGGGTGCAATAAGATGATGTATGCTAATATAAAACCAACTGCTGCATATTCCGTAATATCATCTTTAGGGATAGAATTCAAAATAATCTCTAAAATTTCTTGAGAATATAAATTTAAATTACATTCTAATTTAATATCATGATATTTAATGTTATTATTATGATCTCTAAAAAAAATTGGGAACTTTTTATCTTTAATGGTAATGATTAATTTTTTTATAAATTCCTCCGAAATTTTTTTTTTAAAAAATGTCTCCACTAATGGTTTTTTAATTTCTATCGTAAATTCTGCTTTGATTATCAATCACCTACATTTACCAAAACTCACTAATTAGTTTCTGTAACTGAGAGGATTTTGTCGAATAGAATCTATCATAAGGCTTGAAATTCTCTTCTTTCCACTCTAAAAACGGCTCTTCTTTTTCTGTTGATAAAATAATAAATTGAAAATCTAATTTTGGAATTAAATCTTCTTTAATTACATTAAAAAGTTCTTTCTTTATTCCTAGAGGTGGTTCATCTATAATAATTGTTTTTAATGGAAATTTCTGAAATTTTTCATATAGATTTTTTATAATACTAAAATGAATGGCAAACCTTAAGGCATTAGATTGACCCTGCGAAAAATGTCTTTGATCTGTTAATCTTAAAGATGTTATATTAAAAAAAAATCGTGTACCTGTTGTTGAAACTGCTGCAATTTTTAAAATATCTTCATTTTTATCATAAATAATGGTTTTTATTGATTCATTTGTTAGTTTACTCCAATAATATCTTAAATCTTTTATGAAATTTTTAAAAATAGCTTGTATATTTTCTTCAAATTTTTCCTTTAATGATTCATAATTCTTATTTAAAATTTCATTAACATATCTAGTTAACTCTTCATTTTTTTGAAGTACCTCCAATTTTTTTTGATGATTGTTAAGAAGTTCTTTTTGATTTTGGATTAATTCGGAATAATGGTTTTTTAATTCTACTTTACGATTGAATTCTTCATCTAAAGAGAATCTAGGTCTTGTTAGATCTAAATAGTTATTATTTATTATTTCTTTAAGATCTTTATCAATTGGTTGGGTAAATTGCTTAAATTTATTTATTTCTTTATCAATATTTTCTTTCTCTCTCTTCAATTCATTTATCTTTTTATTTAAAAAGTACTGTAGACTCTTAATATTCGCCAATTTTGGCTTCTCATTAGATTTCTCATCGCTTATTGATTCCTCTTGTTCAATATAATCATAAGATGAATCTCCACATAAATAGCAATTTTTAGAATTATATCTCGTTTTAAATTTATTGAAACTAACAAAATTTGAACAAATTGGACAAATAGGTTCATAATTTACATAGAGACTTCTAAGAAAAGTATCATCTTTTTTTCTTGTTGAATATTCTTGACCAAACTTTTTAATTTGATTTAATTTTTTGAGCTTTGATTTTTGTCCAAATATTTCACTTTCGATATTTTTCTTTTTAACGTATAATTCTCTTAATTCATTATCAACCTTTAAATTATTAATATAGCCTTTAATTTTTTCATTATTTTCAATAAATAATTGAATGTTATCTAAATTTTCTTCATTTTTTTCTATCTCTCTGCTCAAATTCAGAATTGTATGATTAATTTGGAATTTTTGATTAATTAAATCTTTATATAACTTAGTTTGTTCTTTAATAATCTCAGAAAAACGATTTAAGATTCTATTTTCTCTCTCATCCAAAAAATATTCCTTATTTAATTCGAAAAAATTAGAAACTTTTAAATTCGAATTATATATTGCATCATCTTGCATATTTTGGGAGATAAAATTCAACTTTAAGAGATTGTTATCAATAATCCCTTTTTTTTTAAGTATATTTGAGGATTCTGATTCATTATAATCATCTAATCTTAAAACGGTGATTTTCTCTTTAGAATATGTATTAAATACGATATTGCAGGACTCCTTATTCTTTAGTTTAATTGTTAAATTTGTTGTTAAATCTTGTATTGGTGATGTAGCTTTTTCATCAAAACAAAAAAAATGATAAATTTTATCAAAAAAAGTAGTCTTTCCTCTTCCTATTTCACCTATTATCCAAAAATTTTCACAATTGAAATTTATTTTATGTGGTGGATTGACGACTTTATGGTTCCCCTCAGTTTTTATATCCTGAACTTTAAAATTTTGAAAGTTCAACTCCACTGGTTTTATTACTTCTAATTCTTCAGCAATTTCTTTTAATCTGGCGTTTTTTTTCTTTTTTAGATTCGCTATTATTGATATTAATATTTCAGAAGAAATTTTAATAACCTCCCTAGTTTTTGCTCTTTTTTTTTATTTTAATTTACTTTTTTTTTTAAATATTAAAAACTTTATAGTTTAATTCTAATTCCTTTTAGTTTTAGTGAAAAAAAATGATTTTCAATTTTAATAAAAAAAACAATATGATAATCAGCCAGAGACAGTTGGATTATTGATAATAAATTTTGAGGATTATTTAGATAAGTTCAGGAATTGAAAATATGATTTAAATCTATAAATTAAAAGTGTTATATTGAAAAGACCTCCTTAAATTCTTGATGGAAAAAAAAATGAACCATAAAGGAAATGAATATTGAATTATGTCAATTCTATATTTAAATCTTGAAAGAATGACTTAAAATATTATATATCATAAAGAATAGATTTTCTATGGAGCTTATTTATGAATAAATCTTTTTAATTAAATTATCTATATCTTCAAGTAATTTATCGTATTTTTTTTCCCTATAAATTTTTTCTATTAAATTATTTATAGCATTTAATTGTTCATCTGAAGGTAAAATTATCGGTATTTTTGCCAACTGATTGGGATAAAATTCATAAATTTTAAATTTCAATTCTTTAAATTCATTGTGGACAAATTTAAGAATAATTTTGGAATTTAATAATGCTAAAAAGTAATTGAGATATTTCTTATATTTATTCTTAGGTTGAATAAGAACAACATCTTGAGAGAAATAATATCCTTCACTATCTAATGCAAATTGACATACAGAATTTTTATAAGGAGTAACAATTTTCGGTAAATCCCAAGAAATTGTGCTTCTTTCATCCCCTTTACGCCATTGATACCAACGGTTTACCCGGGAACGATTCTCTAATATATTTTTGTTCGAAAGTAAATAATTATATACATTAATATGAGATTTTATAGAATCTCCTGTAAAAATGTTTGAATAAATAACATATTTTTTTTCTCTATCTTCAATAAAAAATTTATCAATCTCTCCATTTTTCAACCAGAGCTTTAAGACCTCTGACTCAATATTAGATTTTTGTCTGAACTTTTCACTAATAACAAAAATTGAATCTTTTCCCGTCTGAATTCCTTTAGATAAAATACAAACATCATCTAAAAAGAGATGTGCATTGCTTTTGATTGTCCTTATATATTTATATTCTTCTTTGGTAGTAAAATTCCAAATATCTTCTTCCAATAATTCTTGTTCAAATTCTATTTTTTTTTCAAGGTTCTTACCGGGAAGGATCTTTTCCACTTTCTTATGCAAAAGGTAATTTGATTTATATTTATTTGATGCTTTATAATTCAAGAAAAATAAAATTAGTGTATGAATTCCATTTTTAAATATATTATTTTCACCAAAATCTGAAATAAATCGACATTTCTTATTCGCTAAATATTTTCTTAATTCTATTGCAGTTGGCGCTTTCATAAAATAACGAGGAACAATAAGGGATAAAGATCCTTTATTTGATAATAATGAAAACATATGTTCTAAAAAAAGGTAATATATATCACCATTAGCGTGAAAGCAATTAAAAATTTTATCGAAAATGTGTTTTAAAGAATCCTCAATACTTGTCATTGTTATATATGGAGGGTTGCCAATTATAATATCAAAACCCCTCTCATCTATAGACACCCTATTAAATATTTCAGAAAATTCCATAACCCAATGAAACGGATTAGTTGATTCTATATCATTAATATCAATTTTTTTCCTAAATTCAATGTTGCGAACTTCATTCCAATTAGAAATTAAGGAAATTATAAATTTAGAAAGAGGTTTATCACCGTGTTCATGGTAATAACTAAAATTAAATTTCGAAGTAGGATAAATAGAAGTAACTCTATTACTCTTCTTTTTTAAGGAACAAGTTATTCCTTCTATCGTTCTTATGTTTTTAGAATCGATTGTTACTGGAGAATTATAATTAATTTTAAAATAGATTAATGAATAATTAATATTCAATTCTCTAATCAAATCTTGTAATATTATTCTAAATTTTTTTTCATTAATATAAGTTGAAATATTAATAGGAGTGATAGGGATTATTAATTCTTGGTTTTGATAATCGGATAAAAGTAAATGATTTAGTTGATCTTTAAAATATAAGATAAAATTGTCTATATTTTTTCTAACTTCATTCTTTTTATCTTCTTCTGTCGTTTCATCTTTTTTATAATAGCAATGAATCAAATTTTCTTTCTGAGAAAGAATTTCTGATATTGACAAATTTTTCCTAATAAATTTTTCATCTAATCGTTGGAATTTCTCTTTACCTAATGTGCTAATTCTTTCAATATCATAATAACCAATAAGACTATCTCCACATCTGATATTATATTCGATATTTGGTAATGAAGGAACTTTAATATATTCAATTGAATCCATTTCTTCTTCAGGAGGTCTAACAGTCCACAACCACATTCTTAATTCACATATCTCTATTGCAGATGGATTAATATCCACTCCATACAAGTTGTGTTGCAGAATATATTTTTTTAAAGAGTATAAATCTGGAAATGGACGAGGATCATTATCTACTGTTATTATTTTTGAATTCTTATAAGGCAATTCCCATCCAAATGTGTTGTAAATTTTTTGATATAAATAAACAAGTTTATCACCTACTTTTTTTAAAAAAGCTCCAGATCCGCATGCAGGATCGCATATTTTTATCTCTTTAAGAATTTCATTTAAAAGGAATTTATAAATCTCAATTTGAATTTTCCTTTTAAATATATCAATTTCATCAATACTTTGAATAGGCAATATCTTATCCTTAAAACTACTATTAATTTTTTCTATTATATATGAAAAAATAGTATTTTTCGCCATATAATCTGTAATCTCTTCTGGAGTGTAGTAGGATCCAGTCTTTTTTCTCTCATCCCCTATCGACCTTTCAAATATATATCCCAGTATTTCAGGGTTTATAGTATTATTATCTTTGAAATCTTCATCCTTTTCAATAAATCTATATCTCCTGAAAAAATGCCAAATATCTAAAATTGCATCTGAATTTAAAGAAACATCTCTAATATTTCCTGATTCATCTAATTCAATCCCACTGGGGCGAAAAAGACCTCCATTTAAATAAGGCAATTCTTTAAAATCTTTTGGAAGATAACTAGGTCGATTTTCTGATTTTTTATTAAAAACATTAAAAAACAAATCTTTAAATTCAGCACTCCAATGTCTTTTATCTTCTTTAAATATTATCGATATTGGATCAATAGAAAGCATTTTCCAAGATACTAAAATTTTAATGAAAAGCAAGCGACTAAATATTGTTCTATAATAACTAATTAATTTTTTTTCATATTCTTCTTTTGTTAAATGACTTGGTTTCAAATAATTCATAACTTTAATATTAATTTTAATTTTAGAGCTTTTTCCGAGCAAACGCTTTAATCGTTCTTGGAATTCATTATAAAATCTATTTGTAATTTCTTGCTTTTGTTCTTCATATTCTATTAAATATTCTCTTCCTCGACCAAAACTTACATTCATTATTATTTCTAGCATTTCCCAAGGTTCTTTAGATTGAATAAGAAATTTATTATTATCTAGATCATATTTTAGAATAAACCACTCAGAGAAATTAGTTATTATTGAATCATACTTTAATATTATTCCGGGATTAACACTATACCATTCTCTTGCTTGTTCAATTCCTTCTCTATCTCCTTCTTTTTCGAGACTTTTATTTAAATGTTCAATTTCAAATAAAATTCCTTTTTTATTTGGATCTTTATTAGGAATATAAAAATCAGGTTTTCTACGAATTCCTTTTCCAAAGATATGAATAGCTTGTCCTTCAATAACTTTTTGTCTCTTAATATCAAGAGGGTCAATATTACATTCTCTTAACATTTCTCTAATAATATCTTCAGTTAATGCTTCTGACTCTTGATTATCTTTAGTGTGTGTTGTCTTTAGTTCAATTCTCTTATTTTTATCATCATTGAATAAATCTTCAATATATTTATCCTTAATTGCTTCTTTGAATTTAACTAAGAATTTTTTATATATTTCTTTAAACCTTTTAGATTTTTGATTCACTATTTTTCCCTATATTTTATTTATTAATAAATAATGAAATATATAATATATTTTATTTTCTCAATAGATTCTATATTGATAAGTTAATTAAAAATGAATTTGCTCACATAAATTTTACTCCCCCTTAAAAAATATATCTTTTGATACACCATTAAATAAAAATAGAGAATATTAATAGTTAATTTTAAATCTTAATTTTCATTTTTCTTTAAAAATTCATTAATTGCTCTCTTGGCAACTTCAGTCCTGTTTTCAAGCCCCATCGCTTTACCTTTATCTTCAATGAACTTATCAATGCGCTCCAAAATTCTTATAACTTTTCTATTATAATTCACAACATTATATTTTTTTCACGCTCTAAAAAATCTTCAATAGCTTTTCGTCTTTCTTCCTCATTCTTTACATTAACTACACCACCTCTTATTCCCTCGTAAGAAATGCTTTTTGGATCAAGTTGAATATGGCTTAAAAACTTCTTATTACTAGCCTTTCCTACTTGAATCCAATTCAATAAATCTTCTTTTAATACAGGTATATCCCATCCCTGACGACAACAATCGCCACATTGAACACAAATAAGTTTATATCTTATTTTATTTGAAAATTATTTTTTTCTTAATTGAAGTACTTTTTAATATCATAAAGGATTAAAAAAAATCGACTTCATTTCACCACTGAGCTTGTGGAGAGAATTCAACATCCTTATCTTTATACTTGTTTTTTGCCATTGCCTTATATTTGGTATATCTGATTTTTTTCAAATTAAAATTAATCAAGTTCAGCATGTGAGCCAATCCCATTCCCGAATATTTTACAACGTAATAGAAACCCATTGAGAGCATCGATAACACAACCAAAAAATCGAACATAAAAATTTCATAATAAATTATTACAAGATAGGAAATTGCAAGCGCGATAATAAGTACAATCGTTTGTATGAACGCATATTTTCTAAACAATTTCAGGGATGTGAAAATATATCTCATATCGGCTCCGCTGGGACTTATCTGCGTAAGAATTGAAATTGCAACATAAAGTAGGATTGCCGCGATTGTATAATTAACACCAGGGCTCGCAATATAATGAATAATCAATCCAATGATATAAGTTCCAACAAACAACGGTGCAAAACCGATTAACAACGACTGCAGAAAATTCGGAGGCTGAGCAGGCTTAATAAACCCCTTAAGACCGCCATCTTTATCCGTGTCTGGGAGGATCCTCGCTTTCTCTACAGATACGTGCGTTAGAAGACACATCAAGTAATGGCTTAATTCATGCACCGCAATCCCGAGAAAGAAAAATGCGCTAAAAATCTTTTGCGAAGTCGGAGTCCTTGAGAAAAAAGTTAGCACACAAGAGGCAATAAATGATAAAATCCAAATGCAGAAAAATATCCAAATATACTCGATTATCATGGTAATAAATATAGAAAATATTTCTATATAAAGAAAAAAATTTGAAAATCAGGAAAAAAGAGAAAAATTAGATATGAAAGAATTGAGAGTGAGTTAAATTCTGGAAATATGGAGATTTAAATACAAAAAAAATTTGGCGGGAATTTGAGAATAAACAAGAATCTTAATCTCAGATATTTTTGAATAAATGTTAATTTTATATACATAATTGTATAATATATTATTATTTGGCGAAAATTAAAAGATGATAATAAAATGAAAAACAGAAAAACCTATGTAATATTTTTATTTATTCTTTTCTTGTATTTTAGCTATTTAATGCAAGAGAATTACTTGATTTATAACACAAAAGATAATAAAACTATACTTTTCGGAAGAGAAGAAAAAGATTATACGAATATTAAACCCATCTTATCTAATAATAATCCCCTTGAATATGTGTGGAATCATACATGGGGAGGAGATTATTGGGACGATAGGGGTAAGGTAATGGCAATAGATTCTTCAGATAATATTTATGTTGCAGGAACTACAGGAAGCTTTGGGGCAGGAAAAGAAGATATGTATGTGGTAAAATATGACAAATCTGGTAATAAAAAATGGGATATTACTTGGGGAGGAGAAAAGGATGATGGTTGTGTTGGAATGGTTTTAGATTCTTCAACTAATCTTTATCTTGCTGGAAATAGTGGTGATGATATGTGTCTGGTGAAATATAATAGCTCAGGAATCCAGCAATGGAACCGTACATGGGATGGAGATCGTAATTATGAGAGGTGTCAAACAATAGCGATGGATTCATTAGAAAATATTTACGTTGCTGGACAGGCAAGATTCGGTGATATGTATATTGCGAAATATGATAAATTTGGTAATTGCAAGTGGAATCGTACATGGAGCAAAAAAAAATTTAACTCTGTATCTGGAATAGTACTTGATTCATTAAACAATATTTATATTTCGGGGAACACACAAACATATGATACGCTATCAGCTGATTTATATCTAGTAAAATATAACAACTCAGGCACACATCTATGGAATCTTACATGGGGTGGAACAAAGACAGAATTTGGAAGTGGTATAATAATTGATTCTTATGATAATATCTACGTCACGGGAATTACAAGTAGTTTCGAATCTGAAAGTTGGGATATGTTTTTAGTGAAATATAACAAGTCAGGCAGACAGTTATGGAATCGTACATGGGGGGGAAGTGAAGGGGATGAATGTTCTGAAATCGCATTGGATTCGTCTAATAATATTTATATTGGGGGAGAGACAGGTAGTTTCGGGGCAGGTTGGGACGATATGTGTTTAGTAAAATACAATAGCTCAGGTACGCAGTTATGGAATCGTACATGGGGGGGAGGTAATCCAGAAAGATGTAATGCAATAATTTTGGATTCATTAGACAATATTTATATAGCTGGAGGCACATCTAGTTTTGGTCAAGGATATTTTAATATGCCTACTAGAATAGATGATATGACCATAGTAAAATATAACAGCTTGGGAACACAGCAATGGAATTGTACTTGGGGTAGTAGTGATCGGGATACTTGTTCTGAAGTAGCATTGGATTCGTCTAATAATATTTATCTTATGGGATATATGGATTGTGATCTTGAACCCGATTATAATTATGATATGTGCTTGGTGAAATTTAGCTCGGAACCACAAATAATAATTAATTCACCGAGTCATAATGAATTTTTTAAAAATGATGCTCCAAATTTTGACATTTCTATTTATGTCGTTAAGGGAGATTTGAACACTACATGGTATTCTTTAGATGATGGAATAACAAATATTACTTTGAATGAATTAATTGGAATAATCGATCAAGCAGAATGGAATAAAAAAGGAGATGGGAGGTTAATCATTCAGCTTCATGCGAATGATACTATGGGTAATAAGGGATATGCAGAAATGATCGTCCGTAAAGATACTACTGCACCAATCTCATCGATTTTATTTGTACCTCATAGTGGAACTAATATTGTGAATATATCGACACTTTTCACATTGACTTCTGATGATGGAATTGGTTCTGGAGTTTCTAATATTAATTATAAGATCAATAATTCTGATTTTATTGAATATAATGAACCTTTTAACTTGTCAGGGTATGAATTTGGTGATTATAATATCTCATATAATGCAATTGATACATTAGGTAATATTGAAGAAATAAACACGCTTTTAGTGAAAATAGTAGATATTGGGATCATACCAGGTTATGATTTGGTTGTTTTGTTTAGTATTATTGGCCTAATTTCAGTAATCCTCATTAAAAATAGATATAAAGTTTACAACTGAATTAATTTTTTCAAATTATTTATCTGGTTTTTACATTTCAATTTTTTTCATTTAAATATAATCAATTTATTTTATCTTGAAATGTTGGAATCAGCAAAATCAACTAGCAATAATAATAAGCAATATAACAAGCCAGATAACGACGAGTCCCAAGAATACAGTGCTAATGATTTACTTAATATCTGGAGGGATCGTCCAGCCAAGAGAGATATTAAATGGTGGCCAAATGCTATAAAAGTTCTATTCATCGGTTTCATTTGGAGTGCATTATATTCAATATCATATTTTAGCAGTGGGCTACTAATAACTTCTTTTTTGTTTTCAAGCCTTATGGTAATTATATTTATTTTAATCTCGTTTGGGAATATCTCCTTTATTTATGAGAAAGTGCATTATCGGGGAGTAAAAAGAATCGATTTATTTGAGGATTTAAATTTCAGAATTAGAGATAAGAATTCGGATACGCTTTTTATTTTCAATAGGAAGGGTTACGGGACAACAGGCTTAAAAATATTTAAAATAGACATTATTCCTGAGACGGTTCATGGCAATGTTAAGCGATTTT
>Ga0315547_1001155_pt1 | contig 21861 bp, 20 predicted proteins | sample SalMarSW160240MG_2_FD_202542 | JGI IMG/M metagenome (GOLD analysis project Ga0315547, IMG submission 202542) | Salt marsh sediment microbial communities from the Plum Island Ecosystem LTER, Massachusetts, United States - Salt Marsh Sediment SW1601-240 ...
GTAAAAATAATAGTATTTTATGATATATTCAACCGGGGAATTAACATCAAATAATGTCGAGTCATGAAGATGAAAATGCTAAAGTTCTTTTTGATAGTTTTATTTGTAAATGCAAGTATATCAGGCTTCTCACAGGATCCAGACACCTCGTTATACAATGTGGCTGTAATAATTGATTCTTTGAGAAAGAGCGGAATGATCCTTAAGGAGCCTCAGGAGATACCGGAGATCGTTCTGTCATACGACGAAGCAATAAAATACCTTCAGAAGAGGTATCAATCCCAATACTGGAAAGAGAGCCAGGATTCTTTGCGTCTTGCAATTGAACGCCTGATATTTGAGGTTTCTAATCAGCCATATGATTCATTGGAATATTTTCTGAAAGAGTATCCTTACGGTTCGATAAATATTCCATGGGAGAAGTTTTACAGATGGAAACCAATGACTATTAAGGTGCCGGTAGTTTCTGCAGAGATCCCTGATGACTTACTTCAAGCAAGTGATACAGTCAGACAGGTTGTTATAGCCGATACAATGTTCACAGAGAAGAAGTTGAAAATGGAACCTGCAGTAAGAGATACAACTATTTATTTTATAAGTGATACCCTTCGCATAGTAGGTTCCGGGAGATCAGGATTCCCGTTTGTCTATTACAATAATCCTTATGAAGGTGATTCTTTAAGGGTGGCTGTGGAGGTGCTGATAGATTACCTTCAGGCACGCGATTCAAGTATTATCAATATCACAGGATCGGATGGCGCTATGACCCAAATATGGCTCAATTCCACGACAGGTAGGATGAAGCGTTACTGGCTCAGGAATGAAATGAATGATTCAATTACGGTATGGATAGGTTCTCCTTCGAGGAATACTATCGGACTTTACCTTGAGCAAGGAGTAAATATAAGGAGACCAACCAGACAGCAATTCTATAAGGATGCAAGAATTGAAGTAGAGCAGGTCGATAAATCCACACTTATTGATGTTGGTACCATTGCTATAAAAAAGAAATACTGGAAATATCGTACGGAAGCAGCATTTGCTCTCAACCAGGCATCTCTCACTAACTGGGTCAAAGGAGGAGAAAGCAGTATCTCGACTTTACTCGATATAACAGGTTATGCCGACTATGACAATAAACCTCTCAAAATGACATCAGCAAATTTTGCAAGGCTTAAATTTGGTCTGATAGCAACTGAAGAAAATGGCGTCAGAAAGAATATTGACCTTCTTGAAACAAATTCGAAGCTGAATCATAAAGCCTTCGGTAAGTTTGATTTCAGCGCTATTCTTTTGTTCAAGACACAGATAGCAAAGGGATATACTTACTCAACTAACGATACGACTCTGGTTTCCAAGTTCTTTAATCCTGCCACACTTATAACAGGTTTTGGACTCGATTACAAGCCTGATAAAAACACATCAATAAACTTCTCCCCATTATCCTACAAAGGGACCTTTGTCCCTGATACGGCAGCGATCGACCAGACCAAGTATGGAATAGCAGAAGATAAACGGGCGAGACATGAACCGGGGATGAGTTTTATGATCACAAATAAATTCACACCGGTAAAAACTGTAACAATAACCAACAGGCTTCAGCTCTTTACCAATTATATTAATAATCCTCAGAATGTGGATATCGACTGGGAGATGATTGTGACTGCTAACCTCAACTGGTTTACTGATGTCAGGTTAAATACGCATTTTATTTATGATGATGATACAAAAACCCCGATATTTGATAAAGAGAAACAACCGGTTCTTGGTCCCGACGGTAAACAAAAAACCACAGCCAGGGCACAGTTCAAGGAGCTTCTGGGATTCTCGTTTGTATTCAGGTTTTGAGCCCTTAAATTCCCTGAAGGGGACTTTATCAATAGTTATATCATTAAAGCCCCCTTCAGGGGGTTTGGGGGCTTATAATTCTTTTTGATATATTCTGAATTTCTTTACAACTTTCCCGTTAACCCTCTCATATTCGGCTCTCATCCTTGCATTGTCTTCGAGGACCAGGTGACTATCGATGATCTCCATCTTATGTTTTATCGCCGACTGGAGGATTTTGACTCCCATCAACACATCAATACCTTTACCCCGGTAGGGTTTCTTCACTCCGCCAAGCATCATCAGTAATTTCTTCGACCGTTTCGATTCGGTCAGTACCTTAAAAATCCCGAGAGGAAGCAGCCTGCCGTTACATTCTTTTATGCCGGGACTAACGTCAGGCATTCCGATTGCAAACCCTACCAATCCTCCGTCAGCTTCGACAACCTTAATGAATTTATGGTCGAGAATGGGTAAATACCTGTTGGCAAATTCTATTTTTTCCTTATCGGTAAGGGGTACGAATCCATAGATCTCATTGAAGGTTTCATTCATAAGCTCAAGAGCCGGAATAATATAGGCTTTCAGCTCTTTTTTTGATTTAAACTCAATAATCTTAAATTCATTTGAATTCCCGACTCTTGAAAGTATCTTTTTGTATACTTCCGGCAACTCCTTTGGCATTTCAGCAAGATAATTGACAAGATCAATCTTTTTTTTATATCCTTCAGCTTCAATCAGCCTGGGCATATAAGGGGAATTATTTGCGCTGGTAATAAACATAGGATATTCAAAACCCTCTATCTGGAATCCCTGGGGATCTTTGTCTGAAAAACCAAGCGGGCCTACGAGCATACTCATTCCATTTTGCTTTGCCCATTTCTCAACCCATTCAATAAGAGCGTGAAACACCTCCTGTTCGTCATAACATTCCATAAAGCAAAACCTTCCATGCTGCTCATTGTTAATAGTGTTATACCTGCGATTGATGATACCCATTATCCTTCCCACAGGTTTGTTATCCCTCCATGCAAGAAGCAAAACAGCATCTGCATATTTATAGGATTTATTTTTCTTCTTGTTAAAAAGAAGTCTTTCATCCATATAGATGGGAGGGAGCCAGTCAGGATCATTTTTGTGAACTTTTTCAGGAAGAAAAATGAATTCACGAAGCTCCTTCCTGCTAGTTATCTCTTTGATTATTACATTTCCCATATCCGGGTTTTTATGCTGCCAAGTAACAAAAAAACAATAACAAAAAATAGTTCCTTAAGAAAAAATGATAGTTAATTGTGCCTTATGAAAAGATCAGCTATAACAAAAGCTGCATAAATTATACTGGCAATACCATTGGTAGTGGCAAATGCAAGGGTTACCCTGTTCAGGTCATCATGTTTAACTATCAGGTGCTGGTAGAGCAAGAGTCCTGAAAAAATAACCGCTCCTGCCCAATAAAGCAAGCCTCCGTTACCACTAAGGCCTGCAACTATCACAAGGCTGAAAGTAAGGAAGTGTACTATGGCAGAGATTGTCAGAGCCTTTTTTTTCCCTGTTGCCTGCGGAAGGGACCGAAGCAGGTTGTCGCGGTCAAATTCCTCATCCTGAAGGGAATAGATGATATCGAATCCGCTCACCCATGTGATTACTATCAGAGAATAAATAACAGGATTAATGGCAAATGAACCTGAAACAGAGATATATGCACCGATAGGAGCAAGGCTTAATCCAAGTCCGAGTATGAAATGGGAGAGGGAGGTTATCCTTTTAGTAAGACTGTATCCGAGGATGACAAAGAGGGCAACAGGTGAAAGGAAAAGAGTCAGCCTGTTGATGAATGCTGTTGCTGTAATAAAAAGGAGAGAATTGATGATGACAAAAATTATTGCAGCCCTTGTACTTATTATCCCTGAAGGTATCTCCCTGGTTTTTGTCCTTGGGTTGAGTGCATCGAAGCTTTTATCGGCTATCCTGTTAAAACCCATTGCAGCATTACGGGCGAAGATCATACAGAGTATTATCAGCAGAAGCAGTTTTATGCTGAATACATGTTCTTCGGATGATACAGCAATAGAAAACCCGATAAGTGCAAAAGGCAAAGCAAAGACAGTATGGCTGAATCTGACCAGTGATAAATAATTACTAACGGATCTCAGTAGGGATCTCATTTATCGAGCAGCTTTCGGTATGTTTCGTAGCTCTCATTGTCAAAAGTGACAAAGATCACTTTTTTGGGATATGAGTTTTTCTGCAGGAATCTGTCAGATTCGTTTACTGCTATCAGTGCAGCGAGATCTTTCGGGAATCCGTATACTCCCGTTGAAATACCCGGGAATGCTATGGTCTTTATTTTATTTTTCTTTGCAAGGGCAAGACTTGTCTGGTAGCATGATGCCAGCGCCTCATGTTCATCATAACTACCTCCGCGCCATACCGGACCCACTGTATGGATCACATGCCTGGCTTTAAGACGATACCCGCGTGTGATCTTGGCTTCTCCTGTTTCACAGCCGTTAAGAACCTTGCATTCATTGTAAAGCTCCGGACCGGCGGCTTTATGAATTGCACCATCGACTCCTCCGCCCCCAAGCAGAGAATTATTTGCTGCATTTACTATGGCATCTACCTTAAGTGAGGTAATATCACCCTTTATCAGTTCCACCCTTCTTTTTTTCATCACCTTATTTTTGCTCCGGCTTCCTTTTTAAAAGCATTGATCAGGTCATTCATTATTTTATCTATATTCTTGTCAGTGAGGGTCTTCAGGTCATCCCTGAGAATAAAACTAACAGCATATGATTTCTTATTCCGGCCAAGAGTGTCGCTCTCATAAACATCAAAAAGGTCAACATCCCTGAGAATATTTTTTTCAGTTCTGAAGGCAATCTCTTTTATCTGTCCAAACTTAACACCTTTATCAACCAGAAGGGCAAGATCTCTTCTTACCCATGGATACTTAGGCAATCCGGTGAAGGAAACCTTATGACCGCCAATCATCTTCAGAAGCAGGTCCCAATCGATGTGGGCATAATATACATCCTGGTCAATATCGAATTTTGCCAGATATTCCTTTGATACAGAGCCGGCTTCGGCAATTGTACTGTCATTAGATAACCAGGTAAGTGATTCGGAGAAGTATCTCTTATCACTTTCACCTGAAGCGAGATTGTCCGGATCAACACCAACTCGTGAAAGGATCATTTCCACGTATGACTTGATATGGAAAAAATCAGTCGGCACGGGTTTATTATTCCATCGCTGCTGACCGGTATTTACGGATATGAAGAGGTCGAGCGATTTCTTTTCCTCAAAATCGGATACTTTCAGAAGAGACTTCTTCCCTTTCCTGAGGAAGTAATTATATCCGAATTCATAAAACCTGAGATCCGTATTTTGCCGGTTGATGTTCCTGCTGACAGAGCCCAGACCGCCATAAAGCAGTGATTGCCTCATCACATTCAGATCTGAGCTTAGAGGATTTGCAAGCATCACAAGTTTTTCCTTTTCGAAATCTCCCGTTTCATAGAATGAAGCAGGATTGAGAGAATTGCACATTATTTCTGCAAAGCCATTGGCAGTGAGCATATCGGAGATGATATTGACCAATTTTTCCCTGTCAGGTTTTTCAGTGTAATAGAGAGTTGAATTAACATGATTACTTATCTCGACGTTGTTGTAACCATAGATTCTCAGTATCTCTTCAATAACATCAGCTTCATATTGTACATCGACCCTGTATGACGGTATCTCAAGAGTCATATTATCTCCATCTGCATTAAGGATAATGATGTCAAGATGCTGCAAAATCCCCTTAATGGTCTTATGGTCAATTTGTTTCCCTATCAACCTGTCGATATTTTTAAAGCTCACATTTACTTTTTTCCTGTTGATCTTTTCAGGATAAACATCTACTATATCTGAAGATATTTTTCCGCCGGCGATCTCTTTTATCAGGAGCAGTGCTCTTTTCAGTGCCCAGTCTGTAATTTCGGGATTGGTGCCTCTTTCAAACCTGAATGATGCGTCAGTGTTAAGTCCGTGCCTCCTGGCAGTTTTTCGAATGGAAACAGGATTGAAATAAGCGCTTTCGAGAAATATATTCTTTGTAGCGGTTGTTACCCCTGATCTTATGCCTCCGAATACGCCGGCAATACACATTCCCTCAATTGTATTGCAGATCATCAGATCTTTTGATGAAAGACTTCTTTCCTCTTCATCAAGAGTTAAAAAACAGGTTTTATCGGGGAGGTTTTTGATAATTACCTTTCTTCCCTCTATTTTATCGGCATCAAAAGCATGAAGCGGCTGGCCTATCTCGTGCTGTACATAATTTGTGATATCAACCACATTGTTGATTGGATTGAGGCCAATGGCCGTGAGCTTATTCTTCAGCCATTCAGGTGATTCGCCGATTTTTACTCCGCTTATTGTAGCACCCGTATACCTTGGACAATCCGTGCTGTTTTCTATGATTATCTCGTAAGGATTGTTGTTGTTATCAGGTTTAAATGCAGAAACAGAAGGTAACCTGGCACTTACATTTTTACCCTCATTGATATTAAGATATGCAGCAAGGTCCCTGGCAACACCGAAGTGAGAACCGCTGTCGATCCTGTTGGGAGTCAGTCCGATCTCAAAAATAAAATCCCTGGCAATATTAAAATACTCTGAAGCCGGAGTCCCCGGTATTGCATCTTTGTCGAGAACCATTATACCCTCATGTGATGTTCCGAGACCGAGTTCATCTTCTGCACATATCATTCCTTCTGAAATCTCTCCTCTTATTTTCGTATTTTTTATTTCAAAGGTCTCATCTCCTTTAAAGAGTGCTGTACCTGTAGTAGCAACCGGCACTTTCTGACCGGGGGCAACATTAGGGGCGCCGCAGACAATGTTAAGCGGTTTGGCACTTCCTGTATCTACCGTAGTGACCGTAAGCTTATCAGCACCGGGGTGTTTTTTACAGGTAAGGACTTCACCTATAACAACACCTTTCAAGCCCCCTTTTACGGATTCCCATTCCTCCATTGCCTCAATCTCCAGACCTAATCCGGTCAGTATCTCTGCCAGCTTTTGCGGTTCGATATCGATGTCAAGGTAATCCTTCAGCCAGTTATAAGAGATTTTCATTATACGAATAAAGTAATTTATATAGTACGCAAAAGTAAGAAATTGATTTAATTGTGGAACCCCTCCGGGATTCAAAATAATAAAAGGAACGCTATTAGAATTAATGAAACATCTCCAATGTTTATTAATTTACACATCATCTGCTAATGAATAAACAGCGTTGCAGTTCAAGCAAAGCAATTTTTAGTTAGTTTAGGCGTAAAACAGCGGAGATGTTCCATCAATGCTGGTTTTGTTCAGCAAATGCATTTAGAACCGCGGAGCGATTCCATTAAAGGTAGAACTTTAGTTCATAACATTTTAATAAAGAACAAAGCAACCAGATTCCACAGAAATTGTAATTATCTATCTTTGTAAGCAAACATCTCTTTATGGTCATTACAAAAGATGACAGGCTTATCCTTTTAACAAATGATGATGGCCTGTATGCAGCCGGATTAAGGACTCTTCTTGAAATAATGGAGGAGTTTGGGAAAGTGGTTATGATTTCCACTATGGAAAGCCAATCGGGAATGTCACAGGCTCTGACAGTCAAAACGCCGCTTCGTGTAAAACTTCTTGATGAAAATGAGAAGCACAGGATCTATGCCTGCAACGGCACTCCGACTGACAGTATTAAGATAGCTATAAACCAATTACTTGAGCGCACTCCCGATTTTGTGGTTGCAGGTATCAATCATGGAGCGAATGCATCGGTAAGTGTACTATACTCAGGTACTATGGCAGCTGCCATTGAAGGATGTTTGTATGGTATCAGTTCGGTAGGCTTTTCCCTGAATAACTTTTCACCTACGGCTGATTTCAACGCCTGTAAGACATATATCCGTTTTATTATGGATAAGCTTTCTGCAGAACCTTTGCCTGAAGGTATTTGTCTGAACGTTAATATACCGGCCGCAGAAGAAAAGAACATAAAAGGTATAAAGATATGCAGACAGTCGAAGGGAAACTGGAAGGAGGAATTTGAAAAGAGGAAAGATCCGATGGGCAAGACATATTACTGGCTTACCGGCTATTTCCAGAATCATGAACCCGAAGCTGAAGATACCGATGAATGGGCCCTGGCAAATAATTATGTATCTGTTGTGCCCGTTTGTGTTGATATGACAGCTCACTGGTATATCGATAAGCTTAAAGAGAAGTTCTGAGTATGACCCTGCCGGAAAAATATGATAAAATAATGACCGGGATAATATCAGGTCTCTTATTACCTTTTATCACAGCTATGATTATCTTTTTATTTGCGAAAGGTAATCCTGGTCTGCATGAATGGCTTGAAAGAATAGCAGTAGCGAATTTAAGCACTCACATTATTTCCCTGTGCGTATTACCGAATTTATTGATATTCCTTCTGTTTAACCACTATGACATGCTGCGGGCATCCCGGGGTGTGCTGGGGATTACTATTGTGTGGGCTATTATTGTTTTCGGAGTAAAGATTCTGATATGAGATATTTCATTATTGCCGGAGAACAGTCTGGCGACCTTCATGGGTCTAACCTTGTCAGGGAGCTGATTGCTGCTGACAGGCAAGCGGAAATATTTTGCTGGGGCGGTGATCTTATGGAATCAGCAGGCGCCACACTACTTATGAATTACAGTAAAACAGCCTTCATGGGCTTTATGGTGATCCTTAGAAATCTGAAAACAATTTCACGTAACCTGTCACTTTGTAAGCAACATATTGCTGATTTCAGTCCTGATGCTGTTATCCTCATTGATTATCCGGGTTTTAATCTCCGGATAGCCGAATATGCCAAAGCATCAGGATTGAAGGTTTTTTATTATATCTCTCCCAAGTTCTGGGCATGGAATGAAAATAGAGTAGAAAAAGTAAGAAAATACGTCGACCGGATGTATATCATCTTCCCGTTTGAAGTGGAATTTTACAGGAAGCACGGGATTGATGTGGAATACCGCGGGAATCCGCTTGTTGATGAAACAGAAAGAAGAATTTCGAAGATGCCAGTTAGGGCAGAACTTCTGAAAATTCTGGAGCTTGATCACAGACCGGTGATCTGTCTCCTGGCAGGAAGCCGTCGTCATGAGGTGGAATCCATATTACCACAAATGGTTAAGGTCATACGTTATTTTCCTCAATATCAGTTTGTTCTGGCAGGTGTGAAAAACCTGCCAGATGAGCTCTATCTGAAAATAATTAAAAGGGAACCTGTTAAGCTGGTGAAAGATAAAACCAGCGAAATTCTCCATATTTCGGATGCCGCACTTGTAGCCTCAGGAACCGCAACCCTCGAAGCTGCCCTCTACAATGTTCCCCAGGTGGTCTGCTATAAAGGTGACTTCCTGTCAATGCTCATCGCCTGGATACTTATAAAAGTTAAGTTTATTTCGCTTGTTAACCTCATTATGGATTTTGAGGTGATTAAGGAACTTGTAGGTTATTCACTGAATAAAAGAAAGCTTCTTAAAGCATTCAAAGAGATTATTCCCGGCGGAGAAAAAAGAGAACAGATACTCAATAATTACAGGCAGCTAAGGGAGAAACTTGGACCCGCAGGCACATCAGGCAGAGTGGCCGGGGATTTGGTGAGGGAGTTGAAGGGAGTTGAAGAAGGTTGAATGATTTTAATAACAAGAAAGATTGCACGATCGCACGATTGCACGATTTAATTATCAGAAAGCTATTGTACAGAAATCTGACCATATTCTTAATTTTCCTGATTTATATCCCTGCAATAGCAAACGGACAGGTGAGGATAAGACTATTCTCAGGATATGATTCCGGTTCGGCTGTTTTTTCGGTTGTGGAAGGAAAATATGGACTCAACCTCTTCATCAATGATCCTGTTGAGATAAGCTCAGGGGAAATCATTATCATAACAGGATTTAATGACCGTCTGGTTGTGAAAACAAGGAACAGACCGGGATTTGTGTGCGATTCGCTTTTTATTTCAGGAAAAACTGGCAATGACCTGTTCTCCCTTCGCATTGACGGGATCCGGCGTTATTATTCCGGTAACCTCAATTGTTATCGCGATATGGGAACTTTACTTTTCATAAACACCTGTGAAATAGAAACGTATGTCGCCGGAGTTGTAAGTGCTGAAGGCGGGCCGGGTAAGCATATTGAGTATTTCAAAACCCAGGCAGTGATTGCCAGGACTTATCTGTACAAATATTTTGAAAAGCATATCCTCGACAGGTATAATTTATGCGACGATACTCATTGCCAGGTTTATAACGGAATATCGAATGATACTGCCATAATTCGTGCAGCAGAGGAAACCCGGGGTCAGGTGATCCTGGGATCTGACAGCACACTTATAATTGCGGCTTTTCATAGTAACTGTGGTGGAGAGACCGCTCTGGCAGAAGATGTCTGGCTTACTTCCCAGCCTTACCTGAAGAGAGTTACGGACCCATTTTGTACTACTTCACGAAATGCCAGATGGCAGAAAAGCATGAGCCTTGAGGAGTGGAAAGGTTATCTTGTGAAAATGGGATATAATGAATATACAAAAGATGCTTCATTGTTAAATTTTTCACAGAAGAGCAGACTGAAGGAATACAAAACCGGCAATTTTTCGCTGCCCCTGCAGCAGATAAGAAAAGACCTGAACCTGAGATCAACATTTTTTTCTCTTTCGGTTGAAGGCGATTCCGTTATTCTTAAAGGCAGAGGCTATGGCCATGGTGTCGGGCTCTGCCAGGAGGGTGCCATGGGAATGGCCATGAAAGGTTTTGATTATAAGCAGATAATAAATTTTTACTATACCGGGGTGGTTATTGCTGATATAAAGGAAGCTGCAGAGGAGGAGGAATGAGGTTAACAATTTATTTGCTTATTTTTGCCAATTAACCAGTGTTATGTTTGCGATTTTCAGGAAAGAGATAAACGGATTCTTCAGCAGCTTTACGGGTTACATCGTTATCATTGTCTTTCTGCTGGTTAATTCTCTTTTCATGTGGGTATTCCCTGGAGAATGGAATATCCTCGACAGCGGATATGCCGGCCTGGATACGATATTTTTTCTTTCACCATGGGTTTTCCTTTTCCTTGTACCGGCAGTTACGATGAGAATGATAGCCGAGGAGAAACACCTGGGTACTATTGAACTCCTGTATATTAAACCAGTTACCGAAAGAGAAATAATCTGGGGGAAATTTCTTGCATCAATAGCTCTGGTGCTTCTTGCCCTTCTTCCATGTCTGATATTCTATATTTCGGTCTATATCCTGGGAGAAACACCCGGAAATCTCGATAAAGGAGATACATGGGGGGCTCTCATCGGACTTTTCTTTCTTGCCGCAGTATATGCTTCAGCAGGAATATTTGCTTCGTCATTAACTGATAACCAGGTAATTGCATTTATAATTGCTGTACTGATCTGTTTTGTGCTTTTAATGGGATTCGATTTTCTGGCATACCTGCCGGGCCTTAAAAAAATTGATGAATTTGTAATCAGTCTGGGTATCAACGAGCATTATAAATCAATGAGCAGGGGTGTGATCGATATCAGGGATGCTGTTTATTTCATTGCTGTTGCCTTTATTTTTAACGAGGCAACAAGAATGGTACTGTTATCACGTAAATGGAAGAAAAAGAATTAAATGACAGGGAAAAACGATAACAGGAATTTAAAGCTGAAAAGCTGGTTGCAGCTTATTACAGCAGTTGCAGGGATAATCCTGGTTGTATTATTATGCTCACTGATCAAGCTGCGTATCGATCTGACCGAGGATAAAAGATACACCCTCTCACCGCCCACTCTCGGAATTCTGGAGAGGATAGATAAGGATATATACATAGAGGTTTTTCTCGATGGAGAAATGCCTATTCCCCTGAAACGGCTGAAGAGATCAGTCAAAGAGATGCTCGATGAGTTCAGGATTGCTTCCGGAAGAAAGATCCGATATGCTTTCATAAATCCTGCAGCAGCAAAAGATGCAGCACGGAGGGATGCCATGTTTATGGCACTCATTAATAAGGGTCTTAATCCGGTAAAGATACAGGCAGCAGATGAAGAGGGAGGAAAGACGCAGAAAATGATATTCCCGGGTATGATAGTAAATTATAATGGCATTGAGGTTCCGGTCAATTTCCTGAATAATAACCAGTCAGTCTCTTATGAGCAAAATATTCTCCATTCCATCGAAGGCCTTGAATATGAGATGATCCAGACAATAGCGACAGTAAGTTCGGATACTATATATAAAGTAGCCTTCCTTGAAGGGCAGGGTGAGCTGCAGGAGATAGAAGTGGCAGATATTACAATCAACCTCGCAAAATTCTTTACAGTTGACAGGGGCTCAGTAGGGAGCCAGCCGGGAATCCTCGATGAGTATGCAGCTGTAATTGTTGCCGGCCCTGTAAAGGAATTCAGTGAACCCGACAAGCTGGTGCTCGACCAGTATATAATGAACGGCGGCAAGGTGCTCTGGCTTATTGAAGAAGTGCAGGTAAACACTGATTCGCTGGTGTATGGTGAAACAGTTGGGCTTTATAATCCACTTAACATTGAGGATCAGCTCTTCAGGTATGGCGCCAGGATAAATCCAGTGATAGTACAGGATCTGGATTGTATCGTGATCAGAGTATCCGTGACAACAGGAGCTGAACACAATCAGATAGTACCTGCACCATGGATCTACTACCCAAAGCTGTCTCCTGATCCGGACCACCCGATAACACGTAACCTTAACAGGATTAGGGGAGAATTCGTAAATACAATTGATACGGTCGGCCTCGATCCTGCAATCAGGAAAACCATTCTCCTGTCAACATCGGAGTATGCAAGGACTCTTTCACCTCCTCTCCTGATAAGACTTAAGGAAGCTGATGAACTGCCCGATGAAAATGATTTCAATAAATCAAACCTTCCGGTCGCTGTTTTACTCGAAGGAGTATTCCCTTCAGCTTTCAGGAACCGTATGACTTCCAATATGATGGAAGATAAAAACTTCAAAATCAGGAATGAAAGCGTGGAAACAAAGATGATAGTTGTGGCAGATGGTGATGTGATCAGAAATGAAGTAAGCAGAACGGGAAATTCGGCATCACCCTATCCGCTCGGACAGGACAGGTACACTGGAGAAATATACGGGAACAGGGATTTTATCATAAACTGCATGAATTACCTGGTTGATGATAACGGACTGATGGAACTCAGATCACGCGAGATGAAACTGAGGCTGCTGGATAAACAGAGGATCAGAGATGAGAAAATATTGTGGCAGCTTATCAATATTGCGGGACCTGTTCTGATTGTGATCCTTGCGGGACTCATTTATGGCGCGATAAGGAAACATGTATATACAAAATCATAGATAATGAGTAATATAGTACTCAGAAATACTATTATTTCAGCAGTGTTGATAGTGCTGCTGGTTATCGTTATCATGGTGAGGAACAGGTCACCCTATGGGAAGAGACAGAGTTACTTTGCAGCGGTGCCGAAAGAAGAGATAACAGGTATAGAGTTAACGAAAGGAGAAAAGAATCTGAACCTGTTGAAAACAGATGAGGGCTGGAAAGTAAATGGTGCAATGGAAACAAGGAAAAATGAAGTCCTCTTTCTTATCAGAATACTAACGGAGATGGAGATAAAATCACCTGTATCGCCCGATTTGTTTGAAAAAGAGATTGTTGAAAATGGGATCCTGCCTGTAAAAGTAAGGGTATATGAAAGGAACAGGCTGCTGAGCTCATTCCTCGTATACAGGACCGGATCAAATATCTACGGTAATATTATGAAGAAGAAGGAAAGGACGAAACCGTTTATTGTCTATGTGCCGGGATATGAGGGAGATATAGGTTCTCAGTTCACTGCCAATGAATATTACTGGCAGCCCTGGAATATATTTAACCTTCTTCCTTCGGAGATATCATCAGTAACCCTTAAAAATTATTCAGAACCGGCCTCTTCTTTCACTGTGACAGGAAGTAATGGCATATATACTCTCGCTGATCCCAGGGAATGTTCGTCAGGATGGGATACCGCAAGGGTAAAACGTTATATCTCATACTTCACATGGGTTCCTTTTGAGAGTTGGGCATCAGATATTACTGATGACAGAAAAGAGGAGATTACAAAACATAATCCTCTTTTCAGGATTATGGTCAGAACGACAAATGGCCGGGAGATTGTTCTTACTCTGTGGGAGAGGTATGATACTGACACTGGAGAGAAAGACAGTGACAGATTATGGGGAATGACAGATGAAAGGGATGAATTCTTTGTAGTGAGATATTTTGACATTGATCCCCTTTTGAAGAAGATATCCTATTTCTGTAAGGAATAATTAGACTTGAATAATTGCGGGCTAAAGCCCTATGTTGCAGCGACATACTAACCCCAGGCTTAAGCTTGGGGTTAGTGATAATTAGCCATTTATGGACTTTAGTCCGGAACAGGGAAATTAATAATATGATCCTTAAGGATTCAACTAATTAATCTCAGGAACCCGGAATTTAACACCTTACTCATTTCAGGGCATTAGCCAGGAATACTTAAGATCGTATTTTTTTGTTTGAGAGAATATATTTTTTTCGTAATATTGATAAATGGGAATTGAGCTGATATGTTATCTCAATTCATTCATTATTAGTTAAATAGTTAAATTTGAATTCTTATAAGTCAATTTAAACCGGTATCATTATGAAATTTGTAGTGTCCAGCACTGAGCTTCTTGGTCATCTTCAGGCCATCAGCAGGGTAATAAGTTCGAAGAATACTCTTCCAATTCTTGATAATTTCCTGTTCAATCTTGCAGGTAACGACCTTGAGATAACCGCCTCCGACCTGGAGTCGACGCTTATAACAAGGATGAAGCTTGAAAATACACAGGGTGACGGTACAATAGCGCTGCCTGCACGAATTTTACTTGACACTCTTAAAGAGTTTTCCGCCCAGCCGCTGACCTTCGATATAAACCCTGACACCCTCGCTGTTGTAATAAGTTCGGAGAACGGTAAGTTCAATATAGTCGGACAAAATGGGGTTGATTTCCCGGCATTACCCGCAATTAAAAAGGACAAGCAATTTACATTCACTATAGATGCCGAGACTATGCTGGCAGGGATAAGCAAAACACTTTTTGCAACCGCTGATGATGAACTGCGCCCGGTTATGGGAGGGATATTTATTGAGGCATCCACTGACAGGATAACCTTTGTTGCCTCCGATGCCCATAAGCTGGTTCGTTACCAGAGAACTGACGCACATGCCGATGACAACGCTTCATTCATCCTTCCCAAGAAACCTGCTTCTCTCCTGAAGAATATTCTTCCCAGGGAGGAGGGACCCTTTACCGTTGAATTTGACGACAAGAATGCATTCTTCAACCTGAATGACTATAAAGTTGTTTGCAGGCTTGTTGAAGGCAATTATCCGAATTATAATTCAGTTATTCCGAAAAACAATCCCCGCAAGATTACTATTGACCGGGTTGAGTTTTATAATACGCTTAAAAGAGTATCGGTCTTTTCGAACCAGGCAAGCAATCTGGTGAAACTGCAGCTTAAGGGAAACCAGGTAACAGTATCTGCACAGGATATAGATTTTTCAATCTCAGCTTATGAAAGGATTAAGTGCCAGTATGAAGGTGAAGATATAGAGATTGGTTTTAAATCAGTATTCCTTCTGGAGATACTCGCAAATATCGTCTCCCAGGATGTTATGATTGAACTGGCTGATCCGACGCGGGCAGGACTCTTCCTGCCGGCTGAAACGGAAAATGATGCAGAGGACCTTCTCATGCTCCTGATGCCAATGATGATAAATACCTGATAATTGGAACTTAAGCTTAAACGTCCTATTGTTTTTTTCGACCTCGAAACAACAGGCATAAATGTTTCGAGCGACCGGATTGTTGAAATATCTCTCCTTAAAATCAGTCCCAATGGAAAAGAACAGTGGCTGAGCCAAAGGATCAATCCGGAAATGCCAATTCCTCCAAAAGCCACAAAAATCCATGGCATCAGTAATGAGGATATAACCGGTGCCCCGACTTTCAGGGAAGTGGCAAAAAACCTTGCACTCTTCCTCGAAGGATGTGATCTGGCTGGCTATAATTCAATAAAATTTGACATCCCTCTGCTGGCTGAGGAGTTCCTGAGAACTGACACTGATTTCAATTTCAGAAAGAGAAAATATATTGACGTCCAGGTTATTTTTCATAAGAAGGAACAGAGAACCTTAGCAGCTGCCTACCAGTTCTACTGTAAAAAGGAACTAAAAGAGGCCCACACTTCAAAGGCCGATACATCAGCTACTTACGAAGTACTGAAAGCCCAGCTCGACAGGTATGATGATCTCGAGAATGATGTTGAGAAGCTGGCAGATTTAAGCTCTTATAATGATTATGTCGATTTTGCCGGACGGATAATCCTTGATGAAAATGGTGTGGAGATCTTCAATTTCGGTAAACACAAAGGCAAACCTGTCAAAAAGGTACTTGAAGAAGAGCCATCTTATTATTCATGGATGATGAACGGCGATTTCCCTCTCTATACAAAGAGAGCCCTCACAGAGATCAAGTTGAGGGCTTTCGGTAAGAATTCTTTTTAGCATGAAGATCATTTGCATAGGACTAAACTACAGGAAGCATGCCATGGAGATGGGAAGGCGGCTTCCCGAAGAACCGGTTATTTTTCTTAAACCTGATTCTTCTATTTTGAAGAACAACAAACCTTTCTTTCTCCCGGGATTCTCTTCCATGATTCAATATGAGGCGGAAATAGTATTAAAGATCAGTAAACTTGGTAAGGGGATCTCTGCAAAATATGCTCACAGATATTATGATGAACTTACGGTCGGTATCGATATAACAGCCCGCGACATTCAAAACCGCCATTCTGCTGCAGGGCTTCCCTGGGAATTGTCAAAGTGTTTTGACGGAGCTGCACCGCTCGGGAAGTTTATCCCTGTAAGTTCAGTAAGCGATCTGAAGAATCTCGAATTCAGGCTCGAGATAAACAAAAAGGTCGTCCAGAAAGGAAATACTTCAGATATGGTCTTCGATTTTAATGAGATAATTGCTTATGTATCAAAGTTTTTTACCCTTAAGACGGGAGATCTTATTTTTACCGGAACACCATCAGGTGTAGGACCATTAAAGAAAAATGATAATCTTGTTGCCTATCTGGGTGAGGAAAGTGTACTGGATTTCAAAATTAAATAATTACTGCAATTCTTTCCTGATCGCAGCTTCTGCTTTTTCAGCATAGTTGTCTCCGGCCAGCTTATGTTTAATAAGAAGAATATTGATATAATCAAGCGCTTTCCGGACTGTCTGTGACCTTTTCCTGTGAATATGTCCTTTCTCGGGATGAATGTTTAGAAAAGATGGACCCGAGAACTTTCTTGATAAGAGAGGGAACATGAGGCCGAAAGCATTGGACCAGGCCTCCCATCTGTTTCTGCCTCCGGTCCCGTGAGAATTATCATCCTCATCAAGAAGGTCGTCAAATACTATATTGCCGATACTGCCTTCTTCCTGATAATCAATGAGTTTCTTAAACAGTTCCGATTCTTTTGAGATGATACTTGATCCAAGTCCCAGGAGTATGGGTTTTCTGAAATAAAGCCTCTCCCTGTTCTGTTTGGCAAGATAGCATGCTGTTTGTGCGGCAATGATGCTGCCCGTGCTCGAGGCAACCAGAATCAGTTGTATATCAGGGTTGTAGCCATTGGAAAAAATCTGCCGTGAGGCAGCATTAATAAATCTGTTACCATGTGGATTTTTTACAGGTCTCTGGCAATTATTAAGTGTCCAGATCACATTTATCATACTCGAATTATAATAAATACCTCTGATGAAATCAAAATCGTCACCCATTATCTGTTTCATCAGACGGATAAACGACCCCGTGAAAACATTAAACCGATTGTCTCTGGTTTCTCCTCCTCCGAAGAACCATACCATATACTGCTTCCTTATATTGTTGATATTCTGATTGGTAATATCCTGTTCCATATAAAATCAAAATTCCAACGTGTAAAGATAAAATAAAAATCAAGAGATATAGAAAGGGCACACGAAGAACACTTTAGGGCCAATTAGAAGCAGTACTGCACTGTTATAAGGTAATACTGTTATAAGCGGGTGTGGGATCATAACATATAACCAGGATACAGGTTAAGTTCGTCATATGTAAGCCTCACTTCGGTCCGGGCAATTGCACAACCCGTGTCCGTGGGAGTTACACGTTGGAATTTCCCGGTACATTCGGCTGTTTTCCAGACCTCTTCAGTGCATCTTTTACTTTGTGTGAATTGCTGTTTATTTTTTGATTTAAATCATCCTATTGTTTTTAATGGATGGGATGACTAACTTTATAGGACATTTAAATTTTGAAAACATGGGAAATTTTGGAGCTACTGAGATCATCCTGATACTTCTTGTAGTTGTATTATTATTCGGTGCACGCAAAATTCCTGAATTGATGAAAGGGATAGGCCAGGGTGTGAGGGAATTTAAAAAAGCCTCAGATATCAAGGATGAGCCTGATAAAAAGGATGCTGAAGAGAAGGAGAAAACACAAGAATAATCACTCGGCTAGCAGGTGTTACGGGATTATGCAAAACATTTACCTTAAAATTATGGAAATACAGGAGGAGAGTATTGACCTTGTACTTGCAACTGTTATTTTAACCACAGGCTCAACGCCACAAAAATCGGGAAGCTCGGTTCTATTTAACACAAAGGGACTGGTGTCAGGTACGATTGGAGGTGGTGTTGTTGAAAACGAGGTACACGATTTTGCACTGAAAAGCATCCTGTCAAAAAAATCAGGTTATCTTCATTTTAATCTCAGCAAGGATGTCTCACATAAGGAAGAAGCAATCTGCGGAGGAAAAATATCAGTCCTGGTCGATGCAAATCCTCTAAACCACCTGAATGTGTTCAGGGAAATAGGACAGTCAATGTCCGAAAGGATTCCTGGTGTACTGATAACCATGGTAACAGATATCAGGAAGACGGAGGTTCTGATTAACCGTTACTGGATGACAGGAAGCGTCAAACCGCAATTACCGGATCAGTTCATGAAAAAAATTGAGCCTGAGGTAATGAGCATGCTGTCAGCACCAGATGGTTACGATTTCAGGAAGATGGAACTTTCAATACCCGGCGAAGAGCCCTCTCCAACCTTTTTCCTTGAACCTGTTTTCCCTCTTAAGCATCTTGTGATAGCAGGAGCCGGGCATATTGGAAAAGTGATGTCTCATCTCGGTAAAATGCTCGATTTTGATGTGACGGTGATTGATGACCGTCTGGAATTTGCCAATGCTGATAACCTGCCTGATGCTGATCATATCATAGTAAAGGAGGTTGGTAAAGCGATACGCGAGGTTGAAAAGAACTGTGATACCTATATAGTGATCGTAACCCGAGGGCACAGTAATGATGCAGATGCCTTGAAACCATGCATGGGATCAAATGCAGCATATGTGGGTATGATAGGGAGCAGGGCAAAAACGGCGAAGATGCATAAGGATTTTATTGAAAAGAAGTGGGCAACTGAAGAGCAGTGGAACAGGATCTTTACACCGATCGGACTGGAGATCGGATCAAAAACAGTGGAAGAGATCGGGATAAGTATAGCAGCACAACTGGTGATGATCAGAAATAATAAAATATAAAATTGCAAATTCAAAATTTCAAATTTCAGATTCCAGATTTCAAGTTTAATTTAATACTTCTATCTGGAATCTGGAATCTGGAATCTGGAATATGGAATCAATGAATGACATCTGTGCCATAGTACTTGCCGCAGGGGAATCGAAAAGAATGAAGGTTCCGAAAATGTTGTTACCATACCGGGATAAAACCATTATTGAAAAAGTTATCGAGAAGGTTATTTCATCAGGTATTGAAAAGGTTATTGTTGTACTTGGTTCAGGAAAGGATGATATTCTGAAAGTGACAGAGAGCATGCCGGTAACTAATTGTTATAATGATAATTACAAACAGGGGATGATTTCATCTGTGAAATGCGGGTTCAGGAAACTGGATGAGAAGTGCAAGGCTGCACTGATTTTTCTTGGCGACCAGCCCGGAATTGATCCTGATGTAATAAAAACACTGATAGAAGCATACAGTAAATCGGGGAAAGGAATTGTAATGCCGGTGTTTAATAAAAAGAGAGGTCACCCGTTGATTATTGACAGTAAATACAGGGATGAGATTGCAGGTATTGTTGAATCAGGAACACTCAGGGATCTGGTCCATAAGTTCAAAGATGATGTACAGGAGGTTAAGGTTAAAACGCAAACAATACTCAAGGATATTGATACTCAGGAAGATTACTTTAATGAATTAAAACAAATCAGTTAAATATGGAGAAGACAATTCGTTTCACATTAAATGGTACGGAAACTGAACTGGTGACAGACCCGAACCAGACTCTGCTGTGGGTGCTGCGTAACCAGCTCGGGCTGACCGGAACAAAGTACGGCTGCGGAATAGGTTTCTGCGGCGCCTGTACTGTTCTGATCGATATGGAACCTGTCAGATCATGTATGCTGCCTGTAAGTGAGGTTGACGGTAAGAGTGTTATTACCATTGAAGGACTGGCCTCTAATGGTGAACTTCATCCTCTGCAGAAAGCTTTTATTGATCATGATGCCCTGCAATGCGGATATTGCACTTCGGGAATGATCCTGACAGCTGCAGGTATGCTGATGAAAAATCCTTCCCCGACACGGCAGGAAATAATTGAGGGGCTGGAGGATAATCTATGCCGGTGTGGAGCACATAACCGTATTATTGATGCTGTTCAAACAGCGGCAAATGAAATGAAAGGAGGGAAGTAACCATGAAAAGAAAAGAAGAAAATACCAAAGAAATGAACCTTAATGATAAAAGGTTCACATTGAAGAGAAGAAGTTTCATGAAAATGCTTGGCGGCGGGATATTCATTTTCTTCCGGCCGTGGGAAGCCCTTGACCTTCTTTCAATACCGGCAGAACAGGCGAGAACACTAACGAAAGATTATAATGCATTTCTACGTATCGCTGAAGATGGAACGGTATCTTGTTTTACCGGCAAAATAGAGATGGGTCAGGGAGTAATAACATCGCTTGCACAGATGATGGCCGATGAACTTAATGTGCCTTATGAAAAAGTTAAAATGGTGATGGGAGATACAGAGCTGTGTCCTTATGATCAGGGTACATGGGGATCGCTGACAACACGCCAGTTCGGGCCGTTTATGAGAGCAGCAGCAGCCGAAGCAAAGGGAGTCCTGCTCGATCTTGCCTCAGAATATATGGGTGTTCCTGCATTACAGCTTGAAGTAATTGACGGAATTGTTGTTGACGCTAAAGACAAAAATAAAAAAGTAAGCTACGGACAGCTGGCAAAAGGCAAAAAGCTGGAAAAATACCTTGACGTAAAACCGCATGTTGAAGATTATAAAAAGTTTACAATTGTTGGAAAACCATACAAACACAGTGATGCAAAGCTGAAAGTTACCGGCGAAGCAAAATATACCGGTGATCTGAAACTACCGGGAATGGTTTTTGCAAGGATATTAAGGCCGCCTTCCCATGGGGCAAAAATGACTTCCGTGGATGTGTCGGGAGCGGAAAAGATTGAAGGAGTGAAGGTTGTGCGTGACGGAGATTTTATTGCAGTGATAAGTGAAAACCGCGATAAAGCCGATGAAGCTATTGTTAAAATAAATGCTGAGTATTCATTTGATGAGATGCCGGTTAACGACAAAACCCTTGGGGACTGGATGAAAAAAGCTAAAACCAGGGAAAATGTTGTAACAGCGGACGGGAATATGACTGCAGGCAGCCAGGAATGTGATAAGATCTTTGAACATGAATACCAGGATCCTTACCTGGCACATGCACCGATAGAGACTCATACTGCCCTTGCAGTCATCGAAGATGGCAGACTTACTGTATGGGCATCTACACAGTCACCTTTCGGACT
>Ga0315547_1001156_pt1 | contig 21854 bp, 23 predicted proteins | sample SalMarSW160240MG_2_FD_202542 | JGI IMG/M metagenome (GOLD analysis project Ga0315547, IMG submission 202542) | Salt marsh sediment microbial communities from the Plum Island Ecosystem LTER, Massachusetts, United States - Salt Marsh Sediment SW1601-240 ...
CGGCATATTCGCAGGGAATCCCGACAATCTGAGCGTGCAGTCCGCGCTGCCCAAGCTGTATCGATTGGAAGCGGTATACGGCGGATTGTTCAAAGGATTGGTTCTCGGTGCAAAAGAAAGGAAAAAAAGAGCGGAGCAGTCCAAACAGCGTGCAAGGATGTTCTCGTTTAAAAAAGGAATGCAAAGTTTTCCCGCAGCCATTGCCGGCAAATTGGAAAACAGCATCAGATATGATTGCAAGGTCGAAGGCGTCGCGAAGTCAGGGTCCAAATTTAAAGTCATGTTCAGCCATAATCACCGGCTGGACGAAATGATTACGGATGTTGTCCTATCGACGGTTCCCGCGTATCATGCCGCTTCGGTGTTTAATGGTTGGGGAAATAAGCTGTTGAATCATTTGAACGACATTTACTATCCGCCTGTAAAGGTGATGTATCTAGGGTTCAGGAAAGAAGCCGTCGGCCAACTCCTGGACGGATTCGGATTCTTGATTCCGGAAAAAGAAAATAAAACGTTTTTGGGAGCAATATGGAATTCAGCCATATTCCCTTTTCGGGCAAATGATGATATGACGGCATTCACACTATTTATCGGCGGTGCGCGATCTCCCGAATTGTTTGATAATGACGACGGCAGTTATATCGGCACGGTGATGAGAGAGTTTGGGGAAATAATGAAGATTGAAAAAGACCCCGTGTTTATCTCAGAGAAAATGTGGCCGAAGGCCATCCCCCAATACAGTATCGGATATATCGAACACGAAAGATACTTTGATACGTTCGAGTCGAACCATCCCGGTATTTTTTTAAGCGGCAATTACCGGGGGGGAATTTCCGTCGGTGATTGTATAAAAAATTCCAAATTGACGGTTAAGCGGATTTGCGAACATATAAACCGAGGGGCGGGCCGAAGATGAGGACGGCTTACGGTTGGTGTGCCTGCACCTTCTTGCCTTGACATCAGCAGCATATTGACTTAAAAAAGTTTTTCATTTAATCGCTGATGAATGGTTATGCCATGATGAGAAAGCGCCATCTATATCGTGTTGTTTTTTCCGTTATTGCCGGAATTGCCATATGTATGATCTTTTTGACCGGATTCGCAGCAGCGCGGGGTATGGATCACGTCGAACAAAACACAAAAGTTACAGAAATTAAAAATTCGATCAAATCCGTTGTGCATTTGTATTTTGCGGATAAAAACAATTCATTTCTCAAAGCAGAAGATCGGGTTTTTCTTCACCCGAATAATCCGACCGAATTCGGCAAAGCGATTATCGAGGCCCTGATCGTCGGACCCCGGACCGGGCTTATGAGGACAATCCCGGAGAGTTCAAAACTGAAGGCATTTTATATTACCGGAGACGAAACCGCTTATGTTGATATGTCCGCTGATGTTAAGGGGGGGCATTCCGGCGGGGTAAAATCAGAACTTTTTACAATATATTCAATGGTCGATTCACTGGTATTGAATATCCCTGAAATCCATGCCGTAAAATTTTTGATCAACGGAAAAGAGTCCATGACCTTAAACGGTCATATCGATCTGCGTTTTCCGTTTAAAGCCAACATGCTTTTGATACGATGAAAAAAAAGGAATTCATTAAAAATATTAGAAATATCGGCATCATAGCCCATATTGATGCCGGGAAGACCACCGTAACCGAGCGGGTTTTATACTATACCGGACGTTCCCACAAAATCGGTGAAGTTCATGACGGCGAAGCGATAATGGACTGGATGCCCGATGAACAGGAACGGGGGATTACCATCACCTCCGCCGTTACCGCGTGCCACTGGAAAGGCCGCGATATCCATATCATCGATACGCCGGGACATGTTGATTTTACCATCGAGGTGGAACGCTCGCTGAGGGTGCTTGACGGTGCCGTTGGTGTTTTTTGTGCGGTCGGCGGTGTGGAACCCCAGTCGGAAACGGTATGGCGGCAGGCCGACAAATATCATGTCCCAAAGATTGCATTCATCAACAAACTCGACAGGATTGGTGCGGATTTTTTCGGCGCCATTGAAATGATGAAGAATAAGCTAAACGCCAATCCATTGATATTACAGCTGCCGGTCGGTTCTGAAGATGATTTTTCGGGGATCATCGATCTTATCGACATGGAGCAGGTCATCTGGGAAGATGAAACACTGGGCGCCACATTTAAAAGGGAAGATGTTCCTTCAAGCCTGCTCGACACGGCAAAGGCGTATCGTGAAAAACTGATCGAAACCGTGGCTGAAGTTGATGACAATATCATGGAAGATTATATATCGGAAAACCCCATCACTTCGGAAAGCCTGCTTGCCGCCATAAGGAAGGCAACCGTCAATCTGAAACTGGTACCGATTCTCTGCGGGAGTGCCCTGAAAAACAAAGGCATACAGCCGCTTCTCGATGCCATTGTGGAATTTCTGCCCAGTCCGGTGGACGTCCCTCCCATCAAAGGCACCCATCCCGAGACCGGACAGCTTGTCGATTGCCGGGCAAACGATAAGGACCCGCTTGCAGCGCTGATATTCAAAGTTTCGATGATAGAAGGCCGCAAACTCTCCTTCGTACGTATTTATAGCGGAACAATGAATACCAAGGCGGATGTCTATAATCCGTATCGTAAAATCAGCGAAAAAATTTCCCGGATATTGAGAATGCATGCCAACAAGAGAGAACGGATCGACGCTGCCGGCGCCGGCAGTCTGGTCGGCGTCATTGGATTGAGAGAGTCCTCTACGGGCGAGACCCTTTGTTCCAAAGATCACCCTGTTTTATTGGAAAGGATAGAATTTTACGAACCGGTTATTTCCATCGCTGTGGAACCTAAGACCCATGCCGACCAGGAGAAGCTCGATCAAGTCCTCGATAAATTCATGGCTGAGGATCCGACCCTTAGACTTCAAAAGGATGAGGACACCGGGCAGACCATTTTGTCCGGCATGGGAGAACTTCACCTTGAAGTGATCATCAGCCGAATGCTCCGTGAATTTAACACCAATGTCAATGTGGGAAAGCCCCAGGTTGTGTATCGGGAAACCATCGAAAAAGAGGGGCGTGCATCTGCAATATTCGACAAGGAAGTGGCAGGGAGCCGGCACTATGCGGAAGTCGCAGTAAGGTTGCTGCCCCTTAAACGGGGCTCCGAGAATACATTCAGATCTGAAATTACCGACGAAACAATACCGAAAACATTTATTCCCGCGATCAAAAAAGGCGTGATGGAAGCGCTGGGAAGCGGAGTGCTGATGGGATATCCTGTCGTCGATATTGAAGCCGTGCTGACCGGAGGGGCTTATAAAGATTCCTTGAGCACTGAACTGGCCTATACCGTCAGTGCGTCCATGGCTTGTAAATCCGCTCTTGAAAATGGCGAGCCCTTTCTCCTGGACCCGATCATGGATGTCAAGGTTTATGTTCCGGAGGCTTTCATCGGAGACGTCATCGGGGACCTTAATTCGAGAAATGGAAAAATCGAGTCCATCGAACACAAAATGGGTGTCCAGGAAATAAAGGTTGTCGTACCGTTGGCGCGTATGTTCGGATATTCCACATCATTACGATCGGCAACACAGGGCAGGGGAACGTTCACCATGCAATTTTCTCATTTTGACCGATGCTGACGCAGATCTTCAAAATTAAAATTCCAATTCTGTTGGGTCTTATCCTTTTCGTTGCTTTTCGCTCTATTTTTTCTGACTTCCTTTAACAATTTTTCGATGTCGGCCTTTTTATCCGTATTGCTCATGGTTTCCAACGCCTTTTGCAGATGGAAAGTGGCGGATTTGAAATCAGACTTGTTTTTGTAATAAATCCCCAGATAATAATGCGAATAGCCGGTTTTTCCCAGTTTATAATATGTTTCTCCCAGCGCATAATACGCTTGCGTGTAATCCTGTTGATTGGCGATAAGCTTTTCGAACGTTGCAACGGCATCCGTAAGATGCCCGAGTTCCATCTGGGTCCGGCCGAGATAATAAAGGGCTTCCGGGTCATTGGAAATGATGCTGGAAGCACCGTCTAAGATACCGAATGCCTGCTGATAGTCTCCTTCCATGAAATAGAGACGGCCGATATCTTTTAACATATAAGGATCGAAGCCTTTTTTCGCCAACGCAACCTTAAGTTGTTCCACAGCATCTTTGCGGTCCCCTTCTCTTTCCAGCACCAGGGCGTATCCGTAATGTCCCAAAGGATTATCGGGGTGTTTTTTCACCTCTGACTGAAATTTTTGCTGCGCCAGCGACTCATCCCCGTAAAGGGCGGCGAGCCGGGTGTTCGCTCTTTCAAAAGGGTAGGGATCTACGGGGGTGATGGGTTTTTTGTGTTTTTCAAGCCAGGTGTCGATATACCCCATCCGTTCCTCGGACCCCGGATGGGTGGTCAAATAGGTCGGGATTTGCTTTGAGCCGAACCATTGCTTGCTTCGCATTTTTTTCAGTGACGTTACCAATCCGATGCCGTTATACCCCGCTTTCCTCAGGATGCTGAGCCCGACCTGATCCGCCTGTCGTTCGTCTTCACGGTCGTAGGCCAGTGTAAAGGATTGACCGGCGGCGACAGATCCGATGGTAAGCGCATTGGCTGCCGCTGTCGCGCCGCCGGTTCCAAGAAGTACGCCGGCCACGACACCGGCAAGCGTGGCGATGTTTACTTTTTTGGCTCTTTCTATTTTCTCGGAAATATGGCGGCACACGACATGTGAAATTTCATGAGCCAGTATGCATGCCAGCTCTTCTTCGCTGTCCAAGGCTTGCAGCAATCCGCTGTAAATAAAAATATGACCGGCCGGTGTTGCAAAAGCATTATAGACATCATCCTTTATGACATAAAAATGGTAAGTGAAAGGCTGTGGCGGAAGGGTGGAGACGAGCTTCTGCCCGACTTTGTTGACATAATTTACAATCGCCGGGTCTTTGATAATTTCGTAGTGCGCCTTGATAAGTTTCATAAACTCGCGGGACAGCTCTTCTTCCTGTTTCAGCGTAATCCCAGAAGCAACTTTTGGGAAAATCATGCTGCACATCAGAATGAAAACCGTGCATCGCAAGACATATCTTTTAACCTTTTTCATTAACACCTCGACAAAAAGCGTATTGAAAAGCGATTTTATCTTTCAATCGGACAATAGTCAAATCATATCCTTATATCCTTTTCAACCATCATGTTTTATGCTAATGTCTAAGGCCATGGCAAAAATCATCTGCATAGCCAATCAGAAGGGCGGCGTGGGGAAAACGACCACGGCGGTAAACCTCTCGGCCGCCATGGCTGTTTCGGAAAAAAAAATCCTCCTTGTGGATTGTGATCCTCAAGGCAATGCGACAACCGGTTTGGGAATCGACAAAAATCGTGTTGAAAAATCACTGTACCACGGCATGATCGGCGACGTCCAAGCCGAAAATCTTATTCTGGACAGCGATATCGAGACCTTGAAAATTATACCTTCGCGGGTGGAGCTGATCGGTTTTGAAGTGGAAATGATGTCTGAACCCCAACGAGAAACAGCCCTGAAAACGCTTTTATCCCGGATTAATAATTCATTTGAATACATCATTATCGACTGCCCCCCGTCTTTGAGCCTTTTGACGGTAAATGCGCTGACCGCAGCCGATTTAATGCTGATTCCGCTCCAGTGTGAATTCTATGCGCTGGAAGGCCTTGGCCAGCTTCTCCAGACCATGAAGCGCATCAAATATAATCTGAATCCGAAACTTAAAATCGGCGGCATACTTTTGACCATGTTCGATAAGAGAACCAACTTGTCCCATCAGGTGGCTGAAGATGCCGAGAAATATTTCAAACATCTGGTATATAAGACTATAATTCCCAGAAACGTCAGATTGGGTGAAGCGCCGAGCTTCGGGAAACCCATATTGCTCTATGATGCCGCCTCCATCGGCGCACAGAGCTATTTTGCTCTGGCCAGAGAAATCATGAACCATAAATCTTCCTGAACGGATGATTCAGTGTTTAAACCATACCGATTCAGACACAAATGGTTGAAGATGGTCACAGACCCTGATTTGTCGGCGAATATTTAAGGAATTTTGCCAAATTAAAAGTGAAAAATGACATGAAAATAAAAAATACCGAGACCGGCCCGAAAAAGACCAAAAAATTGGCCCTGGGAAGAGGCCTTGATGCCTTGTTGCCGGATATCGAGTCCGCAGAAGATATGGCGACAAAGGAATATTTTTCGTGTGATATCGATTTAATACGCCCCAATCGCTTTCAGCCTCGTTTGCAGTTTTCAGACGATGAACTGGAGGATATGGCCCGTTCAATCCGCCAGCAGGGAATCATACAGCCCCTTTTGGTGAGAAAAGACGATATCGGATATGAACTCATCACCGGCGAGCGGCGTTTGCGTGCCGCGAAAAAGGCGGGGTTGAATCAGGTCCCGGTCCTTGTCAAAGTCATCACGGATACCGATATGCTGGAAATGTCCATTGTTGAAAACGTTCAGCGGGCGGATTTGAATCCCATTGAAGAGGCAGAAGCCTATTACCGTCTCATATCGGAGTTCGGAATTACCCAGGATCAAGCTGCTGAACGGGTCGGAAAAAGCAGATCCGCCGTTGCCAATTTTTTAAGACTCCGCCAGTTGCCTGCTCAAATAAAAACGTCCATTATGGATGGCATCCTGAGTATGGGACATGCGCGGGCACTTTTAGGCGCCGGGACCAAGGCGCAGCAAAATGCGGTATGGCGGGCGGTGGTTTCAAAAGGGCTGTCGGTGAGAGAAACCGAACGTTTGGTAAAACGTTTGAAAGCACAAAAAGAAACGCCGAAAAAGTCACCTTTGAACTCAGACCTGCCCTATTTTACAGATGTCGCCGATGATCTTTCCAGACGTTTTGGAACCAAGGTCCGGATTAAACGTCGCGGTCAAAAAGGCAGCGTTGAAATTGAATTTTACACCGATGACGATCTCGACCGTCTGCTGAGCTTGTTGAAGCCGACATAATGTCAATTCATATTATCATCGACGGATACAATTTGATCCGACAGTCCAATACCCTCAGTATGATTGACAATCAGGATATTGAGCTTGGCAGAGCGGCACTCCTTGAGGCGCTCATCGCATATCGGAAAATAAAGCCCCATATGATCACCGTTGTTTTTGACGGTACCAACGCTCCCCCCTTTTCCCAACGTAAAAATCGGGTCCAAGGAATAACCATTAGATTTTCACGCAGCGGAGAAGTGGCTGACGCCGTTATTAAAAGGATGGTAAGCCGGGAAAAAGAAAAAGCCCTGGTTGTCAGTTCCGATCTGGACATCGTGAATTTTGCGGCTGTCCAGGGAGCCGCTACCATTAGTTCTTCCGAATTCGAGGAAAAGATTTCCCAGGTCATTTATATGAAGGAAAAAGGCGTCGAATCCGATGAAGACAGCGGATGGGTTCCAACGACCAAAAAGAAAGGCCCCAGTAAAAGACTTTCTAGAAGAAAACGTCGAAACAAAAGCAAAATACGAAAGTTGTGATATGCTGTCCCTTTGAACCCATTGCCGCTTTGGATGTCATTGACGTCTGTTCCGTTATTTGATAAAAAATATTTTTTGAAAAGTTTCTTCGAACCTGACTGCTGTATGAACCAGAGGCATTCATATGCAAAGATTTTCAGAAATTTTCATGCAAGGTTCAGGTTGTGGCACTGATTTGATAACATATGCATAATAAACAGAAAAAATCGGGTCTAAAACGGATCTGCGTCATTGACGGTCAGGGCGGCGGTATCGGCAGTGCGATCATTAAAAAGCTTAAGGAAATTTTTGGCGAAACCATTGAAATCATAGCGCTTGGCACCAATGCCATTGCAACAGCGCAGATGCTGAAAGCCAAAGCCAACAGGGGCGCCTCCGGAGAAAACGCCATTGTGCAGACCGCTGGAACGGCTGATGTCATCATCGGAACCATTGGAATTATCATGGTACATGCCATGATGGGGGAAGTGACGCCTAAAATGGCGGAAGCCGTGGCCGGCAGCCCGGCCAAAAAACTGCTGATACCACTGTCACAGGAAAATATTAAAATTATAGGCATACCTTCAATACCGCTCCCGCATCTCATTGAAGCGCTTATACAGGAAAATTTGAAAGATTTCAGCGGTGATATCCCGTCCGGATAGGCCGCTGTTCGAAAAGGATTTATTTTTTTGGGAAATATTAACCCTATCTGATTTTAAAATTTAAAGGAAGATTCAATGTGTGAGGCTAACGCATACCTGATCGAAGGCAATGAAAAGACATTGATTATGGAAGCGGTGGATACCGTCGAACCTGAAGACGGCGGCATACGGCTGGTCAGTATTTTTGGCGATCAAAAATTTTTAGATGCCAACATTCACTCGCTGTCTCTTGTAGAGCACTGTATTTATTTAAAAAAACAATAACCCCCAAGAATTGACTTGCGGGGTTTCGTTATATGAGTAGGGGTTTTGAGGCCGATTCAAGGTCATGCGCAGGCGCGAAAACCCCATGAAGCAAATGAAGATATTAATTGCAAAGAACGCCGGATTCTGCATGGGCGTGCGAAGAGCCGTTGAAATGGTTCTGGATGCCCCCGGCAAACAAAAAAATCCAATCTGCACATTCGGACCCCTTATCCACAATCCACAGGTTTTAAACCTGCTGAGAGAAAAAGAAATATCCACATTGGATCATATCCCGGAATGCGGGACAGGAACGGTTCTGATTCGCGCACACGGCGTTCCACCCCATATCAAGCAGGATCTTGAAAAAGCAGGTTATGATATTATTGACGCCACATGTCCCCGGGTGATTAAAGTCCAGACCATCATTCGAAAACATGCCAAAGAAGATTATGTATCCATCATCATTGGAGACAAAAATCATCCGGAGGTTGTCGGTCTGCTGGGATATTCCGATGGCAAAGGCTTCGCTGTCGACAATATGGAGGATCTTAAATCTCTTCCTTGTTTTGACAAGGCAATTATTGTCGCCCAGACCACTCAGAACACATTTTTTTTTGAAGAAGTCAAAAAATGGGTCGGTCAAAGATTTCCGCACTATAAAATCTTCGATACCATTTGTGACTCCACGGCAAAGCGACAGGCTGAAGTCCAAAACCTGGCGGATTCAGTGGATGCCGTCATTGTGGTGGGCGGACACAACAGCGGGAACACGAAACGGCTTGCCGAAATTTCAAGAATGACCGGAAAACCGACCTTTCACATTGAGACTGAATCGGAGATTGATATAGACGCTCTTTCCGAAGTCAAACAAGTCGGAATTACTGCCGGGGCTTCAACCCCGAACTGGATGATAAAGAAGATATACAGAACCCTTGAAGCGCTGCCCTTTAAAAAAAAACAAAGCTGGCAAAGGATTGTTTTTTTCATCCAGCGATTGCTCCTCCTTACGAATATATATGTGGCCGTAGGGGCCGGCTGTCTGAGCTATGCCTGTATCAAAATCCAGGGGATTAACCATAACTTGCCTTATGTGTTGATATCCGTGCTTTATGTTCAATCCATGCATATCCTCAATAATCTCACCGGCACAAAGGCAGACCGATTCAACGATCCCGACAGATCTTCGTTTTACGACAGAAACAAGATATTGCTTGCGGTCTTGGCCTTCGCTGCAGGCGGCTTTGGATTGATAACCGCCTATGCGGTTGGGGTGATACCTTTTTTAATCCTTCTGGGCATGAGCATCATGGGCCTTTCTTATAATTTGAGATTGATCCCCGAGCGCTTTACACATCATAAAACCATGCGGATAAGAGATATTCCGGGATCGAAAACAGCGCTGATTGCCATGGCATGGGCCGTCGTAACCTCGCTTTTGCCCCGGCTGTCCGTATCTGAGAATATTCATCTGAGTACGGTCATCATATTCGTGTGGTCGCTGAGCCTGGTCTTTGTGCGAACGGCATTCTTTGATATTCTCGACATGCAGGGCGACCGCATTATCGGAAAAGAGACCATTCCCATACTTCTCGGAGAAAAGCGAACGTTACGCATTTTAAAAGCAATATTGATCGCCAATCTGGGGGGTCTCATCTTGTCAAGCGCGTTTCAACTGATTTCAAGTTTGGGATTTATGCTTGCCGTTTGTCCGGCTTTTATTTTGGTCATGCTGACAGCGCATGAACGGGGCTATATGCTTCCGGGAATTCGGCTGGAATTTTTGGTTGAGAGTAATTTTATCATGGCGGGTATGGCGGCATTTATCTGGTCGATGGTTTAGGGCTCGCGCAAGAATAACTTCACATTTTCGCATCCCGTCTTCAGGCCATCTTTGTCCGATCCTCAACCGACAAATCCTCGAAATAGGCCCGCAATTCCTGTGGTTTGGCAATTTCGGATCGAACAAATCTGACCCAAATCCGGGCGCCAATTCTGTGAAGTTATTTATGCGCGAGCCCTTAGGCTACTTCCAGATGGCAGGTTCCGTGCCGGATAAAAGTCTTTTGATGTTATCCCCGTGGCGAAAATAGATAAAGATTGTGACAATAACGGCGCATCCGGTCATAATTTTCGAATGTGTCGCCTCCCAGACGGCGATCGGTAAAACTGCGGCTGCAACCAGAGAGGCCAGTGAAACACGATTCGTCCAGCAAACCATCATAATAAAAACCAGAATCGAAATGACCGTCGCCACCGGTGAAATGACAATAAAGCATCCTGCCGCGGTTGCCACGCCTTTGCCCCCGTTTTTAAACTTCATATAGACGGGGAAAAGATGCCCCGTGAAAGCCGCCAAAGACACAAAGGCAACGAAAAGAGCGCTCCAGGCATTATTTGCAGAGGTGATTGATGCGGCCAAGGCCACCGGAACGGCTCCTTTCAGGATGTCGCCGGCAAGGGTGATGATGCCGAGCTTTATCCCTGCCTCCCGCGCTACATTCGTTGCGCCGATATTTCCGCTTCCCGTTCGTCTGATATCAACAGGCGTAAACAGGCGCGTCAGGATAAGTCCCCAAGGAATGGAGCCCAGCAGATAGGCGAAAACAGGTATTACAATATACTTGATCATTTTAGCTCCATATTGCTAAAAAGATGGCGAAATGATCGCATGTGTCAATTCAGAAGATTGTTTTTGGAAAAAAGATGCCCACTAACTATAACAGAGCCTATTGAAATATAAAGCCTAAAATGAAACCCGTAAAACTACCCATAGAAGATATCCTCGACCTTCATACCTTTAATCCCAAAGAATTACCGGACCTTCTTTCAGATTACTTTGCCGCCTGTATCGATGCCAAGATTTATTCCGTACGGATTGTCCATGGAAAAGGGCAGGGCATATTAAGAGAACGGGTTCGAAGAATTTTAAAAAACCACGGGCTGGTTGAATCTTTTCGCAACGCTCCTTCCGATGCCGGTGGCTGGGGTGCCACGCTTGTGGATCTCAAACGCAAATAGAAGCAAAAATGCAATATTTATTTGCCCTTTTCTTGTTACCTAAATTCCTCAGCATGTAAAAAATGTAATAATAATTGTGTCATTCATTTCATAGTTGATTTTACGATGATTTTTTTGAACAAGCTAACTGTCTGAAATATAAGAGTCTAACAAAAAGAAATTTTTCCTGCATGATTTTTGCATGAAGCAGTTTTAATTTTGAGCAGAACACGCATAAGCCAGCAAAATCTCATTATAAATATTTTAAGAAAATTTCAAAATCATCTGTGTTGACTATGATTCAAATATTGCCCGATAACGGAGGCCGGCGTTCAGGTGTGGACCGGCGAGAATTTTCTTATACTTCTCACATACCGGAACGGAGATTCGGTAAGGAACGACGAAGTGGGAACGACCGAAGACAAAAATCTAGAACTCGCAAAGAATAAAGTCAACTCATAATCCCTTCCTCTTTTCCTCTCACATTATCGATGCCTTAGCCTTTCTATAAATGGCCGCAATAAAAAGATTGACTAAATGGAACACAAGTTTTAAGTTCTTTTAAATGAGTTTATGCTCATAACTTTTCAGCGTGAACCAAACTGCTAACGACCTTTAAATACTATATATAACAATTGTTTTCATTAAATGATTCCACAGGGGAGGTGGATATGAAAAAAATTGCAATCGTTGGTTGCGGGGCTTACATGGACAGCGGGTATGGATGTTCGGGAGAATGGCGCTGCCTAAAGGCGGCGGCACTCGGTGAGGGCAACATCGAAGAACCTTCCTCGGTTGTTGCGTTTATGAAATGTGAGTGCCCGGGACGGTCGCTTGTCGCGAATACGGGTTTGGCCATGAAGATGTCGGAGATCAAACCCGATAAGATTTATTTAAGCACTTGCCTGGTAAATGCCAAGCCGGATTGTCCATACGTTACGGTTGAAGAGAGGGCAGCTATGCTGGAAAATAAAACCGGGGTCAAGGTCATTATGGGCACCCACGATTATCATTGATGGTTAAAAATACTTGTCGAGATCGGCCGCGGCTGCCGGTTCAAACCGGCGTTGTCTAACACTCGATACCCGTTCGTGCCTTGATGCCCCGCTGATAATAATGCTTGACTTCCTTCATTTCACTGACCACGTCGGCGATTTCCACCAACGCTCTCGGTGCGCGGCGGCCTGTCATAACGATTTCCACATGTTTCGGCCGACCATCCAGAAATTCAAGAACTTGACGGGTTGAAATCAAATCGAACCAGACGGCGACGTTGATTTCATCGAGAATAATGATGTCGTATTGATTGGAAAGCATCATTTCCCGCGCTTTTTTTAGACCCTGTTGTGCCTGGTCCACATGTTTTTGAGTGATTTCTTCCCGATGAACACATTCGACATCGCCATATTGTTCAATGGTGATACAGGGGTGGCCGTGCAGTGACGTTAATTCACCATAGTGCCGGCCCTTCATGAACTGGCCGATGTAGGTTTTCATCCCATATCCTGCGGCGCGTATGGCAAGGCCCAAGGCGGCGGTGGTTTTTCCCTTTCCGTTGCCGGTGTAAATGTGGATATAGCCTTTGTCGATGGAATTTCTCATTTAATTATTTTTCTGAAAATCGATCCCACGGTTTGCATCGATATGTGCATCCGGGCATAAAATTTTATCAGTTAGAGACCTTTGAAAAACGCCCCTTTTTGCCCAATTTCTTCGTCAGGCTCAAATTTTAATCCTCAAAATACTCAATGTATTCCTGCGGTTAAAATTTTCGCCTTCCTTGAACTTGAACAAAAATGAACATTTTTCAAAGGTCTCAGTTAATGGATATGAACACTGGGGAATTCATTCATATTCGTATGGGGCAGAAAAAGTGCAGAGGTAAATTCATCCATAAACTGACTGTTGCTGCTGAAATCGATATAGGTCATTTTTTGTGAAATTTCCCGGACCTCATTTCTGTACCCGTCGGATAAAAGCGCCATATATGCGCCGGCAATGGAGCTGTTTCCCAGATATTTAAATTTAGCCCGGTCAATATCGGGAAGAAGGCCGATGGTTACGGCTTTGTCAATATTCAGATACCGACCGAAGCCGCCTGAGATGAGAACCTGGTCGATGGCTGAGAAATCGAGGCCCGACTGTTTGAGAAGTACCATAAATCCGGAATACACTGCCCCTTTGCTCAAAATCAGACTGTGAATGTCGATTTCGGTAAATACGATATCCTCTTCCATGGGCGTTTGATTTGCAAATGCCAGTATGTAAGCCAGGTCTTCTCCGTCCAGTTTCATTCTGGGATGGCTTGAATCGATTTTAAATTTTCCGTTTTGACCGATGACACCGGTTTGCATCATCTCCGATATCAAATCGATCATGCCGGAGCCGCAAATTCCGCGGGGCTGAGCATTACCGATGGTGGAAAAAACGGGTTCAAAGGTTTCCGGATCAATGGATACTTTGTCTATGGCGCCTTCCTCTGCACGCATTCCCCATCGTATCCCGCCGCCTTCAAAGGCAGGACCGGCCGAGCAGGATGCCGTCATGAGCCATTCCCGGTTTCCCAAGACAATTTCACCATTGGTGCCGACATCGATAAACAGGGTCATCAAGTTTGTCCGGTGAAAACCGGCAAAGAGAAGCCCGGAAACAATATCGCCGCCGACATAGCTGGCCGGGTCGGGCATGATAAATACGGCGGCGACGGGATTGGCCTTGATGCCGATATCAGCGGCCTGCAGAACTGGAAATTCCGAAATCGTGGGGATATACGGATCACGGCGGATATACTTGGGTTCGATTTTCAGCAATAGATGGGTCATGGTGGTATTGCCGGAGATGACGACGTTTTTTATTTGGTTTTTGTCGGCATTTACGACAGCAAGGGCTTCGCTGATCAAATTGTTGATGGTTGCAAGGGCCATGCGGCTTAACTTGGCCACACCGTCTTTTTCCGCGCAAACGATGCGGTTGATGACATCGTCCCCGCAGGCCGCCTGCTGATTGTGCCCGGAAGTCGCCGCCAGTATGGAACCGTCCATCATGTCTACCAGGTAAACGACGATGGATGTGGTGCCCACGTCAATGGCCAGGCCCAGCGATGCTGCTTGTCCATTCCCCGGCGTAACGGCGACAATATGATTGGTGCCGTTTCTGCGTATGACGGAGGCCGTTACTTTCCAGTTCTTATCTCTCATGGCCGCTGACAACTGTCGAATGACGTTAATGCCGACGGTAAAATCAGCGATGCAGCATCCGCTTTTTTTCAACCCGCGGTTCAGCCGGTCCAAATCGCTGACCGAATCATCCAACGTCGGCGGTTCGAGTTCAAGGGGAATGTCTACAAGCATCGGCCGGATATCTTTGACCAGTCCTTTCAGGCGGGTGGTGGCTTCCTCCCCCATGCCGGCGACTTTAAGTGTTCGCTCTATGGCTTCATCGGGAATTCTGGCCGTGACGTTGCCGAATACCCTTGTTTGACACGCCAGGACATAATGCTTTTCTTTTTCCCTGGTGCTCAGCAGAGCGGTGGGTTCACTTTTGATATCCCCGGACTCAACAATGAGTTTACACTTACCGCAAGAACCTTTCCCATTGCAGGATGCATTGATATGTACATCCGCTTCGCGCGCTGCATCCAACAGCGTACTCTCCCGGCGCATCTCAATTTCTTTGTTTTCAGGTTCAAAGGTAACCTTACATTTCTTGATACTTTCTTCGGCGCGTTGTTCTTTTTCCCAGCGCTTTTTTCTTCTTTCCATGTACCAGATGGGACAAGCGCTTCGGAATTTGCAATATAATTCAGGATCGTTGCACTTCAGACATTCTTCACACATATAAACATTATGCTTCGAACATAAATAGTGGGTTTCCCTGTCCGGATGGTTTCTGCATTTTCCCATTAAAAAAATTCCTTCGTTACATTTTTTTAAGGAGCTGATTGGCTGCCGTTAACGTCGGGTCCCAGGTCGGTCCAAAGGGCGGTGCATAGGACAAATCGGTTTGGCAGTAGTCTTCAACGGTCATTCGATTGTGCAGCGCTACAGCCGGTGCATTAATTCGATGGGCGACACCCTCTTTGCCTACCATCTGGGCACCTAACAGACGCCCGGATGTCGTATCGCCGACCATCTGAACATGGATAAGCGACGCGCCGGGATGGGCATGGGCGCGGGAGCGTGTTTTGATCACCACTTCAGCCGGCGTAAAACCATGTGAATACGCTTCGTCCATTGTCAATCCGGTTCGGGCCACTTCAAGATCGAACACTTTGAATACCGCTGTTCCGGCGACGCCTGCAAGCGCGACATGCTTGCCGCAAATATTGTCGGCGGCCGCCCATCCGGCCCGGTTGGCCCTCAAGGCCAGCGGTATCCACGTTTTTTCACCCGTAACCACGTGATACGCATCCGTGCAGTCGCCGGCGGCATAGATGTTTTCATTGGAAGTCTGAAGTTTTTTGTTCACTGCAATGGCGTTTTTTACGCCAAGATCAAGACCTGCCTGTTCGGCCAGTTCACTGTTCGGCTTTATTCCAATGGCGGCCAGCACCATATCGGCCTCAAGCATAAGATCCGAACATATGACCTTTAACCGTTCATTTTCGGCCTCGATTTTTTCAATGGTATGCCCCAAGTACAATTTCACCTGATGGGTTTCAATTTCCTTTCGGACAACTTCGGCCAGTTCTTTATCCATCCACGGCAGAAATACCGGTCGAGGCTTGACCATCTCGATGTCGATGGATAGAGCTCTAAGGGCTTCACACATTTCAAGGGCGATATAGCCCATTCCGATGATAACGACTTTTTTAACATGAATGGATTTGATATACGCTTTAAGTTTTCGACCGTCATCCAGGCTTTTCAATGCCAATACTCCCGGAAGATCAAAACCCTCCAGATCCGGGATGATCGGGGCACCTCCGGTTGCAATCAGCAATTTATCATAGGAAACGTCAAAGGCTTTACCCTGCAAAGATGTTCCGGAAACAGTCCTTCCGACCGGGTCTATGGATTCAACACAATGCCCGGTCAACAGATTGATGTCCTGTTTTTCCCTGAATACATGGGCCTGTCGAACCACAAGGTCTTCAATTTCTCTTTCCGGATCCGCAATATTATACGGCATGCCGCAAGCGCTGTAGGAAACATCCATGGTTTTTTCCAGAACCGTAACGTCGAGGTCGGGATTATTTCGCTTTGCCCTGCTGGCAGCACTCATCCCGGCAGCATCACCGCCGATAATTACAAACTTCATAAAGCCATCTTAATTGGAAATGGTTGATCAAATGGTTACTTCGAATTGAGATTGATAAGGACGTTCATTTTAATTATCAAGATAGCAATTATCCAACACTCTGTTCAACCCCTTATTTCCTTACCATTGACCTTCAACATTTGCCTTGTCGGCAAATGTCACCTTTCCTTCATTAAAAGATTTTACGGCACCTCTGACAGTGCCTTCAATGTCATTGGCCACCCGAATTTTTGCAGCTTCCAAGGTCATAAATGCTTTAGGTCCGCAATAACCGGTCAAAAGAGCCTCTGCACTTTTGTCACTTACCATTGAGGCGGTCTGAATGCCGGCACCTTTGAGTGCATTTACATTTTCTTTGTTGTCCAGCACTTCAAAATCAAGGGTTTCCGTATCCACAATGAGGATGTAGGCAGCTCGTCCAAAGCGAGGGTCGACCTGTGAATCCAGGTCTGTCCCTTGAGACGTAATAGCAATTTTCATTGTTTAATTCTCCTTTATTTTTGTGCGATTTTTAAAGATTAAAGAAGATCATTGGGACTCAAATTCCCACTGGGTTCATATTCCGCCTTGTCCGCCGCCGCAAACCTGATCATCTGAAATTATCGGCAGCTTGCCTGCGATAAGGTCTTCCACCACCGGTCGAATTTCATGACGCGTTGCATCGTGATATACATCGATGCCCACCTGTCTGAATCCCATCAGGGGACGCATGCCGATACCGCCCACAATCAAGGCGTTGACATTGTGGTCCGACAGCAGATTGACTGGGACCATGCATCCCCCCTGAACATGACCATGGTTTTGTATGGTTGAGATCTCTTTAATTTTCCCTTCCTCGACATCCACCAAAGTAAACACATCACAGTGACCAAAGTGTCCCGCCCTTTGACCGTCGAGCCCGCCATTGTCCATAGACGGAATAGCAATTCTACCGTTTTTCATTTCAACATCCTCCTTGGCAATAAATTTTAGAAGCCATCTTAAAAAAGTCTTTTTGTCCGATATCGGCGTTGAGCCCTCGTCTCAAGTCCTCGACATACTTAAGTATGCCTGCGGGTTGATCCTCGGCTTCGCCTTGATCTCGACCGAAAATCCTAATTTTGAGATAGCTTCTGGTATCATTTTATTTTTAAAGCACCATTAGGTTTCTTATCTTCATCCAAATTTCATTGATGCTGCTTCGAATCTTTGAGTTGCCAACATATTCCAGGACGGATTGTCCTTTGACCATGGATTCTGTAAAAACAGGGTCAAAGGGGATTCGTCCCACGATCGTCATGTTATTTTCTTTTGCCAGTTTTTCGATAGCCTCTGTTTGATCAAAATTCAGATCGAATTTGTTGACACACACCATCACCGGGACCTTAAAATGAGCAGCCAGTTGTGCCACTCTCTCCATATCATGTAATCCGGAAACCGTCGGCTCTGCAACGACAAGTACGGCTGAAGCGCCGCCTATGGAAGCAATCACCGGGCATCCCACACCCGGCGGTCCGTCTGTGATCAACAGGTCCAATTTATTTTTTTCGGCCAGTTTTTTGGCCTCCTGCCGGACAAGGGCCACCAGTTTGCCGGAGTTTTCTTCGGCAATACCCAATCTGGCATGGACCATTGGACCAAAACGGGTATTTGAGATAAACCACTCCCCACAGGTTTTTATGGGAAAGTCGATGGCCTCTTCCGGACAAAAATCAACGCAGACACCGCAACCCTCACATTCAATGTGATCAACGATAAACGCTTCACTAATGGCATTCCATCTGCACAGATCCCTGCAAAGGCCGCATTGGGTGCATTTGTTCGGGTTAATAATCGCGGTACCGCCGCCTTTAAAATCGTGGCTTTCTTTTATATCGGGGTCCATGAGCAGATGAAGATCGGCGGCATCCACATCCGCATCACAAAGAACTTTGTTTTCAGCCAATGATGCAAAGGCTGCCATCAGACTAGTCTTTCCGGTGCCGCCTTTGCCGCTTATCACCACCAACTCTTTCACAGAATTATTTCTCCTTTATCCAACTATTTCTTGAATATGTAAGTATAATTTTCTGAATTGTTCTTCCCACTCCGGTATTTCCTCAACAATAAGTTTGCCCCTTGAATATACCTCTGCGATGCGTCGATCAAAGGGAATCTCCATCAAAATGGGTATGTTTTCCATTTTGGCATATGTTCGAACACCATCGTCACCGATATCTGAACGATTAATGACCAAACCCCTTGGAATTTCAAGAAGTTTTACGGCTTCGACAGCCAGTTTAAGATCGTGCAGGCCAAAAGGTGTCGGCTCGGTAACCATCAAGACAAAATCGGCTCCCTTCATGGCGGCGATGACGGGGCATGACGTTCCGGGAGGCGCATCGATGATGGTGAGTTTATCAGAGCGTGTATAAGATCGAACTTCTCTGATCAGCGGCGGTGACATGGCTTCACCGACTCTCAGCCGTCCGTGTGCAAATGCAAGACTATTCCTGTGACCGATTTCAATCACACCCAATTCACGACCGGTTTCGGTGATGGCTTTTTCCGGACAAACTTCCATACAACCACCGCAACTATGGCAAAGTTCAGGAAATGTGAGAACGATTTCCTTAATGACAGCGATGGCCTTGAAACGACATATTTCTGCACATTTTTTGCAGAAATTACATTTTTCTTCGTCAATTTGCGGGACCGGCGTATACACTTTTTTGTTCAGCTCAATAACAGGATTGATAAAAAGATGCGCATTGGGCTCCTCAACATCACAGTCCAGAAGTTGCACACCCGATCCCAAAGAAACAGCCAGGTTGGTGGCCACCGTTGTCTTTCCCGTACCGCCTTTTCCACTTGCAATACTGATAATCATATGATGATTTTCCTTTGAGTTATGAACTTATGCTCGAAAATAACACAACATATTGCCATGTCAAGTCGCTTAGGTAAAAAATGTCTTTGGCGCATTATCGAATTTAGATCATCTTCGCTTGCCATATAATTTTTTCCAGGGCGCATGTTTAAACTCTTGAAAATTAACCAACGCCAGATAGAACGCACCCACCGCCAATTCAGCACAATGGGTATTTTCCTCCGGAGGTGTCTCCAGAAAATCGATGACTTTTTCCGGTGTAATTTCCCAGGCCTCTGCCATGCTTTTTCCTTTTCAATATTTACATTGATGGCCATCTTATCTTTGGATCAAGTCGTTTCTTTACGCTTTACCCAAATTTTTTCCACAACAACTGCCGGGTCCTGCGCAGCCGGCGTCGCCGGGAGATGACCCGCAGCAGGCGGTGTCTCCCAGACCGGGCATGCCGTTTCTAAGGGCGCCGGACATGGATGAGTGGGCTGAGAGGAGTTTTTTAAGACGATAACTCTTGCAGGAATTGCACTGTGGTAACTCATCTGATCCGACCATAAGGATTTCGCTGGTTTTTCCGCAGTCCAGACAAAGATATTCATATATCGGCATGATTGGCTCCTCCCTTCAACAGGGTTTTTATTTGTAAAACATTTTATATTATGAGCATAAACTCATAATATAAAGGGAGTATTTTGCTTTGTCAAGATCTATTATCATTTTTTTTATAGTTGGAATTTTATGAAAAAGCCTGTTTTTCCATATGTATATATAATGCGTTTGTAAAACATCATGCGCGTCAAGATGCCGAAAAATTTGTTGCAATGAGACATTTATGAAACTCTGTCCGGACAATTTATACTTACAACCGGCTGTGTTGCGCGGAGAACGACTTGTTCAATAGTGCTACCGAATGACGCTAAGGAAGATTCGATAATTTTAGTGTGATGTGCTAAGACAATGAGATCACAATTCTTTTCGCGAGCGAACTTTACAATTTCAACGTACGGGATGCCTTCCCAGACTTCGATTTCATAATTACCAAAACCATCCAATTGAGATATATATCTCTTTTCAATTTTCTCCCGGGCATCTGTTATCATTTCTTCAATCTCTGCCTGTTGACGAACCTGGCCGGCTTCGCCATAATAGATGTTCAAAGCATGGAAAAAATAAAGCTTGGCTCCAGCCTCTTTTGCCAATTTACAGGTAAAGGGAAAGGCCGAATCAGATGCCTTGGAAAAATCGGTTCCAAATACAATATTTGAAAATAATTTCAAGTTGCTAGTGATAGGCCTGCTAATAATCATAACTGGGCAGCGAGCGGATTTCGCAACCCTTTGCATTGTGTTTCCTACCACACTCCTGAGCCGCAAAGGGCCAACGCCGTCCTCGCGCGTGTGGGCACCCATAACAATAAGGTCGACATCCTCTTCATGCGCCATCCTTAAAATTTCCTTATCAGGCCGGCCGATTTTGGCTTTAAGGACAATGTTTTGGGTGTGCTTCAACTCATCAGCATAGATGTTTTTCATCTCTTCAATTACCAAGGCCGCATATTCTTCGTCCATCATTTTTTTTTTGATGGTTTTGCTTTTCTTGCCAAAAGGCGTATATTTATTTCTATGCACACCAAAGACGTGAAGAACTATTAATTTCGTATCCCACTTTAGCTGCATATCAAACGCCACTTTGGCAGCATTGTCGCAGTTCGGTGAAGCTGTTGTGGCAAGTAGTATTTTTTTAAACATCTCTCACCTCCTTATTTTACATTGTTTTGGGACACCGTGAACAATCTGCCTTTTATTTAGTTTTGATTTTACCGAGTTGGAAGTTATCTATTATTAAAAGCAAAAGCATTTTTCATGCCACATTTTAAAAAATAATACATAATGAATTCACAGGATGGATTCGGCGTATAGACCGAATTCTGGCATCAATGTTGCATTGTTATAATTAAAAATTGTTTCAGTCCCATATAGCTATAAAATACTTCCGAATCCCAAGAATAGACTCCCCTTTTCGCAGTTATGAACAAATAATGCTCAAAAAGGGATATGGGCCTGGGAATAAAAACCGGCAACGAGGAAGGCGTGTGGCCTTTGAGACAAAAGAAGATATATTACTACGGGTTTTTACTCAAGAAAGACCAAAATGTACATTTTGCGGTAATAAGATGAGCATATGGGAAGTGCCCCAGTTTTCCTTCGAAGATGGATTGGGATGGGGGACGCCTTATTTGTTTGTCTGTTTTAACAATCAATGCCCCATGTATGAACAGGGATGGGATAACATCAGGCGAAATTATGGCCGACACGCCTCATACCGTTGCATATGCTACCCGGGAATGTCCTTTCTGTGCAGAAATAATAAGAAAAAGGGCA
>Ga0315547_1001157_pt1 | contig 21846 bp, 15 predicted proteins | sample SalMarSW160240MG_2_FD_202542 | JGI IMG/M metagenome (GOLD analysis project Ga0315547, IMG submission 202542) | Salt marsh sediment microbial communities from the Plum Island Ecosystem LTER, Massachusetts, United States - Salt Marsh Sediment SW1601-240 ...
TCGGCTTCCACCTTCGTTACAGCCTTCACCAAGGTTCCGGCTGTCGAAGAAAACTTCGGCGGGTATATCGTCCGACGAAGCCGGGGGACCAGGGGGAGGAATTTTAACCAATCGTGCCCCGACTTGCGATCGGGGTACGACTTTTAGTTTGATGAACATCTGGCAAATGTGCGGTCCATGCAGCATTTTCCCGTCGTATAACATCGCAGTTGGCCCGTTTTACCAGGTATCCTGCCAACCCGGGGCTATCCATGCTTTCGCATGGACGCCCCGGGCTATAAATATGTCACTCCTGCCTGCCGGCAGGCACGGCCTACGGAGTCTGTTGTTTACTTTTTTAACCCGAATTATTCATGCATTCAGCATGAATAATGACGATACATAATTGAAATCTATTGATTATCAATTATATATATCAGGGTTAACCCTGATAAAAGTCAAATTCAATACCCTCAAGTTTGGGTATGAAATTTTCATCAGTTTTGAAGATAACTGTTGAGTGAAACAGTTGACATACTTGAATTTGACTTTTCGTCAGCCATGAATGCCGAAAAATTCTTTGAATTTTTCGGGTTAAGTCCCGTAAGGGACGATATGTCTTTAGAATTAGATTTAGGTTGTTAAATGAGCGCCGCAGGTGCGGCATGCAAAAATTTTGTTCGATCCTATTCGGATCTTTTATTCGTGAATTAGTGGCTAATATTTATTCGGATATTTTATTCATGAATTAGTGGTATAAAACTCCTTTACAGATCAATGATCTTGTTCTTCGGATATTTTACCGAAAAGGATAACCTGTATTTTTCAGTTTGAGCGGGATCCAAAGTCAGTCTCCAGATCAGTTTTCCTGAATCTTTCTGGAACTGTGAACCGGCAGTTTCCAGATACTTAATTTCAATCTCCTTGTTGGTGGAGAGAGGGAACTGGTCCTCCAGGGTGATGTTCACCGGAGCATTTTTCGTATTTCGCAGGGATATTTCCCAGGTGCGGATCTCTTCCCTGTTAAACCCGATGATCTTTCTGCTGCTAAAATCTTTCAGGTCTTCCCTGATGATCACAATACTTCTGTCCCTTCCGAGTGAAAGATCGAGTGTATCCTGTGTATTTCGCACATCGAGGTATGACTTACCGACGAATGTTCCTTCAAAAAACAGGTTCATCTCACCGGAAAGGAGGTTTCGCTCCTCCCAGCCGGTGACACGGGCAATGAGAAAGGCATCCCTGTCGATTTTTGGTGCAGCATAGTATTCATAGCTTGCAGGCATGGTGAAATTTTGCAGATCAACCATGTGGTGCTTCCCGTCGGAGGGGATTGTATAGGGTATAGAAATGTTGAACTCAATGCTTGTCGGTGCTTCAACCACTTCGGTAAAATCAGCCATACTTAATGCTTCGGCTGCTTCAAACTCTTCACCGGCAGCAAGACTCCGTTCGGTTTTTTTCATCGAAGGAGCACTTCTGGTCATAACGGATGTACTTGGAGTGTAGGGTTCCACGAAACTGAGGTACCAGGGGTAGATAACGGGTTTAACACCCGGCATCGAAGGATTGCTGGTAGAGAGGATCAGCGGGACTTTATCCCAGTTTTCACCGGTAGCCTGGAAAACTTTTGCTTTGTAGTTCACCTCGATTGGCTTTTTGATGTCTTCTGCCCGGATATCATAGGAGGGCACCCAGCCTGCATTTGAGACAACGTAGCTGAGTTCAAAGCTTCCCCTGGTAGAAGCGTTTGAACTGACATTGCAGATTACTTCGCTTGTCGGCCTTTTCCGTTGTGAAGTTAGTGTTGAAAGTTGTTTCCTGACCTGGCTGATCTCTTCGTTCAGCCGGGCAATGGACTGACCAATTTCCAACTGTTTTGTTTTCACTTCAGACAGTCGGCTCCGGAAAAAATCGACAGCTTCCCGCAATTCAACGGTTTTCACTCCGGTTGTTTGCCCGCCGATCGATTTATTGGCCAGCAGGATATCTTCCTCGTGTTTATACACGGCAAGTGTTACGTTTTCGCTGGCAACTTTCTGTTCAAGTTCCTTCAATTTCTTTTCCAGAGCGAGGACCTCCTGGCTCTTTTCCTGGGCTTTCAGGTAGTTGATCTGATGGATGACCGACAGGATGGTAAAATTTCCTTTGCCACGCACCTGAATGCTTTCCGGATTGAGATTATCCGGCAGGTCATAAAACATGATTTCATTTGTTCCGGCGGCAAGCTGGACTGTTCCGGTACGGATTACCTGAGCCCCACGCAGAAAAACGGTGACTTCCTTGATTTTACTGTCGATGGGAACAGGGTTGTCGTTTGGTTTTCCGAGGGCGGTTGCGAGAAAAAAGATAATTAGAAAAGCGATCGATTGTTTCATGGGAACAGGTTTTTCATAATGCATCTCAAGTTACAAAAAATCTCTTACATCTCTTCCAGGATTTTCCAGGCTAAAAGTTGCATTCTTGGGACATGTAACGGGCATAAAGCGAGAAAAAGCTGTTGTAAATATACGAATATGAAAGAAGAAATGTGTGAAAGGAATGGACAGCCCTTACTGTCCAGAAGGCACCGTATACACCAGAGGATTAGGTAAAGAGAAAAAAAATGATAAAATAAAATAGGAAGCTGTCACTAATTTTTCACCAGTCCGATTAATAAAAGCTGTTTAAACTTCATTTTTACTACTTTAATTTGTTTTTGACTGGTTTTGAAGCATTAGCAATATTGATACTTGCTAATCAAGGTAATAATCCCAGGCGCAAAAATTATCTCCTTTTAGAATGGAATGAGTAATTATGCATTTTTTGAATTCGGTTCCCAGAATTGTCTATCCCAACCAGCCGCACGATAACAGAATATAGGATCGATCCGGGGGTCATCTGCCTCACGCACCAGATTGCAGAAACAATAGGCTTTTCGCTTTTCTCTGTTGGTTTTAGTTTCCATATATTTTTGTCTGTTGTAAGGCACTTTGCTCATGTGCAGTATTTTACCATCAAATCCTGGGGGATCGACATAGCCACCGGTGGCGGTATTTCCCAGCTGCTCGTTCTTTGCCTGAAAAATGGTATTGATATCTCTGGTTTCTTCATATATCCTTTTAAATTTTGTGATCTCCTCGATCGGTCTGATCAGTGCAACCCTCGAAAGAATATCAAACTGTTGCTCCATATTTGTGCATTCTTTCAGCTTTTCAATGCTTTCTGCCACCCAGGCACAGCGTGTATCAACCAGGGTATGTGGAGTTATTGTGTCACCATTTCTCCAAATTTCCAGAGCCTTTTCCTCTCCTAAAACACGAACGAGTTGTTCTCTGTAGACCTCAGGCCAGGCAAGAAATGAAGCCATGATTTGTACCTTCTGATTTCCAGAATATTGGGGATCGTAATGGTGGTAAATCTCAACCAACTCAAGTTCCGGTGAAAGCCCCGTCTTGTTCATATACTGATACAATTTACCCGAGGTCTCAGAAAATGTTTCAATCGGTCCCTCATGGAGTAATGAGTAAAAGTGCATTTTTTTCAGCATGTGCGTCTTAATATCACCGGAATTAATCTCTTTTGAGACCGGAAATCCAATTTCGGAATCAAAACCATCTACGGGTGTATCAAACCTGAAAATGTGGGTTAAAGGACCAGTCATGTTACCAGCGCATGTTTTATTGAGCTCTTCGATTCTGGGGATCAGTTCTTCCCGTTTTTTAATCGGTTTTCTGATACCAGCAAAGAGGATTTCATTTCTAACCACATGGTTGATTGTATTGTTCTGAAAGTTGTTTATTCCCCATTTATTCAGGAGATTCATCTTCCATACAGCAGGCAGAGAAACAAAAGCAATGCTTTGGAGACTTTTACTTATAAAAGTTCTCCTGTGAATACCGTTTAGAACATCATTATTCATTGTTTCTTCTTTACTTCCATTTGCATTTGCGACTATCTATCAGCCATCATCGAAAGAACCTAACGTCAATCGAGCTTGCGGGCTACCATTCTGACGTGTGCGGTTGGAGGACCTCCCCAGTCGCCGTAATCGTCTACCTCTCGATAGATCAGGATCTCGAAATCCTTGAACAATTCCCGAAGCTCGCCGGGAGCCAGAGCGTGGACACCGGGCGGAAAAGGATTTTCCGGGCGTTGAATAACGTGCTCGAAAACGACATAGCCACCCGGACGAATGGACTTCTTCAATCGGGACAGGAAGCCGGTCTCTTCCACGGGAGCCCAGGACAGGATCATAAGGATCAGATCCCACAGATCCCGGCCGAGATCGAAATCTTCATAAGATGTTTTGATGGTTCGAACTGTAAGTCCAGCCTTCTCTGCGGTGGCTTGCATGACTGCCAGGCCTTTGGCTGAGAGGTCGATCCCGGTTACGTCCCATCCCAGGCCCGCAAGGTGAATAGCGTTGCGGCCCATCCCTGCGCCGACGTCCAAAGCCTGGTCTCCTGTTGTGATACCCTTCATGACTTCCACCAGGAAGGCATTGGGTGAAGTCTTGAATCCATCCTTCTCCAATTCACCGGTCAGGGGTTTACCGTACAGTGGATCGTAAATCATCTCGATACCCTCAGGCTGCTCGGTAAACTGGCTGCGGAGGACGTGCAGGCGACGTCGGACTTCCGATCCAGGAACGCCTTTCGCATCCAGGCTCACTGCATAATCCCTAAGTGACGTTCGGCCCTGGGCTGTTTTGGTCCATTCCAGATAATCCAGCCACAAAGCACGTACTTTCTGGAGATCATGCGATTCTGGTATATCGGGAACAATTGGTCGCAGGACAAAAATATTGTCAACCTGGAACTGGTCTTCGATGAATGCGTCCAAAACAAAGCCCGCCGCGCTTGCCTCCTTTCCGACAGATTCGCGGGTTAAAACCTTCCCTTCCGGGCCGTGTTCTGACGGTTTCGGCTCCACAAGGACAATAGATCCCCAGGGTTTCAGGCTGGACAGAAGACTCTTGAGCAGGGGAACCGGATCGTCCACCCAATGATAGACCCAGAACATTACTGCCAGGTCAAGACTGTTTTCAGGGAAGCAGGCGTCATTGGGTTTGCTGAGGATGACCTCGACATTGGTCAGATCCTGACGCTGGCATCGAGCCTTCAGGTAATCGACAGCCGCCGGATCGATGTCGTTCGCGTAGACCTTTCCTTTTTCGCCGATCCGATCCGCAAGATAGACGGTGACCCGACCTTGGCCGGCGCCCACTTCACCGATTACCAAACCTGGCCGGATGCCGAGAATATCCATCAACAGCTCTGGCGGCTGGATATCGTTGAGCCTTTTTTCCTGGGGTTCTGCCAGTTGGTTTACCTTGCTGGATGTTTGGGACTTCTCCTGTGCGGTCAGGAGGATTGTTACGGCTAGTAGCAAAATATTCATTATCATAATTTTGCCTAGAATTTTTTTCATATGCATCTCCTCCTTTTTAAATTCCATAATACCAACAACCGGTCTTCGATTTTCACAATTTCAATTTCTAAATATGTCGTCGGCTTTTTGACCAAGTAGAGTGATTCAGCGTCGATATCTTCAGGATAAACCTTATCCGATCCTCTGACTCTCACAGCTTGCAATACGACATATTTTACTTTAATCTCATCTCTTGTTGGTTTATGATGAAGAATATTATTCCAGTATATATTGTTTTCCGGCTCATAGCTTATTCCTTTCCTTTTATTTATTTGGATCGCTGTCTCTTTTGAACCTGACGATCTCTAATCCGTCGGTCCCGTCGGCAACATAAATCAAATCACCTACAATCTGTAAACCGTTCGGTCGACCCCCGTCATAAAAAGATCCGACTCTGACCGGACAAGTGGGATCGCTAACATCAATAGCTTCCAGCCCCAGTTCCCAGTTTATGACAAAAGCCAGGTCATCGAAAAGGTTCACTCCGACAATACTACCTTCTGTTTTGTATGTACCCAACAGCTGGGGATCAGATGGGTCGGACACATCCAGAATCTCTAATCCCTGCAGCTTGTCGCAGATGTATGCAATACCATCCGAAACCTTGAGAGCATTCGTTTCTCCGCCGTTGTTGAAAGCTCCAATAAGGACCGGATTCTTTCTGTCGGATATATCCAAAACCTTAAGACCCGCTCTGTATCCCGTAACAAAAGCATTTGAGCCGACGATATCCAAAGAGAATGCAAGCATATCATCCTTATACTGGCTCAGGCGAACAGGTTTAATTGGATCAGACAGGTCAATGATATCAAAGCCGCCATTCCATTCGGTTAAATATCCGGTATTTACAACGACCTTAAGCTGATGGGGATCTCCGTCCCGGTCACTATACTCTCCGAGAAAAACCGGTTTCGAAGGATCACTGATATCAAAAAGTCTCAGTCCGTTTGTATTGCACGAGACATAGGCAGTGGTCCCGATGATCTCGATACCACGGGATTGTTCGGCATCATCAATCTGTGCTATTTTTACGATATGTGCAGGATTACTGATATCAAGTATTTCCAGTCCGTTATCGAATTCGCATACATACGCGAAATTGTCGACCACCCGCACGGTTACAGCCATTCCACCATCATTGAACTGTCCGACTTCTTCAAAAATGACCTTGTTCTTTTCCATTGGCCTGTGATCGGGACCAGACCATTCCCCTGTCAGAAGTAGTGGAAAGATAAGGGGAACAATTGCTGATATAATTGGGAATTTCATTCGATAAAATTCATGTTCGTTTTATTTCTTTTACTCTTTCTTTTCGGATAAAACAAAGGAGTGACCGGGCTTCCATTCACCGTCCTGGAATCGGTACCATTGATCAAGCAGCTTACCTTCTTCGGTCAATTCAAAACTGTTTTTAAACTCGATTTTGTCATCAGGGAAAGTGGCATAACCATACATGAGAATTTTTCCATTTTCCTCTTTTACATAACCGTGTAAAAAGTTCCCATTGCTGCTTATGGAAAACAGTCCTATTTCCTGTTTGTCAGAATCCCAATAATAATAGGCTTCGGTCACAAAGTTGATTTTATTTATCAGGATTTTTTGCTTTACGGCTTTCCCTTCCCAGATGACATCCCACCTGCACTCTCGAATAGCCCCCTGACCAAGACGTGGCATTTCCGCCTGCCAGGTCTTGTTAGTAAGGGGCTCCAGTAGCAACAGGTGTTCATCAAGTTGTTGGCTGAAAAGCGAAGGAAAAGTGAGAAAGATTATTAAAATTGCGTAAAGAAAAACGTTGACTATTTTCATGATCAATATCAATCTATTATAGTGTCAGGTTTAGATTTAACAGTATGTTTTATGGATTGAATATACCATACACAAACCAAAAATCGTCAACACCGCATTCCCCGTAAGCAATATTGAAGTAGCCGTTTTCTTCCCAATTTTCGCCCCATGAATTCCGGCAGATCCAGTATCCGCCATTCTTTACCTGCTGATCGTCTTTCCATCCCACAATAACCACCCAGTGTCCACCCTGTTCTTCAGATATTCCATCATGGATATACACCCCATTTGTATACCGATCCAGGTCCTCAAAAAATATCATGTTTGTAGCTACAGGGCCATATTCCAGTACAGCCTGTTTGATCGTTTGCTTTTTTTCAGGCAGGGGTAATTTATCGGTAACTACAGATTGATATTCCGAAAGGACATAATCCGGAGAGCCATCCGGCATTTTACTGGTCTTCTTATCCTGATATGGAAGTCGCTTCTCCAGCACCAGGCCATTTTCTACCATAAATTTTAATGCATTGACAGATGAAATCCCACTGGGCATCCAATCAGGCGAGCCATTTATGATTTGTTGCTCAGACAGATCCACCGTTTTACCTGTTTCTTTTTTAATCAAAGCTTCAAAAACGACTACACCTGCAAACACACCGCAGGAGCCCAGGCTCATTTGATGTTTGACAGGCGTCATAATATCTTTCTCCTGCCAATCGAAGTATTGCGGTATGTTCTGTAATTCATCCGGATGGTTGCCACCAGAAGTATTAGAGGTCGTTTGTGAACACGCAGTTAAACAGAACAATAGGTAAAAACAAGTTGCATAATATTTCATGACTTTACAGTGCGTTTCGGGTTCAATAATCATTCATTTTCTGTAGATGGTATACGAGCGCCGGATGAATGACAATTGGGCATTCAGGATGTTGTCATCCTTATCCCTGGTGAAGATCAGGGTCCACGGCGCCTGTTTGAAATAGAAGAAATCCAGGGCTACGGGGTAGATCTCATCGGGTCCGAACTCCATGACCTTCAGTTGGTCTCCTTCACGCCATATCTCCAGCAGCAGATGATCTCCGATGTAATATTTTCCAATATACTCATCCAATTCATTGACAGACAGATTGATGGCCTTTGGCTTCTTAAAATAGAGATGCTGCGGGTACCTTCCTGTGTTATCCTGTACATTGAAGGGAAGTCCTCTGTTCCGGAGCAGTTCGATAATGTTGTCGTGTCCGCTGCGAAAGGCATAGTGCATGGCTGTCCAGCCTTCTTCCGTCTTTAGCATCGGGTCTGAGCCCTGATCAAGCAGGTACTCCACCACATGAATATTCCCTCGCCATATGGCTGTATGGAGCTCGGTCATACCCCACTGATTCTGAACGTTTAGGCTGGCTCCTTTTTCGACCATCCGCTTAACGATCTCAACATTATCATGATGGACAGCCCAGTTGAGTGGTGTACCGCCATCTCCACCCTGCATGTTCAGATCGGCTCCCTTGTCAATCAAAAAACTGGCAACATCCCAGTGTGCGCGTATGCATGCCCAGTGAAGTGCGGTGTATTGATCTTCGTCTATTGCATTTAGTTTTGAAGGATCCTGTTTCAGGATCGTTTGTAGGGTTTTCAGATCCCCGGCTTTTGCAGCTTCCACGATCGGTTCCACTGATGCAAACAATGATGTGTAAACAGCGAAGAGCATTGTAATACCAATGATTTTTTTCTTCATGACAAACCTTCTCTATTTTAATTTTTCAATAATTTCTGCATCAACCCAGTAGATATCGCTAAATCCATTCACGGAACTGTTATGATAGATCATAAACTCGTTGTAAGTAAGCGGTTTGTCTGGAGTTCCGCGGAGATTCATACGTGCACTTGTAAAGAAAAAATATTTTCCATCCGATGATATCATTGGGCAATATTCTGAGCCGGCTGAATTGATTACATTCCCCAAGTTTTGAGCATTGGTCCAATTTCCCTCTTTATCTTTGAAACTTATATACAAATCACTGGCGCCAAATCCTTCGGGTCGTGTGGAAGCAAAAATCAGAATACGCTCGTCGGGGGATACATAGGGATCAAATTCTCTATGATCTGTATTGATTGCCTCATCGAGTTTTACAGCGGCAGAATATTTCCCATTTATCCATATCGATTTATAGATATTGTTTGTTCCAGGCCCTTCCCGTTGACTGGAGAAATATATGGTTCTGCTATTCGTCATCATCGGGTAAAAGTCTTGACTGTCGGAATTAATATCCTTACCCAGGTAAGTAGGGATCCCCCATGTACCATTCTCCCGGTTAGCCATCCAAAAATCATAATCTTCTTTCGGTTGCTTTGAACCTGGTAAAGGTCTTCGTGAACTGAACAGGAGGGTATTACCATCAGGAGATATGGTTACATCTATATCACCAAACCTGGATGCAAAAGGGAGTAATGCTGGTTGCGACCAAATTTCCCCTTCCATTCTCATTTGGAAGATAGATACTGCCCCTGATAAATTACGAACACAGAAGTAGAACTCCCGGCCATCCGGTGAGAAAACTGAATTCAATTCATCCAGCCCTGTAGAAACATAATTTGGTTCAAAAACTTCCAGTATTTTCCCGGGTGGTTTTTGTCCGATATAAGGGCCTTTTAACACAGGGTTGGTTTGTGATTCATTACAACCAAAAGAAGTGCTAAAGATTATTAAAGCAATTCCAATAGGGTAGTAGATTAATTTCATAGCTTTATTCTTTAGGACTGAGGTTATCAATAATTTTTGCTGATACCCAGAATATCCTAAGGTCTCCTTTTTCTCCATGGTTTCTGTTAAAGAACAGGTATTTCTTATCAGCAGTCACATTTGGACATAGCTCATGCATTTGCGAATTTATTGGGGTTCCCATGTTTTTAGCTTCCGTCCAATTCCCCAGGTTGTCATTAAAGCAAATAAAAAGGTCTGCATACCTCAGGTCACCCCCGAATCTGCTAAATATCAGGTAGCTTTCGTTGGGCGCAATATAGGGAGTGCTTTCATAATGTTCTGTGTTAATGGCTGTCCCCATTTTCCTGACTGTATTATATTTTCCTTTCTGGGGTATTGCAACATAGATATCACCACCTGCACTAAAATACAGGTTTCCGTTCGATGCAACGGAGAGCTGCCAGTGCAAAGGATAGGAATTTACAACGGGACCAAGCGGTTTTGGTTTTCCCCAACTATTGTTTTGCCGGTCGACATACCAGATATTTTCACCTTCCCCTTTTTTCCCTCCCTCAATGGATTCCCGGGAGGTAAAAAACAGTTTTTTACCATCCGGGGAAAATGTTGCATTACCTGTTCCAAAGCGCGACTTAAAAGAGACCTCGGCCGGTTTTGTCCATTGATTGTTTTCAATCTTCATGCACAAGATATTCTGTCCGCCCTCCATAAGATCCCAATACATCTCCTGTCCATCGGGAGATAACACAAGTCCTCCATGGACTTCTGTCTTAAAAATTTCAGGTGCAAATAATTCAGGTGTCATACCCGGTGGTTTTTGTCCAAGATAGGGGTCTTTGAGAACCGGGAAATCATGGAATTGCTCCTGAGCTTGAGAAATCGCAGTTGAAACGATGAATAACAGTAAAAGACAAAAAATTTCTTTTATTTTCATGATAAACTCTCCTTTATTTCAGTTCATTTGGTTTTAATTCATTAATGAATATAGCATCCACCCAACAAATGTTACCTCCCGATTCAAAAAACAGATATTTCCCATCGGGAGACAGATAAGGTATATGATATTTTCCACCCAGGTCATAAGCCTGGCTCCATGTGCCATCGGTTTTGCGAAAACTGACAAAGGTATTTTCGATCCGGTCAAAGAGCATGTAACTACCGTCTGATGCGATGCTTGCATGTGCTTCCCATTCATCCGAATTCAATCCACCTTTCACTTTTGTTGGTTCAGAGAAGTTTGTACCATTGAATGACATTTGAGCAATGTCTTTGTCGGTAATTTCATTCCTTTCTGTAGTAAAATAAAATGTTTGGAAATCATTAGTATTGAGGCAATATGCATTTGTAAAAAATCGGGGTTCCCCCCATGTGTCACCTGATCTTTCAACAATCCATGAGCCTTGATGCGTTTCTTTTTCCTGGTTATTCATCCGGTAGAAGATCATGTACTTCCCATCCGGTGTGATGAAAGGAGCAATATCGCGAAACAGACCTGAGAATTCAACCACCTGCGGTTTACTCCAAATGCTGTCTTTTTCTCTTGTCATCCAGATTGCCCAATTCGAATCGATATCCGATGTTTCGGACCGGCCAAAGTAAAATTCTTTACCGTCCGGTGTCCAGGTGCATCCCATCTCAACATGGTTGTTTGTAGATACAATTCCGGGAGCAAATACCTTCGGTGTAACTCCTGGTGGTTTCTGCCCGAGATAGGGACCTGTAAGGAGGGGGAAAGTATTTTTCTGCTTTTGCTTTTTTTCTACCTGAAGACGTTCCAGTAGCTGTGAGACATCACCGACACTTGGTCTGATTTCCAGTGCTTTTCTGCAGTTCTTAATGGCTTCATCCAGATCTCCAAGCTTCCGGTAAACCCGGGCAAGGCTGAAATAAGCCCATGGATCTTCCGGAAATTTCTCAATGGTAAATTGAAGAACCGTTAGCGCGTCTTGCGTTTTGTCCGGGTAGAGGGTTAAGAGGTAGCCAAGCTCGGAGAGAGCATCGCTGAGACTAAAATCCGAATCTTCCGAATCCAGCTCTTCAAAAATGTTAAGGCTTTTTGAAACATAACCGTTCATGGCGCAGATGCAGGCATAGCCTTCTTTGATCGTGAGGTCTTTCGGCAGCATTTCATAAAGGGCTGAACAAAACAGATCAGCATCCTCGGTCTTGCCTTCCTCCAGCATGATTTTCGTAAGGGATAGAAGCTCATAGGGCGGGAAATAAGTGCTGCCCTTTTGATCCGAAGAGAGTGTCTTTAATGTATGGATGGCACTCTGGGTGCCATTTTCTAAGTACTCATGCCTGATAATTTCTGCGGCATTCTGTTTGGTAAAAACATTATTTTTCAGGTCGTTGATAAAAGAGAAGTCAACCCAGTAAAGATCGGCATCTTCTTCAGGTTCCTGACCGGGCTCCCATCCGGATTTACCTTTGTTAACATCGGTTTTTCTTCCGCTCAGGAAGAAGAAATATTTCCCGTCGGGAGTTCCGTTAGCACACAGATCAAAACTGGATGAATTATAAGGCAGGCCAAGGTTTAAGGTGGATGTCCAGCTTCCATCCTCTTTGCGGAAGCAGATATAATTATCGCTTTTTCCATAGCCACCAGGCCGGGTCGAACCAAAAATGAGGAAGCTTTCATCAGGAGCAATGTAGGGATCATACTCAATAAAATCGGTATTAACAGGCCAGGGGAGACGTTCTGCCTCCTGGTACTGTCCATTGACACAGCGGCTGAACCATATATCATCTCCCTGAGTTCCTGGCCGGTTCCATGTAAAGAAATAAACCGTACCATCTGCTGTTGCCGAAGGATAGGCTTCACCGTACTCAGAGTTAGCAGGTTCCGGTAAAGAAATCGGCTCTGACCAATCCGAATCTTTCCATTCAATGGTCCAGATGTTATCATCTTCAAGAGTATCTCCCGGATGAGTCAGGTTTCCCGAATGGAAGTAAACCTTCTGTCCGAGGGGGCCTGTTGTATAATTAGGATGTCCCTGCAATTCTTCAAATGGCGCCCTTTGAGGCTTTGTCCAATGCCCATCTTTTTCAAAGGTGTAATATGTTTCGTGTCCCTTTTCTGTACCGGTGGAAAAAACACATACCCGTGCTTCCTGCAAAAAAGCGATATAGCTCTGAGAAAAATGTGTGGATATCAATCCGGGTGCGAAAATTACCGGATCTATTCCAGGAGGATTTTGACCAAGATAAGGGCCTGCTAATCGGGTAAAGTCATCTCTTTTACCACATCCACAACACATAGAGATGCACAATAAAACAAATGCAGTAGATCTTGTTTTTATTTTCATGATGTGTACTCTTTTATTTCAATGCTTTCTGCTTAAGATCATTGATGATTTGTGAATCCACCCAGTAGATATTACCCGGACCATCTTCAATGGGTTTTTGATTTAGTGATGACGGACGGTTACTATTGAAAAACAGGTACTTGCCATCGGGAGTTACACAGGGATATTCATCCTTGAAGGCAGAGTTTATCGCGGGTCCCATGTTCCTGGGTACTGTCCAGGTTCCATCACGGTTACGGAAGCAAATAAACAGATCAGACCGACCCTGACCTCCGCGGAATGAAGAAAATATCAGAAAACTTTCATCCGGAGCGACAAATGGGCAATGATCGGGTGCTGAACTATCGACAGTATTAAGGTTTATTGCTGTTGTGTATACTCCTGCCACTTGTGTTGCGCAAAAGATATCAGTTGACTGATTGGATGTTCTTGCGGTAAAGTACAGGTTCCCGTTTGCTGCCAGAGATCCACAACTATTGCGTGGACTCATATTGATATATTCATCAAGGTGTTTTGGATTACTCCACCCATCTGAATTTCTCTCAACCATCCAGATATCACCCTTTCCTCTGGAAAGAGGTTCACCTCCTTGTTCAGTGGGACGATCTGAGGTAAAATAAATCCTATTCCCATCAGGAGACATCACCGGGTACAGGTAGTTGTAGTCATCACAGAAAGGAGCTATGCTGGGTTCAGACCATTGATCACCAACTCTTTTTGAAAAGTAGATTTTTTGCGGGAACATCCGCCCAAACCAAACCTCTTCCCCATTAGGTGTAAACAGGGCAGCACTATGCTCCCTGCAGGTTGAAATGATTCCCGGTGCAAAAATCTCCGGTTTAGTGCCTGGTGGTTCCTGGCCTAAATAAGGACCTGCCAATTCCAGAAGATCCGATTGCTGGGAGTGCCCAGAAGATACAGATAATAACAACAGGAAAACCAGGAGAATGATCGAAGGGAATGTCGTCATTTTTGCCTGCAGTTTACAAACATAATTAACGCCTTACGTCGTATTCAGCCACAACATAAACATTCCAGGTCCTGTCAAGGATTAAGTTTCACCGCTACGGACTTTGAAAGAAGTCTATTTCAAATGTACAAAATATTTTTAATGTGTGATTGACAACCAATTGGAAAAATGGTTAATCGTTAAAATGTTAAATGTTAATTATGAACCCTCCTACGCTAAAGCTACGGAGGGCGGAGGTGGAGGCAAGCGGACAATTGTCGAACCACTTAGAAGAAGATTTAGCTCGGTTAAATTCCATTAAGCAATTATCCTTGTTCCGCGAAAAAAAATAGCGTATCCTGGGTGGCGAGGGGTCGCGAGTTCAAATCTCGCCATCCCGACAAGGTTTCAGTAGATCAAAAAAAGAATTTGCACGTAGTTTGCACGCAGATTCTTTTTTTTGGTTATGATAAACCAAATTCTTTAAGCTACTCTATCAATAAAACTTTGATTGATATTGATTAAATTCGGTCTGGAAATTTTAAAAGCTTGTATATTTGTTATAAATTTTATAATAATTAGGTAGCCATTAATAAAATTAAATTATCAGGCATTCAACAATCCAGCAAAGTGAATAAAGGGAAAATAGACATATCAAAAATTATTGAAGGGGACCGTGAAACTTACAAGAGAGTCTATCTAAAGAATTTCAATCTCTTATATCAACTTTGTTTTGAATATACCCAGGATTCTTCTATTGCTGAGGAGATTGTTCAGGATACATTCACAAAATTGTGGGAGATCCGGAAGAGTATTAATTCTGACACGAACCTTATTAATTTCTTGTACACCATTGCAAAAAATAAATGTCTGAATTACCTGCGTGATCAACAAACTGTTTTTCGTGCACAAAAAAGTTTGAAATATTTGGAGATGCAATTCAATTATGAAGCACTTTATGAGGTTGGAGATAACTGGATCCAATTCAATGAATTGAAGGAGATGATTGATTCAGCAATTGAAAAAATGCCGGAAGAAATTAAAAAGACATTTATTTTGAGTCGTTTTGAAGAGCTTAAGTACAAGGAGATTGCTGAACAATTGGGTGTCAGTGTGAAAACAGTAGAATCCAGAATCTCAAAGGGATTGACATTTTTGCGGAAAGAGCTCAAAGACTATATTGGTATTATCATTCTAATCAGCGGTATCCTAGATTAATTGACTTAATTAACAACAAAATTTATGAAGTAAGTATTTGTTCAGATTTTGTGTTGTTATATTACATAGGCTTTTCAGATCATTAATACCCCTAGAGCAATTTCAGTCTAGCCGTCTCCTATTTGAATAAGGAATATTGTATTGAATAGAAAACAGATTATTTATTCTCATTATAAATTATATAATAGTTTAAATTACTGATAGGGCTCCAAGACTATTACGTGTTAATTATATAATAGGTTAGTTTAGGTTAAATCAACAAATTGCTCATGATGTGATCATCGGACTACTTATTCATCCCAGTGTGCTCACGTCATGAGCTTTTTTAGAGTTTAATTAATTTTTACATGAGCTTCAATAAAGAAAGAATTTCCCAATTTCTGTCTGGTAATATCACAGATGAAGAACGTAAACAATTTCTATCTGAGATAGAAAAAGATAAAGACAGAAAAACAGAATATATTAAATACCTTAATCTTTGGAAATTATCCCTTTTTAGTTGTAGTAAACCTCCAATATCTTTCGAGCAAAAGGTTTCACTTTTTAACAGGTTTTGGAAACAAAGGAACAAGAATTTAAAATCTGCTATCATAATCCGGAAAAGCTTAAGATATGCAGCAATCATCACTGTTGCTCTTTCTTTAGGATGCTTGGTTCAATTTGTAATTGGAACAGATGCTCCTATTGACCAGAAATTAAAAAAGCAGCAATACAAACTGACTAACAACTTTGGTAGCATTTCTCTATTCCAATTAAAGGACGGCTCCAAGGTCTGGCTGAATACAAACACCAGTCTGACTATTACTGAAATGGAGAATAAATGGATGGTACACCTGGAGGGTGAAGCTTATTTTGATGTTATTCATGATGAAGAGCGCGAATTCCAGATAAACTTAGGCGATGTAGTAATCCTGGATAGGGGAACCCGCTTCAATATTAAAGCCTATCCTGAGGACAGTATTTTCAGAACGGTTCTTCTAGATGGAGAGATTGAAATAAGGGAGCGTGACAAGACGAATAAAGTAAATCTAAAAAAAGGAGAAGGATACATATACAATAGAAATAGTAGAATGGCTGATATAAAGGAGGTTGATGGCTCTTTCGAAGCCAGTTGGAAAGATGGCAAGTTTGTATTTATTGATAAGAGTCTCAGGCAGATATGTGATAATCTTGGTAAATGGTATAACGTTGAATTTACATTCAGGGATCAGGAAATGGCAAACACGAGGTACACCTGTATGTTAAAAAGGACAACGACGGTTAACCAGCTTATGAAACTGCTTAAAACCACATCGGATATTAATTATGAGATTATTAACAATGAAAATTCAAAAGATGTTATAAATCTGAAATGATGAAAGGTGCACCTCACTGGAGGTGCACCTTTTTTTAATTAAGAAACTGACTGTAATCAGTTTCCGTGTCTAATTAAAACCTTACAAATCTATGAAAAAAAAACCAGACAAGCTATGCTCTTTCTGGCATAGCTGGTTAAAAAGAACCCTTGCCATGAAATTCATTCTAATGTTGACCATGGTTTTTGGTGTGCTATCTTCTGCGAGCACTTACAGCCAACGAACGAAACTTACCCTAAATCTTGAAGAAGCTACCATTCTGGAAATTTTCCAGAAGATCGAAGAAACCACAGAATTTGGATTCTTCTTCAGGAGTGAAGACCTGGATCTCAACAAGCGCTATTATGTTAATCTGGAAAATGTGCGAGTTGATGAGGTCCTATCGATTGTATTGAAAGATGAGACCGTCGACTACACAATTGAAGACAGGAATATTATCCTGACCAAAAAGGACACAGTTACGACTGAGCAGCCACAATCGGTTATCACAGGAAAGGTAACTGATACAGATGGAGAACCTATTCCAGGAGTTACAATCCAGGTGCAAGGAACTTCCACAGGAACTATTACAGATGTGGATGGCAATTATGAGCTTAAAGGAGTTGCAGAGGATGCTGTCATAGTCTTTTCTTTTGTCGGATATGTATCTGTGGAAATACCAGTTGCAGGGCAAGAAACCATAAATGTATCAATGAGAGTAGGAAATATCCAACTGGAAGAAGTGGTAGCTATTGGATATGGTTTTAAGAAGAGGGTAAATCTAACAGGTTCTGTAGCATCAGTTAGTAGTGATGTTTTAGAGAAGGTCCCTCCAATTGCGAGTACAACAAATGCCTTAGCAGGACGTTTGCCTGGTTTGATTTCAAAACAGACTAGTGGATCGCCAGGTAGAGATGCAGCTACATTAGCCATACGAGGATTTGGAAATCCACTCATAATTGTAGATGGTGTAGAAGGTAATTTTAATGATATTGATCCAAATGAAATTGAATCAATATCAGTTTTAAAAGATGCTTCAGCAGCTATCTTTGGAGCAAGAGCAGGAAATGGAGTTCTCTTGGTTACCACAAAACGTGGGAAATTGGGAAAACCTACTATTAAATTGAACAGTTCATATTCTTTTCAAACTATTACAAATTTTCCAGAGCCGATGAGTGCTGGACAGTTTGCAGAATATGACCGTGAAAGCAAGACACATCGGGGGTATTCAGAAGCCCAACAGTGGTTTACTCAGGAAGAGGTTGAAAAATATTATGCAGGAACCGATCCTGATTATCCAAATACAGACTGGTATGATGTTCTAATCAGGTCTTATGCACCCATGTCACATACCAATTTATCCGTCAGTGGTGGTAGTGATAGAATTAAATACTATGGGCTTTTAGGATATATGCATCAAGAGACTTTTTGGAAAAATAATGGTGGTGATTATAAGCGATTTAATATTCGCTCGAATATTGATGCACAAATTACGAATGCCCTGTCCCTACAGCTAGACTTATCAAATATTAATGTATACAGGAAGTTTCCCGGTGCCGAAGATCAAGCTGGAGTTGGTGACTATTGGATGTGGCGCGATTTCTGGCAAACCTGGCCTATTTATCCATCCTCGTTACCTGACGATTCAAAAATACCATATACTGGATTGGTACCTGGAGGCGCACTTCACTCAACTAACAGAGAGCTTAGTGGTTTTTTTGACACAGATAGGCAGGAAATAAAAGCGGGCGCTACCCTTAGGTATGATTTCCCATTTGTAAAAGGACTGTCTGCAAAACTTTTTATAAACTATGTTCAGGATTACACCAACACGAAGAAGATGAACTACCCGGTAGACCTATGGTCATATAGTTACGCAAGCGACACGTATACTTTAGAAGCAGAGGGCTCTCCGGCCTCCCTTAGGCATACGGACAGTAAAAACAGAATGATTACCAATCGGTTTACTATTGATTACGATCGAGTATTTGCAAAAAATCATACCGTTGTATTCATGGCCTTGTATGAATCGATTGATTACAGTTATGATTATATAACAGCAGAAAGAATAAATTTTCTAACCCCTTCTATTGAGTATTTGTTTGGAGGGAGCATTCAGAATCAATATGCCAACGGCAGCGCTACTGAAATGGGACGTGAAAGTTACATAGGAAGATTAAGCTATTCATTTAAAAATAAATACCTTTTCGAAGCAACACTAAGAGCTGATGCTTCGGCTAAATTTCCATCTGAAAAACGATGGGGCTATTTTCCAAGTTTATCAGTAGGTTGGAGAATTTCGGAGGAGGGTTTTATTAAAGATAATATAGATTGGTTAGAGAATCTGAAACTTCGCGGATCAATAAGTAATGCTGGCTATGACAATGTTGGTAATTTCGCATATCTGTCTGGTTATCAATTGAATCAAAAATATGTATTCGGCTCCGATATAATGGATGGTTTGAGATCAACTGGACTACCCAATCCAAATTTGACATGGGAGAAGATGTCAATATTAAATCTTGGCCTTGATTTTTCTCTTTATAAATCAAAATTGTATGGCGAATTTGATGGTTTTTATCGCAAACGCGATGGGATTCCTGCTACACGTGCAACCTCTCTTCCATCTACTTTTGGTGCTAATTTGCCTTCTGAAAATTTGAATAGTACTATCGATAGAGGATTTGAAGCATTAATTGGGACCAGAGGTAATAAAGGCAATTTTTTATGGGATATAAGTGGAAATGTTTCATGGTCAAGAGCAAAATGGGATCACTTTGAAGAACCTGATTATTCTGATGATGCTGAAATGGCAAGGGTATATCAAATATGCGGTCAATGGACTGACCGCATAATGGGGTATAAGACCGATGGTTTGTATACTTCCCAGGAAGAAATAGATGCCATGACCTTTGATCAGGATCAACAGGGAAATATAACCATTAAACCCGGCGATATCAAATATATAGATCATAACAAAGATGGTGTGCTTGACTGGAAAGATCGAGTTGAAATCGGTAATGGCTCTTCACCTCACTGGATGTTTGGTTTAACAACTGTTTTTAGTTATAAAAATTTTGACCTTTCTCTATTATTTCAGGGAGCCGCCGGTAATTATGTGTCTGTCCAATTGCCATGGTGTGAACAATTGTTTAAAGGAAGATGGACTGAGGAAAATAACGATCCCAATGCTATTTTCCCTCGTAGTGGGAGTATCGCACAAGGTGGAGGATTTTCAGATTTCTATTTAAAGGAAGCAGGTTATTTTCGACTTAAAACTTTGAATTTGGGGTATAATTTACCTAAAAACATATTGAATTTTGCCAGAATAGGCAACCTGCGTATCTCTTTTTCAGCAACAAACCTTTTTACGTTTGACAGATTAAAAGAATTTGGATTAGACCCTGAAGCACCCGGAACTGAGGGACAATATTATTCTAATAATGCATTCTTTTATCCTCAGCAACGTACTTATACATTCGGGTTAACCCTGACATTATAAAATTCTAATTAATAATAATCGCGAAGACATGAAAAAAGTAATCAATATATTTTTAATGATGATCCTGATGGTATTGTCATCATGCAATAAGGAGGTTCTTGATAAAAACCCTCTGGATATTATTTCAGATGATGTGGTATGGAATGATCCCATTTTGATTGATGCTTATTTGACACAGTGTTATTCTGAGATGGGTTTTATTAATGATATGGCTTACGGTAGTGGTACCAGCTGGTTTGAAGCGGTAACTCTAACTACTGTTGCAGATGAATGCCGTGACGGTTGGGAAAGAGCTTATGCAGGTAAATCCATTAAGCTCAGAGCAGATAGTAAGAACTTTGCTGATTGGTGGGGATACCCAACTATTCGCAGACTAAATGTATTTATTGAAAAGTTGCCCGACTCACCAGTTGAGGAATCCTTTAAAACAAAAAGAGGTGCTGAAGCCAGATTTTTAAGAGCATACGCCTATTTTAATATGGTTAAACGTTATGGTGGTGTCCCTTTAATTACTAAAGCACAATCGATTAATGCTCCCGAAGAGGAACTTTTTCTAAAAAGAGACAAGGAAGAAACAATTTATGATTTCATTATTTCCGAAGTTGATGCGATTGCAAATGACTTGAAAGATGGCCAAAATGATGAAGGACGTCTAACTAAATATGCTGCTTTGGCATTGAAAAGCAGGGTAGCAATGTATGCTGGCAGTATTGCTAAATGGGGTGAGGTCCAATTGGATGGAGTGGTTGGTATTCCAGCAAATAAGGCACAACAGTATTGGCAAACCTCTTATGATGCATCAAAAGCAATAATAAACAGTGCTGTGTTTTCATTATATAATGAAATTCCTGATGATAAAGTTGCAAACTTTAGAAATATATTTTTGGATGAAAACAACGCGGAGGTGATTTTCTCTGAAATTTATACTGGTCAAGGCGGAAAAGCTCACTCATGGGACATGCTGAATGGCCCTTACGGCTACAATTCTTGGGCATGCGGAGGTCAAAGCATTCCATATCTTGACATGGTAGAAGAATTTGAAAATATTGATGGTTCTGCTGGAATAATTGACAGGCTGAAAATTGAGAGTGGATATTTGTGGACGATGGAAGAATTGTTTGGTAATAAAGATCCCAGATTTCATGCATCCATACTTACTCAAGGTTCAACATGGATAGGTGACACAATTCAAGCTTACAAGGGAATTATTAAAGAAGATGGAACAATTACTGAAGATGATTATAATGAGCTGACAGGCTGGGGGAAATCTACCCAGTCCTGGGCAGGAGGTTCAGGACCATTTATGATGTTAAAATACATGGATGAAGCAATAGCTATAGTGCCTAATATTGGAACTTCAAGGACGGATTGGATCGTATTTCGGTATGCTGAAATATTGTTAAATCTAGCTGAAGCTGCTTTCGAACTTGGGTATACGACTGAAGCATTAGATGCTATAAATCAAATCAGGGATAGAGCAGGTATAGCACAATTGACATCGATTGACCTCGATAATATCCGCCATGAAAGAAAAATTGAGTTAGCATTTGAAGGAAATCGTTATTGGGATGTTCGAAGATGGAGAACAGCTGAGGTAGATCTCTCAAAATCCTTTTCAATGTTGAGGTTTATTATTGATTATC
>Ga0315547_1001159_pt1 | contig 21797 bp, 21 predicted proteins | sample SalMarSW160240MG_2_FD_202542 | JGI IMG/M metagenome (GOLD analysis project Ga0315547, IMG submission 202542) | Salt marsh sediment microbial communities from the Plum Island Ecosystem LTER, Massachusetts, United States - Salt Marsh Sediment SW1601-240 ...
GGAGGGTTGCCGACTTCTTTATCATGCTCGGCTATTATCCCTCGGAACTTCTGGTCCTCTTCATCGAATATAGCGCCACACTGCTGGGAAAATCCTATTCCTGAAGTTTCATCGAAGATTTTCTGGATATCTGCTGGCAGCTCGTTCCAAGCACTCTTATTCATATACATAGGCATTACATTAACCCACATGTTAATGCCACCAGTGCGGTACTTGGTAACCTCGTACTCTTTGAACACAAACGCCTTCTCCCAGTTAGTCGCCAGACCATCCACAAGCCCTCTCTCAAGCGCCGTGTACATTTCCCCCGAGGCTATATATGTGGGGGTCGCTCCCAGTGCTTCCAGCGTATCCAGCCCGATGTCCTGTCCCGTAGCCAGCTTCATGCCTTTCAGGTCTTCCATGTTCTTTACCTGTTTCTTGTTGTTGCAGAGGTTATCCGGGGCTACGGGAATCAGCCAGAGGGGCTTTACATCTTTCAGGTCGGTATCCATCATGTATTTTTCCATTAACTTCCAGTGCACCCAGCCCGCCTCTTCCGCCGAGTTATACAGGAACGGTAAAGCGCTGACATTATTGCGTTGCATTATACCGGCCTGCCCTCCGGAAAGCACGATATCGGCCTGGCGGTTTACCACCATCTGGTAATGGTCCTCCTGTGCACCAAGTGAAGAAGCGTGATAAACGGTTATCTTGACCCTGCCGCCAGTTTTGTTATGTATCTCCTCAATCCACGGGTCTATAATTGCCGCGGCGGGCAGAGACATTGGCGGTATCCATGTGCTCAATTTGAGCTCTATCGGCGTTTCCGGCTCTGGAGCTGGTGCGGGCGCTGGAGCTGGTGCGGGCGCTGGAGCCGGTGTTTCCTTGGCACAGCCGCCAAAAATCAAAACAGCAACCAGTACAATCGTTAGTATAATCAAGATTAATTTTTTCACTATCAGTTCTCCTTTCAAGCATTTTTAATTAACCCTGTTTCTCTTTCAAGCTGACATTTTTCACCTCCTTTTATTTGTTAGACTGGAAAATTTACGACATAAATGAAAAAGGCACCAGCCACCGCCGTATTACTTAGCGTTTCCAGTGCCCTTTGTTCATCCTCATCATCTTCCCTAACCTGATTTTATTTTTTTAAAGCTATTTTCACATGTTGTGACTTGAGTCTAGCCCTCTCCTGAGACTTTGTCAATAACCGTGAGATATAAGAAAGCATTCTTTGTACGTGCGGATGTAACATTTAGCCAGAATGCATAGCCGCTAGCTTTTCTGACTTCTTGTCTCCTGGGCATCTTCTGCTACCATCCCACCTTGGTTTACAACAATGAGCTCCATCAAGGATTCACACGCCGTAAGATAAGCTCTAGTAGTGTTGTCTTGACCAGCCTTTCTTTTATGTGCCTGTTCACTAAGCCTTGCATAGGTTGCATCAGCCACTGCAGCTAGGGTATTGACCTGCTTCAACGTTGATTCACTCACACTAACAGAGGTCCCTCCTAGTGCGTAGCGTACTCTCATAGGTCGGGTCACAGGGCTACCTTGCTTCGGTTTGTAATACCAAGGAGCCTGCACTACATGGTAGTCGGGGGATAATTTTTGAAGGAATTGTCTAAGAATTTCCCTCATGCTGTTTGCAGCTTGAGAATGCCTATTGGCCACACCACTCTCCAATACTTGCCAAGCTCCTAATCGCTTCCGTTCTAACTCTGGGTCTAGTTTCGTCAAGAATTCCTTGAGCGGTGAGAGGCTGAGGCTTGGCCTGATCGTTGAGTATCTAAGTATTTTCTTGCCCTTTCCTGTCAGCCAGAGGGAGGGATTATCACCAAATGTCCTTGCAACTTTAACGGTACCATCAGCCTCAAGGATATCAATTTCATCATTAATGTCAGCTACAGAAATGTTCAACGCTTGGGCTATGGTCTTTGCGTCTACAAGTTCACTGCCATGGCTTCGTTCCCAGTCGCGTATGTAAGAGAGAATACCGAATTGAATTTCGCTGACACTCGAAATGGTTGTTGACGTCTCTGGCTTAGGACTCTTTAGATAAAACACATTGTCACCGAGCCCTTCATGTAGCCTCTTACTCTCGATATACCCGAGTTTTTCCAGCTCAGAAAGACCTTTGTCTAAGTCTCCTCCACCTAAACCAGTATCTTGCTTCAGCTGGCTATATCCCTTGGGACGGGTTTCACTTAAACAATTGATTATTTTACTAAGTGTATCGCCATACATCCCAGCTTCAAAATCCTCTTTACCTACCATGACTCCCCTACTCTGAACGTCTCTAAAGGACATTCATTTTGTCCAAGTGATACTATTATACCACCGTCACTTTCCATTTGGGCAATGACAAATCTATCAGTCTTTACTTCTGCCTATACACAAAACATCTTTTCGTGCAGGGTATTGAACAATTCATCGGAAAGTTTGATATAAAGGCCCGGTGATAATAGACCGATAATGCCCAATAGGCAGGATGAAGATATAAAAAAGGTGCATACTGGCCGTTCTCACAAAAGATAAAAGATCGAAGCTACTTTTGTTGGCAAGTCAGGAGGGTAGAATCGTGGTTTAGGGTGACCCGAACTAGCCGTCCGCTGATCCATCAGCCAGCACGGGTGATTTGGTCACCTAAAGATGGTATGATTTGATGTGTAAGAGTTGAAGTCTGCTAACGGAGGAGGTGTTCATGGATGATGACATGGTGCCTGTGCCAGATGACCTCTGGCAAGAGGCCAATGAACATACTAGCCGCGGCAATTTCGATAAGGCCATTGAAATCTACAAGTATATCCTGATCAGATACGGCGCCAACAATCTTGCCAATGAATATGCAAACGCTCGCCTTGGGGACATACTGTTTATGCTTGGTCAGACCGATCTAGCAGAGGACCATTTAAGGAAAGCACTGAGCTATAATCCAGAGAATCCTGATTATCACCGCACACTCGGTGTCATCTATTATACGCGGTGTGAATGGGGGAGCGCCGTAAAGGAGTACAGGGTGGCGCTTGAGAAAGAGCCGTGGAATGGAAAATATTTGCTCGCTCTTGGAGAAGCTGTTTTCAATTCCGGTGATAAGAAAACGGGACTGGAATACCTGCATAAGGCGGCGCCTCTTTATTCGGATAACTCAGGATTTCTAGCAGAACTGGCAACGGCATATATATCTTTGGGGGATATTGGAAACGCCAGATTATATGCGGAAAAAGCCGTTGCGATTAGACCGGACGATATCATGGCTTTGGCAGTACTGAATAAAACATACGTGTCCGGGAATGGGCCAAGTAATGGCACGACAAGCTGAGGCGCAACCAAGGATGATAGTAAGTATGCTATGCACTCTATACTACTTAGCAACTTCGTGATGTCAGTTCAACTTTTCCGGAACGCACACTTTGGTTGACTCACTCGCTGGGCACAGAAGAATAAATATGTTAATATTACCCTCGAGAGCGCTAAATATTAAATTGTGAGATCGAAAACCAGTTCGAAAGTTCTGCCTATTGTCACCCTATCTCCACCAGATGTTTGGTATTAATTTTCAAGGAGTCTTTATATGGCAAAAACGAGCTATCAAAAGAACCTGGTGAAAAAACCCAGCTATGAAGTCGGCGAAAATCAGGAAATCAAGGGACGCCAGAGTCCGACGATGACCTTCATGAGTAACGACCTTGTCCCCGGAAGCAATACCTATATCGAAATCGGCTGGATATACGAGATGCCCGAGCCGAACCCTCACATCCACGCACATTCACATAATTATGATGAGATAGTGTTACATATCGGGGCTGACCCCGATAACCCGGAATACCTCGGCGGCGAAATAGAGTTCGTGGTAGGCGGCGAAAAAATCGTCATTGATAAGACCTCGGCGCTGTTTATCCCCAAAGGGGTAGAGCACGGTCCCCTGACCTGGAAGAGCGTGGAAAAGCCTCATATCCAGATGGTGGTAATGCCGGGCGCCGGCACCCTTAAAGAATCCAATCCCGCCGGGTATATTCCTGACTAAAAATGGTATTTTCCTGAGCTTTTTAATAGAGTCATCGTGTTTATGGAATATGACCGCAATATAAACTTGTGTACTTGCCGGAACTATCTCTCCGGTAAGTATTTTATTGGGCAGGACAGCCTGCGAAAAGGGGTAATTATCTGTGGTAGAGAAGTCAGATAGTACGGATAGTAAAGAGAACCCGATACGGCGTGACTGGACGAAAGGCAGCGTAACCGGCAACCTGTGGTTGCCGGCCTAGCCGATGACCATCAGCAGTGTCGTCAAGGATATAGAACCATTTCTGGAGAAGACCTCAGAATAAACAGGAGGCAATATATGGACCTGCATTTGAAAGATAAGGTAGCCCTGGTGACCGGCGCCGGCAGCCAGATAGGGTATGGGAAAGCCATAGCACTGACCCTGGCGGAAGAGGGCTGTGACATCGTTGCCGCTGACATAGACCTTGACGGGGCGAAACAGACCGCCGCCGCCGTTGAGGCCCTGGGACGCAAAGCCCTGGCGGTAAAGGTCGATGTGACCAGACAGACCGAAGTTGAAGATATGGTTAAAAAGGCGATTGAAGAGTTCGGCAGGATTGATATCCTGGTCAATAACGCCGGTGCCAGCAGCCAGTTGCGGCCGTTCATGGAGATGACGGAAGAGGACTGGGACTTTGACATCCACACCAATCTCTACGGCCAGATGAGGGTCGCCCGGGCGGTCTTACCCCACATGATAGCGCGCCAGTACGGGCGGATTATCAATACCTCCGGAGGGCAGGGTATCCCCAGCATATCTATCTACGGCGCCGCCAAGGCCGGCGTGGTCATGTTCACCCAGGCGCTGGCGCGGGAGGTGGCCTCCGCGGGGGTAATCGTCAACGTCGTCGGCCCCGGACTTGGCAAGACCGGCCTCGTTTACCGCGCCCCGCAGGAATTTCTGGAGGGGGAGAAACAGAGGTCGCTTCTCAAGCGACTCTGCGAGCCCTCTGACGTGGCGCCGGTGGTGGCTTTCCTGGCCTCGGACAGGTGCAGCTACATGGTAGGGCAGCTGGTGCAATTGAGCACGTCCTAAGTCTATATCAGCGTATCCCAGGGCGTATCCAGCTGGGGCACCGGAATCTCGATGACCACCGGGCGGTCGGCCTTCAGCGCCGCGCCTAATTGATTACCAAGCTCATCGTGGTGCGATAGCCTGATACCGATAGCGCCGAACGCTTCGGCAAATCTGACATAATCGGGATTGTGCAATTTGTTACCGACAAACCGACCCCCGAACTGGCGACGCTGTATGCCGGTGACCGTCCCGTAGGCGTTATCGGTGAAGACCAGAGTAATAGTATTTATCCCTTCCTGGACGGCGGTAGCCAGCTCCGCGGACGCGTACGGGAAGCCACCGTCGCCGCAGATGGCTACCACGGGTCTGTCCGGATTGCCTATCTTGGCACCGAGGGCGGTGGGGAAGGCGAAGCCGAGGGTGGCGAAGTAGGAAGAATCGACGTATCGGCGCGGTTTATTGATGGGATAGGCGATATCGCACCAGTAGCCTAAATTCGTAATATCCGGCACGATGATAGCGTCGTCCTGCAAGACATCGTAAATCGACCGGATGACGGATACCTGCAGCGGAGCCGCCTTTTCCAGTCGGGTCCTTATCTCAGCCCTGATTCCGGCTATTTCTGCTTTCTGCCAGTTGCTGGAACAGGTACCGGAACACTCTTTCAGCAACGCTTTCAGGGCAAGACCGGCATCGGCTTTAATGCCGAGGTCGATTCTATGGTTTCTCCCCAGTTCATCGGCATCGAAGTCTATCTGAATAATTTTCTGGTCGGGCCGGAGCTCCAGCAGGGTATTGCCCGAGGCGCGCAGTCGACTCCCCACGACGAGGATGACATCCGCCTGCTGCAGGGCGGGGTTGAGCCAGAGGACAAAGTTGCCGGCACACATCGGATGCTCGCAGTGGATAACCCCCTGGCCTTCCGTGGTCATGACGACCGGCGCCTTGAGAAGCTCGGCCAGCCGGGTGATTTCCCTCGAAACGTCCGCTCTAGCCGCGCCACCCCCGGCCAGAATCAGTGGTCGGCTGGCGTTACTGAGAATCTCGACTGCCCTCTTGATTTCTTCAGATTTGGGTTGGGCGGGCGGACTCACTTCGACCGGTGGCAGCGACATCTCGACCTTCTCCGACCACAGGTCGAAGGGGATTTCGATTTCCACGGGACGCGGGCGACCGTTTTTAAGTTGCGTCAGGGCCTGCTGTAAGACTACCGGGATTTCCTCGGCTTTTAACGCGCGCCCGCACCACTTGGTCAGGTGGCGGAAGATATCAATCTGCTCGTCCAGCTCGTGGAGGACCCCCCGGTGAAAGCCCAGGTGATAGCTCTCTATCTGCCCGGAAATCAGGAGTATCGGGGCCGACGCCGTGTAGGCGGTGCCGATGGCGGCGGCGGTGTTCAGGGCCCCCGGACCGGGCAGCACCAGGGCGACGCCTATCTTATCGGTGGTACGGGCGTATCCGTAAGCCATGTAGGCGGCCGTCTGTTCATGGCGCGTGGATATCCAGCGGATGCTTTTGTCGCGGTAGATAGCATCGACAGCGTCCATAGTCTGCACACCGGGCAGTCCGAAGACCACCTCCACACCTTCCCGTCTCAATAATGCCACCAGAGCTTCGGCGCCGCTGATATAGGGCATGATTCCCTCCGTACCCGGAATATACCTGCAACTATATTATAGTATAAAAATGAGAGGGTGAGGCAACTATGCGGAGATGGTGAATTAAAGTGAGGATATATTATGCTATATTATGCAAAAAATAGAACAATAACGCTCATAACGGCGTGAGGTTATCGGATGCCGCGATTGATTATTCACTGCAGTTGTCTACGGTGACGTTGTAACGTCTCAGGAGTAATTATTCACTCTTTTTATCGGATAACCGCTTATCGGTTTAAGTTTACAGGCATTAATATTTTCAGGACCTCGTGCTTCTTGCCATTACACTGAGCCTGCTTCCGTACACCTTGTCAAGGAGGGATTTGATTTCCCGGAGTCTTTCCGTGTCGCGGGCTAATCGACTTAAGCGGTGAGTCGCCCACCTTTCGATTTCCCTATCGGCTACACCCAGGGTCCGGGCAACGTTAATAGTCTCGTCGGTCACCTTTTTGGAATAGCCGCTATTTTCTTCAAACCGGGCTTGCACCCCGCAGGCTATGGCTTCCATCTTATCGAACGATACCGACTGGTTTCTCCTGGTCTGTTTTCCAACTTGATAGATATTTGTAGTGTTCATAAATTATTCTCCTCCCGGGCCATGGCCGCTCCTGGCCAGACCACCCTGCCTGCTCGAAGGAGCTATTACCCACAGCTGTACTGTAAATTAATATTGTGCCCCTGTCTGTCCTCTATTTTTTACCCCCTTCCTTGGTGTTTTCATTTTCAAATAGCCATCCCTTGATAGGCATGTTCCATTTCTCAAGGAATTCTTTAAAGTCCTTCTTGTCGATGCGGTAATGCCCGCCGGGCAGCCTGAAAGCCTTCAATCGACCGCTTTTTATCCATTCGAGCACCGTGCTTTTACTGACCTGGCAGTACGTGGCGATGTCTCGCGAGGTCAGTCTGACGTTTTCCCGGTAATTTCTCTTGGGCAAAGAGTTCTCCTCGGTTATTTCACAATCGTTATAGCCCGCGTGTTTTAAGTGTTTTTTACGAAGTGTGCGTATTACACATATGATAGATATGCAGCATTACAAACACATCACAAAACGGGATGGAAAAGTCACAAAAAAGTCACAAAGTTAGTACTTTCGTACGGGATATGGATAAGCTGTACCTGGGGATTTACTCTCAGCGAGGTTCATATGAATTCACAGAAAAATCACAAAATATTACCGAAATATCACAAAAATGTCACAAGGAAGTGTGCCTTCTGTGGATAATTTTCAATGATGGAGAACAAGGTTTTTTGAGAGGTTCTATCTGTCTTCGGTTAATGGAGTTACCTCACCCCCTTTATCCCCCTCCCCAATCAATTTATCTGCTGGACTCATTCCGCCTTGTTGATTGGAGAGGGGAAAGGAAAGAAAGAGGGGCTGGCGCCCCTCTTAGACGCCCCACAATGAGTAACTGAGAGGGAGAGGTTTCGAGAGGGGTCAGGGGTGAGGTAAAGCTGGTAACCGGCCGTAAACAATGAATTTTTTAAGTCTTGTTTGACAATGGCGTTATATTGCTGATAATATAGAGCGTTTGGAGCTTTACCAAAATGGTCAGGAGAAAGATGACGGAAACCAGGATACCGGAATTCGGCGTCAAGCACGGGGCACGCTCCGGGCGTCTGCCGGAGTCGGGCATCGTGGTGAGAAGCAAGGTCTGGCTGGAGAAGGACGGCAAGCTGTTCATGGGATGGGGCCGGGTGACGCTCCTGGAACGCATTGACCAGCTCGGCTCGATATCGGCAGCGGCCAAATCCATGAAACTGGCTTACCGGAATGCCTGGCTCTGGGTAGAAGCCATGAACCGCCTGGCGCCGAAGCCGCTGGTGGAGAAGTCCACCGGAGGGGCTCGGGGTGGCTATGCCCGCCTGACCGAGGAAGGGCGGAGAATCGTCGGAGAATACAAGGAAAAACGCACCAGCGTACGGGATATACTAAAATAATATTAAAAATTTTCAAATATCGTTATATTGATAATAATATAGCGTTTAATTAAACAGGTGATATCGGACTAGAAAAGAGAGAAAGATGAAAAAGATACTGAGTTTGGTGTTTACAGGAATGATACTGCTCATGGCGGTCGGTGGCTGTACTGAAAATGAGAAGGCATCTATCGGGATGGCGGTTGAATTTATGGACCATGCCGCCTGTGCTTATATCAGTCAAGATAAGGGATGGTATGAAGAGGAAGGCCTGAATTTAACCTCATATGAGAGCTATGCCACCGGCATGGCTCTGGCTTCGGCTTTGGCCCGGGGTGATATTGAAGTTGCCTATGTCTGCCTGGTACCCGCCATAAATGCTTATGCCAACGCCGGAGTGCCCATAAAAGTGGTCGCCGGTACACATAAGTACGGCTATGGTTTGGTGGTAGATGCGGACAAAATTAAAACTATCAGGGATTTAGAAAATCCCGCGATTCGCTTCGGCTGTGTGAGAGAGGGCGGTGCCGTCGATGTCTTGCTCCACAAGATAATCGACACATACCATCTGGATGAGGATAAAGTGTTGAGCAACGCGCAGCGAATGAATCCTCCCAAACAGGTAATGGCTATCAAGACGGGGCAGCTGGATGCCGCTATTCTGCCGGAGCAGTGGGCGACCATGGCCGAGGAGTTTGGCTTTACCATGCTAATGATGAGTCAGGATGTCTGGCCTGATATGCAGGGTAGCGTTCTGGTGGTTAAAGAAGACCTGATAAACGACCATCCGGAAGTGGTAAGGAAACTGATAAAGGTCTCGCAACAGGCAACCGACTGGGGAAATCAGCACCCTGGGGAAGCCGCCGAGGTCGTGGCCAGGCAGTTGCAGGCAGCCGGCAGTGAAATGTTACCGGTTGAGGTGGCCGATGCCTCTTCCAGTTTAGCCATTACTCCCGAAGTACTGCTGCGTTCCATGCGAAGGATGGAATTTACTACAAGCATCGACCCTGAAATGGTTCAGACTACTATCGACTATATTGCCGGACTGGGCTATATAAAGAGCGGCTTCAGCGCCGGAGATATTCTTGATTTGAGGTTCCTTGAGGATGACCGTACTCAGTAAATTAAGACCGGGTTGGGGGTTATTACCCGTAGCCGTATTCCTGGCTATATGGGAACTGGTGGCCAGGCTCGATATACTTCAGGGTCATTTCTTCCTGCCCCCCTTTTCCGCCGTGGTGGTGGAATTCTACCACCTCAGCACCAGCGGGGTACTGGGCGAGAATTTCCTGAGCAGCCTGGCCAGGGTTCTTATCGGTTTCTGCGCCGGTTCCGTAGCCGGCATCGTTGTCGGGACTATCATGGGGTGGAGGAAAGTTGTAAACCGGGCTCTGAACCCTATCATCAGTTTATTTTACCCTATTCCCGCACTCGGCTGGCTACCTCTGCTGATGCTCTGGATAGGTATCAATGAGATGCTGCCGATTACTATCATCTTTATCTGCTCGTTCTTCCCCGTCCTTTACAACACGGTTACCGGCATCAGAAATGTGGATAGCGATTATATTAATGCAGCCAGGACTCTGGGAGCATCGGACGGGAAAATTCTGACCACAGTGGTTATGCCGCTGGCCCTGCCCAATATTTTCACCGGGCTGAGGCTGGAGGCAGGGATGGCCTGGCGGGTAATAATCGCCGCAGAGATGGTGGCTATCCCCACCGGGATTGGTGCCCTGCTCATGAAAGCAGAGAGCCTGATGCGTGTTGACATTATCATCGTTTGTCTCATTGTCTTGGCGATAATGTGTCTCATCTTTGAAAAGTTTTTCGAATATCTAGAAACCAGACTGACCGCCAAGTGGAGGTAATATGCCGTCCATAACGCTTAAGAATGTATGTAAATACGTTTGTCAGGATGTAAACCTTACGATATTTGATAAGGAGTTGCTGGTTGTTTTGGGTTCGAACGGTGCCGGCAAGACTACCCTGATTAATATTATCGCCGGACTGGTCGATTATAAGGGGTCGGTACTGTTTGATGATGTCCCGGTAGACAGACTGCCGGCGAATAAAAGAGAGGTGGGCTACCTGTTTCAGGGTCTGGTCCTGTTTCCCCACCTTGATGTCGTTGCCAATATAGCTTATGGCCTGAGCGCCCGAAGGTGGCTGCGGCCGCAGGTGGAAGCCAGAGTAGACGAATTACTCGATTTAATGAATATAAAACACCTCGCCTCGCGGTACCCCAGACAACTGAGCGGCGGCGAAAAGCAGCGTGTGGCTCTAGCCAGAGCCATTGCTTCATCGCCGAGGGTACTGCTTCTGGACGAGCCTCTATCAAGCCTGGATGCCAAGACCGCCAAGTATTTAAGAACCGAGTTAAAGCAGCTGCAGCGCCGGTTAGGGATTACGGCTGTGTATGTGACCCATGACCTCATGGAGGCTGTGGAGATGGCGGACAGGGTAGCCGTTGTTCAGAACGGGCAGGTGGAGCAGGTGGCGGAGCCGGAAAAAGTGCTGTTCTATCCCCAGGGTGAAGGGGTGGCCGATTTCATCGGGTCGCCGAATATCCTGGACTGTGATTACTGCCGCGACCTGGGTCAGGGGATTATGGAGGTCGGCTGCGGGGGACTGAAACTGACCGTTCCCCACGAGGGCGGCCTCGTTCGTAAGGTCGCCATTTTACCACGCCATATCTATGTTTCCGAGACGAGACCCCCGGGGCTGAGTGTCAACGGATTTCAGGGCAGCATCACCACGATTAAGCCTATCGGTAATACCGTGAGAATCTGGATTGATGTGGACGACAATAATCTCATGGCCGAGGTACCGTCATACATATTCGAGGAGATGAACCTGGCCGAGGGTAAGGAGGTCTTTCTCATATTAAGAATGAGAAGGATACGGTGTTACGAAAGCAATAATTAATGACGTTTTAGAGAAAATTTATTAAAAATCGCCGCAGACAGCGAACCTTTTCACACTTTCGGCGTTATAATATAGTGAACGCCTGTAAAAATAGGAGGTTGATATGAAAAGGTTGATAGTTAGTATGCTAATGGTTTTCCTGCTTCTGGGAACGGTCGCCTGTGCTGAAGCAGCACCGGAGCCATCACCCAGACCAGCTCCCGCACCCGCACCGGCCCCCGCGCCGGCCTCATCATTCGGAAAAGATGGTATTTCCATTGAAGCGCCACCCCCGGTAATCAATATACCGCATCCAGCCCCAGCCCCGGTACCAGAGCCAACATCGGGTAGCGCCAGTTATGACCAGTCGTGGTCCGGCGAACGCATGATAATCCGTTCCGGGTATATGACGCTGGTGGTGGTGGATGTTGCCTCGGCCATGGAGCAGATTACCAATCTCGCCGCCAGCTATAATGGATTCGTCGTGAATTCTAATAGCTGGCAGGACCGGGACAGGATGATGGGGAATATCTCCATCCGGGTGACTTCCGAGCGCTTTAACGAAGCCCTCCAGACTTTGCGGGCGCTGGCGGTTGAAGTAAGGTCGGAGAGCACTTCCGGACAGGATGTAACCGAGGAGTACGTTGACCTGAGCGCCAAGCTGCGCAATCTTGAGGCAGCCGAGGAGCAGTTACTCAAGCTGATGGAGCGGGCCGGAGAGGTCAAGGAGATACTGGAAGTCCAGCGTGAACTGGTGAAAACAAGGGGTGATATCGAGCAGACCCAGGGACGCATGCAGTACCTGGAGGAAAGCTCATCCATGTCATACATCGAGGTGAACCTGGAACAGTCCAAGCTCACCGCGGAGTTTAATGCCAGTAGCCGGACGGTGAAGGAAGGCGAGAAAATCCAGTTTTACCCCATCATCGCCGGCGGTTTTACCCCTTACAGCTATGAGTGGGAATTAGGCGATGGTACCACCAGCACGGAAGAAGCGCCGTTCCATGCCTACAAGTCCGAGGGCAGCTATACCGTCAAGCTAAAGGTGACTGATGACCGGGGCAACACGGCTCCCCATGAGAGAACCGATTATATTACGGTTCTTCCCGGCTGGAATGCCGGCAGTATCGCCAGCAGTGCCTGGAACGGACTGGTCGTGTTTTTCCGCGTCCTGGCCGACATCATTATCTGGCTGGGTATTTTCAGCCCGGTCTGGATAATTATCGGCGTTATCCTCTACTTTGCCTGGTGGCGCAAGAGGAAGAAGGCGAAAGGCTAAAAAACCAAGAACCTCTGAAAATCGGAGAGGGGGCTTAGCCCCCTCTCTTTGTTTCCCACTGTATCGAAAAACCTTAAGCCAAAAATCCCTTGATAATATCATCGCGACTCAGACCTTCGATAGCGATGACCTTGTTACGGCTGGTCTGACCCTTAACAATAGATAAAGAGGACTTTTTTACTCCCAGTGCCTGACTGAGGAAAGCGGTAAGCTCCTTATTGGCTTTACCTTTGGTCGGAGGCGCGGCGATTTTCACCTGCAGTACCCCTTCGGCCAGGCCAATAATCTCGTTACGGCTGGCATTGGGAGTAACTTTTACTGGCAGCCAATTACTCTTACTATAACTGTTTGCGGTCAAATTGATTTCTTATTGATAAACGATATTACGGGTCTAATTAATCGCCGCCCGGGCTGCGTCCGGTTGTCAGGGCGATAGTAGCCAGGAGCAGAATCGCCGATAGCACGAACCAGAACATCCAGCCCAGGTCATTGACATCGAGTTCGGCGGCTACATCGAATCCGATGAGTATGCCCAGCACGGCGCAGAGTCCGCCGACGCTGCCTAAGATTGCCGCTATTATTCCCATCTGATTACCTCCTTATCGGTTTATCGTATAGCTTCGATAGTATATAATTATATCGGGTGTATAATTATATCGGATATCTCATTCTATTCGTTTGGAGTTAATATAGCATGAAATTGACAAAAAATCTATATTTTTATCCGGAACAGGGCATGCTGGACTGCAATACCTATGTCATCACGGGCAGTCCCGGCATTATTATCGACCCCGGTAATACGCAATTTCTGGCGTCACTGGTCGGCGGTCTGCAAAAAGACGGCATCGACCCCGCCGACATCGGCATAATCGTCAACACGCACCTGCATATCGACCATTGCGGCGCCAATGAGGCCTTTAAGAGACTCTCCGGAGCGAAAATTGGCCTTCACCCCATCCAGAAGGAAAAATATCAGCTGGTGGTTATCGACGGCGCCCGACTTTTCGGGGTAGAGCCACCGGAATTTACCGAGGACTTCCTCCTGGACGATAGCCGTCTCGGTAACGACGACGCGGAGATGGAAATGATTCAGTCTCCGGGGCATTCGCCGGACTGCGTCTGCTTTTACAATCGGCAGGATAAAGTGCTGGTTTGCGGCGATGTGCTCTTTGAGATGAATACCGGACGGGTCGACCTTCCCGGCGGCAACGGCGAAGAGCTGAAAAAGTCCATCGAAGAGTTGTCCCGGCTTGACATTGAGTATTTACTGCCGGGTCACATGGGCGTTGTCTCCGGCGTCGAGAAGGTCGTTAATAACTTCGATTTTATCAGGAGTAATGTCTTCGCATGGCTATGACGGGTTCGCTGGTGGAGTCTTACGAGCTGGGGCCAATCCGGCCGCCGAGCGAGGCCTATTCCCTCCTCATACGCGCCACCAGGAACTGCCCCTGGAACCGCTGCAAGTTCTGTCCTATCTATAAAGGCTCCAAGTTCCAGCTTCGTTCGGTCGATGAGATAAAGCAGGATATCGACATGGCCAAGACCATTCACGATGGGATTACGGAGCTTGCCCGGAAGTCCGGGAGAGATGATAATGTCCGGGAGGTGGCGGCGATGGTGTGTAACAATGCCCCCAACAATGCCTACCGCAACGTGGCCCTCTGGATGTATGCCGGCGGGAAGCATGCCTTCCTGCAGGATGCGAATACCCTGATTATGAAGACTCCCGACCTTGTCCAGGTGATAAAGTACCTGAAGGAAACCTTCCCCGGTATCGACCGTATCACCAGCTACTCCCGGTCGAAGACGGCATCACAGAAGACTCTGTCCGAGCTGGTAAAGCTGCGCGAAGCCGGGCTCTCCCGGCTTCACATCGGGGTGGAGTCGGGCTACGACCCCGTGCTTCAGTTCATGGACAAGGGCGTCACTGCCGCCGACCATATCGCCGGCGGTAAGAACGTGGTGGCCTCGGGTATCTCTCTGTGCGGGTATGTTATGCCGGGGGCGGGTGGCAGAAAGATGTGGCGGGAACACGCCCTGGAGACGGCTAGGGTGCTCAATGAAATAGACCCCGACTTTATCAGGTTGCGGACGCTGACCATCCAGCCCAGGATGCTCTTGCATAACGATGTGGTGAGTGGTGATTTCATAAGGTCGACGGATGAAGAGATTGTAGAAGAGGAGAAGCTCCTGATTGAGAATCTTAACTGCCGTTCACAGATTGTCAGCGACCACATGATGAACCTGCTGCCGGAGGTGGAGGGTAAGCTGCCCGAAGATAAGGACAAGATACTGGCGGTCATCGGCCGTTTTCAGTCGCTGCCGCCGGAGGAGAGGGATAATTACAAGCTGGGCCGCCGACTCGGCATGTATAATAAGCTCGACGACCTTGACGATTCTATGCGTCATGAAGAGGTAAAACAGGTCCTGGGGAGAATCGATAGAAGCGAGGATAGCACGTTCGACGAGATATTGTTCAACCTGATGGAGAGGTATGTATAGGCATGATTTTGGAAGCGGAAATCGGGGATTTATTAAGGCTAAAGGAGCTGACGCTGGGGGTGGTGGAGTCGGCCAGCGGCGGGCTGCTCTCGCACCTCATTACCAACGTACCCGGCAGCTCCGATTATTATAAAGGGTCGGTTACGTCCTACAGCAACGAGAGCAAGATTAACATCATCGGCGTGAGGGCGGCTACCATCGAGAAACATGGGGCGGTTAGTCCCCAGGTAGCCGAGGAAATGGCGGCGGGAGGAAGAAAATTGCTGGCGGTGGATATCTGCCTGGCAGATACCGGTATCGCCGGGCCGGGCGGGGGAACACCGGGTAAAGTCGTGGGGCTTTTTTACCTCGGCATGGCACATGAGGACGGAACATTCAGTCGAAAGCACGAGTTCCACGGCGACCGCGAGCAGAACAAGCGCCGCACGGCGGAGGCGGCTTTAAGCTGGTTGAGGGAATATCTGATGAGCCTGAGGAGCGCTTAGCAGGGGGACATAACTTTCCCCGGAACCTCCCATCCCCTTAAAATTATCTTCCCACCCGGACCTACCCTTGTGACTTTATTCCTTCAGAAATAGATACTTGTTCATTTTCCCACCCACCCAGATTAAATTGCCATTACCAGCCATCGGTGCTATACTCTGACCGTATTCTTGGCTGGATTGGAGATTTTCCGTGAAGAGAGTTGACGGGCGTGCCTATGACGAGTTGCGGACGATTAAGATAATCCCCGGTTACCAGAGTTTCGCCGAGGGTTCGGCGCTGATAAAGCTGGGTGAGACCCACGTATTATCCTCGGTGAGTGTCGAGGAGAGGGTGCCTCCTTTTCTCAGGGGTAGCGGCACCGGCTGGATTACCGCCGAGTATGCCATGCTGCCCCGTGCCACGGTAACACGCACCCAGCGCGATTCTACGCTGGGTAGAGTCGGCGGGCGTAACCAGGAAATACAGCGTCTCATCGGGCGCTCGCTGCGGGCCGTGGCCGACCTTCCTACTCTGGGTGAAAGGACTTTGATAGTGGACTGCGATGTCCTCCAGGCCGACGGCGGCACCAGGACCGCCGCCATTACCGGCGCCTATGTTGCCCTGTACCAGGCGCTGGAGACCTTGATGAACATGGGTGTCATCTCGTCCATCCCGCTTAAGAGCGCCGTGGCGGCGACCAGCATCGGCATTGTTAACAGCTACATGATGATGGACCTGTGCTACGATGAAGATGCCCGGGCCGCGGTGGACTTTAACGTGGTGATGACCAGCAAGGGCGAGTTCGTCGAGGTGCAGGGCACCGCCGAGGGGAAACCCTTCAACAAGCAGGCAATCGACGATTTACTGGCTCTGGCGGAGAGGGGCATCCAGCAGTTGTTTCAGGCGCAGCAGAGTGTCTTGAAAACGACGAAGTAGCTAAGGTCTTACCTGGCCGCTGCCGAGGATAATCCACTTGTAGGTAGTCAGTTCTCTCAGTCCCAGCGGGCCGCGCGCGTGCAGCTTCTGCGTGCTGATACCTACCTCCGCCCCCAGCCCGAACTGACCCCCGTCGGTAAACCTGGTGCTGGCGTTGGCATAGACACAGGCGGCATCCACCTCGTCGAGGAAGCGCATGGCCGACCGGTTATCTTCGGTGACGATGGCTTCGGAATGACCCGAGGTATATTTTTCGATATACGCCAGCGCTTCGTCCAGTGAGTCGACTACCTTTACCGCCGCAATCAGAGCCAGGAATTCTTTGCCCCAGTCCTCACCGACGGCGGGGACGAGTTTCAGGGACTTATCGGCTTTGAGGATAGCGAGGGCGCGCTCGTCGCAGTACATCTCCACGTCGGCTTTGGCCAGTTCCTGGGCCATCTTCGGCAGATACGCTTGAGCAATATCGGCATGGACGAGCACCGTGTCGAGGGCGTTGCAGACCGTGGGACGCTGCACCTTGGCGTTATAGACGATGGCCACGGCTTTATCGATATCGGCGCTTTTATCCACGTAGGTATGGCAGACGCCGATGCCGCCGCTGACCACCGGCATGGTGGCGTTCTCCGTGACGGATTTAATTAACCCCGCCCCGCCCCTCGGAATAATCATATCGACGACGTCATTCATCTTGAGCAGGTGGTTGACCAAGGCACGGTCGGTGTTTTCGATGAACTGCACGCAGCCATCGGGCATGCCAGCCTTTTTACAGGCTTCCTGGATTGCTTTCACGATAGTGATATTCGAGTTTACCGTCTCCTTGCCGCCCCGGAGGATAACGGCGTTGCCGGATTTCAGGCAGAGGGCGGAGATGTCCACGGTAACGTTGGGGCGGCTCTCGTAGATGGCACCGATAACGCCCAGGGGGACGCGCCGCTTGCTGACCTGCAATCCGTTGGGGAGGGTGCGCCTGTCGAAAGTCTCGCCGACGGGGTCGGGTAAAGCCGCGACGGCGCGCGCGTCCTGAGCTATGCCTTCGAGTCGGCTCTCGTCCAGCATCAGACGGTCGAGCAGGGCGGCGCCCATACCGGAGGCTCTGGCTTCATCGTAGTCCTTTTTATTGGCGGCCAGTATCTCGTCTTGCCTGGCGAGCAGGTCGTCGGCGATGTTGTGCAGGGCTTTATTTTTAATATCGGTAGAGAGGTAGGCCAGGCGGTGGGCGGCGGCTTTAGCGGCTTTCCCCTTGTCTTCAAGCTGTTCAATCGCTGATGTCATGTTTTTAAAATCCACCCCCTCTGTCCCCCTCGGTGGATTGGATGCAATTGTTCACCCAGAGGAATGATGGTTTGAATCTCAACACCTTGTCCATCGTAAAGTACCTTTTCAATTAGAAGCCTCAACAACTCTTGCTTGCCGGCGAAGTCCAGGTTATCTAACCCTGCGCCGATCTTCTCAGTCAGGCTTCTGATGCGGGCCTCCTGGCTTTGCGTCAGTTGCCTTTGGGCAAGTTGCCTTTCCAGTTCATTCTTCCGCTTCTCTAATTCACCTTGCTCTTTCTGGATTTGCTCCATATCTTCACGCATCATGAAATCGGCATATAGACCTTTACGGTAACCTTCAACTAACCGCCTCTGCTCATCCGGTATAGCCTTTAGCCTGGTACTGCAGAGTTGCAGTTCCTGCCCCAGGATTTCCTTCGTCTGCGAATTATCAGTATTGCGCTTTTGAAGCTCCTGGATTAGAAAGTCCGGGTCCTTGATAAGCTGGCAAATCGTGTCCCAAACTACTGGTTCTGTTGCCTCAGCCTTAACCTCAGGACACGAGCAAGGCTGAGGCTTACCATCTGTATTGAAGGGGACTTTATCGGGATTGTCTTTACGATAGCAGCGGTAGTAAGGTACATCATGTATAGCATGCCCTCCCATCCTACCACCGCATTGGGAGCAATATAAAAGCCCGGATAGAAGATACTCTCTTTTGGTATTCCTCCTGGAAAGTTCCGCATTCGTATCGAGCTTCCGCTGCACGGCCTCAAATAGTTCCACCGGAACCAGCGAGGGCACATTCACTGTTATCCATTCCTCTTCGGGACGCAGGACGAGCGATGTCTTTTTGATTCTCGTTGATGGCTGACGCCGCATCTTTGGCTCAACATGGTATTTCCTGAACTGGTGCAGCTTGCCGATATAAGCTTCATTCCTGAGCATGACCCCGAGAGTACTGGCTCGCCATCTGTCTCCACCCCTGGGAGTCGGTATATGCAGCCGGTTAAGCCTTGCGGCCAGGCCTTGAAGCGACAAGTTCTCGTTGGCAAAGGTGTAAAAAATTAATCTTATCGTCTGGGCCTTCTCGGAGTCCTCTTCCAGGGTGGCTTTTTCCTTGTTGTAGCAGAAGCCGAAGGGTGTCGCTCCTGCGCTGACCACCTTGCCCTGCCTGGCCTTCTCTCGGCTGCCTCTAACGGTGCGCTCTCTTATCTTCTCCCGTTCGTATTCAGCCACCAGCCCCCTCATATTGAAGAACATCCTATCCTCAGGAGAGTTACCCATGTCCTGTGTAACGAACTCCAGCTTAATTCCCTGCTTCTCAAACTCTTCGGCCAGAATCATCTGGTGGTAGAGCTTTCGGGAAAGCCTGTCTGGGTCGTAGGACAGAACCACATCCACTCTGCCTTCCCTGGCTGCCTGGCGTAAACGATTCAAGGCCGGTCTGTCGAGTTCGGCCCCGCTGTAGCCATCGTCAATAAAGGCATCCTTATCTCCATCAAGTACAGGAGTCCAACCCCTTTCCAGACACCTTTTCCTCAATGCCTCAATCTGGCTGGGGATACCGTATTTCTCTGCCTGCTTTTCCGTACTCACCCTGGCGTATAACGCTGTTCTCATCGTTTCCTCCTCATAGTCTCTATTTGCTCTTTTGTCGGCAACTCGGTGCCAAGGTATTTAATAACCTTTTGCCTCACCTTGTTACCGTCTCGGTGGTTTTCTACGAGATAGTAATAGGTTCTGTTTCCCTGTTGCTTACCTCTTACAAATGCCACTGCTCACCTCTGCCATAAGTGTAGTGCCTAGTCAGGAGAATGTCAAGTCAGGGGGAGGCCATTCCATAAAGAGGTAAAGCTTTTGAAACGACCTTTGAGTTGGTCTACTGAGGTTCGAATCTCAAGTGGTGCCTAGGTGATAATCGGCAGAACTTTTACAATCTCATTTAGCGTAAGCCTTAATCATAATCGGCTTTGTTGAACAAAACAAGCTTTCGTGCAACATGATATCGGCATTCTGTGCTTGGCCACCCAGACTTTCGAAACCCAGCCAGTACCCGGTTAGAATCTGAGGTTTGCCATGACAGCTTCTAGTTTTCGCTCTTTTGACCAAAATTGTGGTAGTAGGTAGCTGACCTCGTCCCTTTTGATCTTATCACCATTACCAAGATCATTTTTGATGCGAGTGACAACTGATGTTGTTTAGGGTTGGCTTGATGCTAGTTGGAATCAGGTAGTAGCGAACTGCCCGCTCTGCAGATCGGCCCATATTACTTGGATGTCCCCCTGCAGAAGGCCATCCGATGCAACCTTAAAGTTTCGGAAGAATTCTCTATCGGTGAAAACCATTGTTCTGGTTTCCGCGGAGCACAACTCAAGATAGCGGCAAGCAAGCATAGCCCGGGGAAATCTTGTGTTATGGAACCCTTTGTCCGTGTGCTTATCGCTCTTAATCTCCGCAATGATTTTCCCGTCTTCCGACACGGCGTCGAATTCCCTGAAAATAGGACTGCCATCTGCTCTGTGTGCAAGAAGAGGGAGAACCTCTTTTCTAAAGACCATACCAAAGAAGTTCTCAAGCATCTCACGCACTCTCTGCTCCTTTTGTAGAGGGTCGACTGGCTCGTGTTCCATAGCCCCTCCTTTTATAGTTTTGTAGAAATCAATAATCCCTTTAACCTGGCTTAGGCTTGTAAAATGGACAGCCCTTCTGTGCCTGGGCCACGGTCTTGTTTAGCTTAGTTACTCCCGACAGAGCAAACCGCCGTGGCTTTCGTTTATCGAAGCGAAATCGTCTATTAGTTTTATTATATCTCGATCTGGATGATAGGGTCTGACTTAGTGCGAGGGTCTGCGAGGTCGCGTGATGGCGTCAAACAACTCACTGTATGAACTCTTCTCTCGTGATTCCGCCCTGCCGAGGATGTCTTCCAGTTGGTCTATCGGCATATCTGCAAGGGCACCTATGACGAGTCTTACCAGTTTATCTCTGGTGTAGCTTTGCGGTGGAGTGACACCGAGTTTTTCGAGAAACGCAGTGACATCTCTCCTGTTGCTCAGAATACGCCGAGCATTATAGTCTTCCAAGAACTTGCGGAGCCGATCCGCCTTTGATGGATCTTGGTCACGCACCTGCTCTATCAGTTCTGTGGCGAGATTACTATTGGACCTGTGTTCTCTAGGTTCCCTAGGTATAGCTGGCTCATGCTTCCTGCCTGCGACGGTTCCCAACTCATTCAGCAGGTGTAGGATTTTCTTTCTTGCCTTTGGATCAGCCAAGGCGTCAGCAAGCTGATGCCACGGCTCGGAGCCGTGCCGCCGCAGAATGCGGGACAGGTCAACTAGAAACTCTTTGGACAATCCGTCCACCTTCTTCTCCGCATTAGAGTCCAATCTTCGTGAAGACCTCATTCGCTAGTGCTCGCATCTCTTGTATTCTATCCCAACGCGCATACGGTGTACTGTCTATTGACGCTCCTGCGCTCGAACCTCTAACATACGACCTAGACCAGCGAACCTGTGTATTGAATATATCCAAGCCCAGTCTCGACGCTTCTAAAGCCACGCTCAGTATGACTTCTGCTTCCCAGGGTTGACCTTGTACTCGCACAAATGCGATTCCGGCCACAGCGGGAGCCCAGCCATAAAGGTTCCTGAACTCCTGCAGCGATTTGTCTAACAACGGGAATCCAATACTCGCCAATGGCTCGGGGGTGACAGGAACCAATAGCCACTGGCTAGCAAGGTAAGCAGCCGTGGTGAAAACGGATTCCGTGGGGGGGCAGTCAATGATAACGAGCTCATAGTCCGAGGCTTCGCTGTCCACAATT
>Ga0315547_1001163_pt1 | contig 21690 bp, 18 predicted proteins | sample SalMarSW160240MG_2_FD_202542 | JGI IMG/M metagenome (GOLD analysis project Ga0315547, IMG submission 202542) | Salt marsh sediment microbial communities from the Plum Island Ecosystem LTER, Massachusetts, United States - Salt Marsh Sediment SW1601-240 ...
GGGTTTACGCGTAGAAGATGATGATGGGTTGTCAGGCAGCCTGTTATCATCTACTTTGGTGTTGCCTAAGGATCTGCCGAGCGTTGAAGAGGCTCTTCTGAAGGTGGCTGCGGCCATGAAGGCTCTTGAAAAGCCGGGGCTCTCAAAGACTGAGATCATGCGGCTGCGGACTCTGATTCAGACCAGCGGCCTTTACCAGAAGCGCTTCGCCGAATACGTAAACTATAGGCAGATAGAGGCTAAGGTCGACAAGGCTCTTGAGTTCCTCGAGAAAAGGGTGCAGGATAGGGCAGAAGTCCAGAATCGCCAGGACAGGAGTTAACCATTCCCGCTCGCGGACTGTCCTGCGGGGTGGATTTAGACCCAATATCGTTTGTTCATCCGAATATTCCAACCGAAGGCAAGGATGAGAAAAAGTGACGAGTTCAAAAGTGGACATTTTATTTGACGCGTAGGAAGTTGTTCTTGACAGGACAACACACGTATTTTTTGCCTAAAGCACACTTCGACGCTGCTGACGCTGCGCCCAGAAACATTATTAGCAAAAAACAATCAAACCTCTTCTCTTGGAGTTTAACAGAAAAAATATCAGAATCAGATACAAAATACTCGTAAACAAACGATTACAATTTACATTTCTTCAAAACTTATAGAACGCATCGATAAGGAAGCAAAAGAAAAAAACAGAAGCCGCAGCAACCTCATCGAAACAACAATTGTGGAATCTTTAACCTCCAAAACGCACACCTTTCAGCCCAAAAACGCTTCATAAAACGGATTATAGAACGAGAGGTATCGCGTGCGCGGAGAAATCGTTCAAGAATACGCTAACTACGTGTTGGGCTTTGGACCCGCCGACGGGAGTTCACATCTCCCCGGACTTTAAGCATCATTTGGAGATTTGAAATAATAATAAGTGCCATGCCGTCCTAGAGTATGATCTTTTGAGGGGTTATTAATTCCTTTTCTTAGTGATTTTCGAAGAAATGCTCCTCTGTAAAAGTGAAGTGCTACTAGTAACGCTTTTTCGAAAGCAATATCTCGACATGGACCGATGTAAATTCCTTCCCTTCAATCATGAAAGAAAACCTTTGCAAGATCCGCATGACCAGAAAAGCAGGCATTTACAAATATTTTGCTTGCCGTTACTTCAATTTCTTTTATCTCATTGGGAGTAACGATCTTTCTATTTCTTATTGTCTTTCCTCATTCTTCCTTTCGCGCGCGGCGCGCGAAGACTCCTATGGTGGGTGGTCAGCTAAACTAATGCAGAGGGCGCAGGAACTATTGTCGCCTGAGATGCTCCAGAAGATCAGGATGTATCATCAAGGCAAGATTGGCAAAGGGGTAAAGTAGGATGGCCATAGACTTTAGTTCTGCTGTGAACGATTTTAGAGACGACTTAGGTAACAGTGCATTGGCCACTGCTATTGCTGACTGGCTGGATGGGCTGAGCATCACTACTGTTTATGACTTGACCATTCACAGGTTCAGGGGATTCTGGAAGGTGATTGTGGTCTATGCTTAGGAAGATAGACGGTGGGGCAGTCACAGAGGCGGACATCAAGAAGGTGGAGTTTGAGCTTTGGGCAATGACTGACGAAATAAACAGGAAGAAGGCTGCGCTCAGGAAGAAAAAGAAAGAGCTCAAGGACCTGAAGGCCAAGTTGAATGGAAGCACTTGAATTCATCAGATTCTTTACAAAATATAAGGAATAAACAATTTACTGTTTTGTTTTCTAAACCTTTGGTATCCATAATATATGTCTCAATGAGTTGGCGTATTTATCATCAATTCTAACACTACGGAATATTTTGGGGTAAAAACCTTTTCCATAAAGACTGACAAGAACACAAAATAGCATGGAAACCACCGACGAGTCCATTAGTATAGGAATACACGGAATTTGTTGTGGAATCCATTTTGGGCAATCTGGTAAGCTGGTACCATGACATTCGGTTGTGAGCTGAACATGGTAATAATCGTGTAATGAATCTTTATGCCCGCCTTCAAATCTGAATGCAATAGCTTGAAGTTTACAACCGCTTTCACTCTTGTACCTATACATTTCAATCCGAAAACTAATCTCGGGAGGCGACTTATCCAAATCTAATGTTGTAGAAAGTATCGGAATGAATTCTGAGTCAAAATTGAGTGGGGGCAGATGAATCTTTCTCTCCAACGATAGAGAATTACTTGCCGCCTCTCCTACTATCTTCTCCAACTTTTCCAATTTTATCGGAGGGAATGACTCAATCATATACTGATGGTTGCTAATTGCATTATCGCTCAGGCTTTCCTTGTCCATATCCTTTCCTTCGTCCCACAGTCTAAAAGACTTGCGCAGCAAAACCTCCAATAATTGGCGCATTATTGCTAGATCCTTTTTTGGCGAGTCTGACATGTTTGCTCCCTTTGATGTTTCAAGTTATTCTACAGTAACCGTATTCCTGGACGATAGTCCACACCTGAAAGTCTTCTTACAAATCTACGTACGTAGGGCGAATCTAACTTGGCCACAAACATTTTGCAGTCTTGCCTTTTTTGGAAACATGAAATATCTTCACAGAAAACATAGTCACTTTCTATTTTTTCCCAAGGTTCTGATACTTCTTCGATCTCGGAATATTCCGATATGCTGTCCCAAAACCAAACGGGTCTTGATAACCAGTAGTCCTTTTTAAATCTGAATTTTTCAATTTTTTTGTGGTGCAAGCCTAAATTATCGTGTCTCTCAAATTTTGTAGTCCTATTCCAAGCCTCAATTTTTGTAGGACTTTCTTCTAAGAGACTTGGATATCTTGAAACCAAGTGAGGAGCGTCAACTAAGATGCCTTGACCCGGTAAAACCAACCGTTCTAACCATTTTGTGATACGGGCAGCAGCAATTCTTCCAACCATCTCATCAGTCGCTTTAGTATCCCTTCCTTGTAAGCCATTACCTGACTTGATGACGAATTCTTCAAAAGAGAGCTTGTCTAGCTCATTGCCCAGAAAATCACTTATTGCTCGAGGAAATGTATCAACAACTTTTTTGAGCCCCAGAACTTCACAGATTGGGCTTTGCGGATTGGTGATAACATCCTTGGTTCTTTGGGTAAAATCTTCAACGGATTTAAGTAGATTTGGCCAGTACCATGGTCTGAAACTTGTTACTTCTTCACCCCATAAGCTATCATTATCCAATTGACTGCTTCCAATGTTTATGTCACAATAGGATTCGGGGTGACCTTTCAAGGTGAGATCGAAAACGTTCTCGTGTGAATGCATATATTGATTAAGCCCGATTATCAATCCACATTTGCTGAAACAACGGGTTATATAACTTATGTTCTCGCCAGTCAAGAATGATTTGTCGGAAAAATATACAAGGTCAAAATCAATAATAAATATGGAAGTCTCATCCAAACTTGCTAGATCAGTGTTGGGGTTTTTTCCTTCTCTTAGTGCCTTTCGCCTACTCTCTAAAGCTTTCATTTCCAAGTAGAAATCTTCTTCACACATGACTTCAATTTCAAAATTGGCAGAAATAGGCTTCAATCTAGAAAGCTTTTCAGCATACCTCAGACCATGAGTTCTGATGTCATCTAATATAATCATCTTCTTTTTCATCTAATATTCTCTCCATTTTATGGAAAATGCTGTCTTGAAGTTTTTCTCCGGTTTGACAAATGAAACTTGGCAGCCAATATTACGTGCGATCAAACGCACTATTGTGAGCCCCAATCCTGTGCCACCATATCCCAGTGATTGCCTTTCTGGGGAAATATTACTTTTGCGTTCAAAAGGTTCAAAGTATTTTGGTGCCTCATCCAAGTTAATTTGAACTCCTGTATTCTGTACCAATATTTCATGAACAGAATCCTCTACTCTTGAACTAACGTCTATGATTTTTGTTTTCGAATCGACCATTGCATTAAAGGCATTGAGAAAGACGTTTTGAAAGATAGAACTCCACTCTACAAGTGATGCTTTAGGTAAAAGAAATTGTTCGTTTATTCTATCTGTATTAACAGGTATTCCTTTTAAAAGAACCCGAACCTGATTCTTAATTTCTTCTACAATTCTTTTCGCTGGAAATCTTTCTCTTCTTTTGATATTTTCTGCATCGGTGAAATAGGAAAAAAGTGCATTCGTACCCTTGGTTCTTTCCACCCACGATGATAATCTTTCCTTTAAATCGTTTAAAGTTTCACGTAGTTTCTCATCTCTAATAGTAAGATTTTCCATGTCCTCTATGATGTCTTCAATGTCACTGAATTGGTGACCTACCTCATGTTGATATGCTACCGAAGAGATGCCGGCGGTCGCCAAAGGGCCAATCACACTGATTTGCTTTGCAGTTGCTTCGTTTTCTGTTTCAATCCCTGCTAAGGCATTCTTTACATCGGCCGAAAGAGCTTCGTAAGTTTTTTCGGGGATTTCAGATTCGTATTTGGTCAAAACTTTTTCTACTGTTATCACTTTTGAAGGCTCAACTTCTGCTTCAGCCTCTTTTTCCTCAAGGGACCTTCTCTTCTCTTCAAAGGCGTAATAATCAATCGCCCATCTAATCATAAGACGGAGATTTCGAAATGCTACACTCTCTTGGAGTCTATCTCTAGTGATTAATATCTCCAAGTTGGGGTCCTTTGAAGTGTCGACATTAACTACCCCAAAAATACGTGAAAGGGTGGGAAGAAACTGCAGTCCTTGGGGTATTCTCATATCATTGGGGAGTAGCTTAGATAAGGTCAGTCTATGTGAATGATCGAACTCTATCCCTAACCAATCATTTTCTTGATTTCCATAGTAAGGAAGATGAAAGCCCCCGTCGTAGACGTGAACCCCACCGAATTCATCAAAATATTCTCTTGCTTTCTGTACTTTAATTCCAAAAGGTTGCCGATATAAGAGGTGATATATCCTTACCTCAAAATCTCCATCATCCAGTTTGCAATTCGGAATTGTGAAGTTTTGAACGATAGGTTCTTCTCCGGCGTACTCCAAAACTAAAGAAACTTTTCCTTTAGTGTTTCTTCCTACAAGCCTTGCATACCAAATATTCAAGATGGCCTCCATTTGTTTAGTGAAGGTTTCTTCATATTCTTTCTCAGGCGAGACGAACTCAATCTCAAAGACTTTTTGAAGGTCCTCTTGGGCCATTATTCCGCTACGGAATGGCGGGTTTAACCACCAGATTTCTCTTGCTAACCCTTCAATGAAATCTGAATCCCAAGAATGTTTTAACTTTCTCAAAATAATTCGAGTTCCTTGTTCAAAGGGTTTATCAGATAATTCAAAATTGTATTCCGCAGTTGCTTCGGTTAGTTCCCTGGCCTTAATTGCCTTTTCCCATTCAACATATGCATTTAATTTCTTTCCCAAACCATATTCAGATACAGTAGCTAAAGAAATTTCTTTTGCGAGATACTGCACCGCGAGTCTCCCGACACCTTTAGAGCCGGTCATGGATCTTTTAAGATTCCTTGAAATCCTCATTTTTTCTTTATGTGTAGAGCCGATACGCATCCAAAAATTCTTGAATTCGTTAAAATCCATGCCGTGACCGTTATCAGTAACAACGATTTCCTTCTTTTTCGGGTTCAATTCAATTTTGACTTTTGTAGCGTCTGCATCATAGCCATTTTTAACAAGCTCAGCAAGTGCTATGTATGGTTTGCCAACAAGCCTCTCTCCTAACTCGGCCAGTAATGCGGAGTCTACAGTGAATTTGATCGTTGGCATTATCTTGACCTACAACTGTTCATACGAGAAGTGTAATTGAAAATATATCTATTGTTCTTCATTATCCCAATAGCTCCAAACAAAAGACATAAGACAGCTTCATTGGGACAGCATTACCTATTGCACGTGATAATTTGGCTCTCGTTTCAACTGACGAAAAGTCAATGTAATCCGGGAAAAACTGCAGACGAGCTGCTTCGTGGGGAGTTAAAGTTCTCATTTGTGTAGAATGGACGTATCTTCCCTGACCAGGGGATAGAAAGCCGCAAGTTATCGTGGGTGAAGACTCGTTGTACCTTATTCTACCATAAACTGCAGGGTAAGTGTGCCCATTTTTGTGGCAGTCTGGACGTATGTTATTCGGGAGTTCATAGAGGTCGTTGTTGTGTAGATGTTTGATTCTCATCATATTATCTTCCGACAACTGCGACGGCGTAGTGAAACAACCATTAGCCGCTTCCTTCTCAATATCATCAATCGCCCATCTAACTGCTCGTTTATGGTCTACACTATATTTCTTGATTACTTTTTTTATTTCAAGTTGTTTTGAGGTAGATGCCACGACAATATGGCGTTTCCGGTTCTGAGGGACTCCTATTGTAGCAAGATTCACAACATCTGAATCGACATTATAGTTTAATTCACGCATTAATTTGCTTGATTCTTGAACTTCCTTACTGTTACTATTAACTATTGCAGGTACATTCTCTATAATTACATGTTGTGGGTTAGCAATTTCGACTAATCTTGCCACTTTTTTATACAACTCGTTTCTGGAGTCATTCTTTTTCTTGTGATTATTGAGATGCGAATGTCCTTGGCAAGGAGGTCCCGCCAACAAAAGATCGATTCTACCTAGTTTCTTAAGGAAAGATTGCTCTTTTTTAGTAGGTGGGTTACCAATATCTCCATCGATCAACGTCTCAATACACTCTTCATAGGTCTTGCTCTTCGGAAAGTTCTTCTTGTACACTTCCAACAAAACAGGATCATTATCTACAGCTGCCACTGTCAAGAATTCCTTTCCCAATGCTCTACAAGCTTCCACGGCACCCAAAGACAGCCCACCGCAAGAACAAAACAAATCAACCCCGCGAACGACTTGGGACGAGCGAGGACTTTGAGGCGCTCTTTTCTTCCTAAGAAAAGCGTAATCGAACGCCGAATGTGGATCATCTACATTTGAGTTTTCCTTATTGCATTGAATTTGAGTGGTAATCTTCCGACCGTCTCGGAGATACACCACTCTTTTCACGGTATTCTCAGATGAAAAACTGAATTCCTGTCGTGGGAATGCGTAATCATGTTTGCCTGTTGACTTTTGGCGTGATAAGAAGTTGAAAATCTTCTTTTTAAGCTTCTTCTTATCCTCTAATTCGCACTCCCACACGACTAGGACAGAATAGTCTAATTGTTTGAGCCGTTTGGTCTTCTTTAAATCCCTGTCTTTATTATCCGAGAACTTCTTCATCCAGAATTCGCGGTTCCTCTTGGGAATCGTTGCCCTTTTACAGCCTTCATGAGCATGCCAAAAACATCCATGAACGAAAATCGCCCACATCTCTCTGCGGTTCACCAAGTCTGGGCGCCCGGGTAAATTGGCTACGTTGGTTTCAAAATCGCCGCCACATTCCTGAACAATTTCTCTAACAGCGAGTTCTATTGCGGTGCTGGACTGTCTAACTCGGGCCATTAACTTTGACCTTTCAGGTGTTGTCTTTATTTCAACTTTTTTTATCAACCCAGCTCCCCCGACTTTTAAATTCTAGCTACCAACGATTTTGTAGATAATTTGGCTTACTCCGATTTTGGTGCGCTCTTGATCTGGTAATAAGATCGGTGTATACACATGTATCTTTTATGCAAGGGATTTTATTTATCTGTTGTGTACTTAGTCTTAACAAATCCGCCATGCCAAAAATCATCAAGGTCCATTCCACTTAAGAAGAAATGCACTCATTTGATCGTTTGGATATTACCTGTAGGCGCGCGCCGAACCTTACCAACTAACCCCAAGCCCTTACCCTAGTTTTCATCCCTCGCTGAGTTCTCGGCTGCGGTTAGCTAAGCCGAGACGAAGCGAAACAAGGAGCGCGCCCACTACCTCACGTCAGGTCAGGTTCAGTAGGCGGAGCGGTCTCCGCCGAAAAAAAATCCTTAGCGAGCTTCGAGGCTGCCACCGACCTAAAACCAAATATTACTCATTCGAACACCAGTGAGTAGGAAGCAAACACAAGTGAGCAAATTTGAAGGCGTTATAAAATTGGAGGTGTTTGTGCCCGTAATCCAAAAGGCTGTGCTGGATTCTAAGAAAGTTGATTGTCAACTGAACTGGGGGATGCCAGAGAAGCCGGATGTGTAAGATTTGCTTCCTATGCTTGTAAACATCGCCAAAGATAGACCTGACATAGTTTCTGCCAAAGAGTTTCGAAAGATATTAGTTGACATGGGCTTAGCGCTTGAAAAGGCGGAGGGGCTCAAGGAGACTAAAGCTGAGTTTGCTTAAGCGCTTGCATATTTTAGCCAAAAGAGTTTTTATTACTTAGGCTTAAACTAGATTGAAGTTTTAATTGAGAGTTGAACAATGGGGAGCGAAAAATACCTCGATAAACTGCTTGTTGCTCTGGGTGTGGAAAAAAAGAGTGAGCGCCCTTGCTCTTTTGCATTTTCTACAAAGATTGTTCCTTCGTCGTGGAAGGCATATTTTTTTGATTTACCTAGTAGGCTTCCGCTTTATTTTGTTTCTGCTCCAAATGGAAGAGTCACTGAGATTCGTTCTCTTGCGTTGGGTATTAAGGCTGAGAATTTTGTTTTGTTGGCCGATTTGGGAAAGGAGTTTTTGCTTGTTTTACGGAGGTCTCAAAAGGGTGAGAAATCTCCATTGATTATTCCTCTTAGGAGAGAGGAGGATTTTGAGAGGGTTATTAATGTTGTTAAGAAGTTCAATTTTGTTTCTGACCCTTTGTCGGCTCATTCTTCGATAAGTAGTGTTATTGATCTTTTGAGTGAGGGTGCGGCTGAGAGGTTTTTTGTTAATCGTGGGTTGTTTTCAAATTATTTTCTTAGGGAGCGTCTTTCTGGGTGTCTATCTGAGCGGAATCGAAGTCCGTCTAAGGAGTCTGGCGGTTTACTTTCCGAGTTGGGTGGAGAGTTTCCTACTGCTGCCGAAGATGCTGCAAGGGTTTTGTCGGCTTTGGGCTATGAAGTGGAACCATTGTCTAAGCCGGGTTATTCTGAATATGCTTTGAAACGGCACGGTTTTAATTTGGATGTTTCTTGTATTGTAGCTCCCGTTGAGTCTTTAGATATTAAGACAAAGGATAAAGTCGCTCCGAGTTATCAAGCTGTTTCAGCTTTGAGGCGTAAAGGGTGGGTTATTCTTACTAATGGGCGTTTATGGAGGCTTTATTCTGGCAGAATTTCTTCCGCTAGTACGAACTATTTCGAGCTGGATTTAGAGGGGACTGTGAATGAGGAAAATCCTAAGTTGGTGTTTTTTGTTTCTTTGTTTTCGTCTTCCTCATTTATGCCACGAAAAGGTGTTACCGATGTTGAACTAGTTTATGAGGGCGGACTCAAGTACGCAAAGAAGATTGAGGACGATCTTAGAGCAAAAATATTCGATAAAAAGCTCTTTATTAATCTGGTTAGCGGTATTTTGGATTATTCTGCTTCAAATAAATATTCAAAACAAGTGCTTGAGAATGCAAAAACTTCTGGATTAAAATTACTTTATCGTGTGATGTTCATACTTTATGCCGAGTCTCGTGGTCTTCTTCCGGTTGAGAACTCGTCATATCAGGAGATTTCTTTGGAGTCCTTGCGTGGGCGGTTGTCTGCCTTCGAGAAACAACCTGAAGACACTTCATTATGGGATAGTTTAAAGCGTCTTTTTCGAGCAGTCGGTGACGGCGATGTGGAAGCTAATGTTCCTGAATATGATGGTGCGTTGTTTGAGGAAGACACAAAGATCGATAGTCTTTTGATGAGAAACAAGTTTCTTGCCCCAGCTTTATTGGATTTGATGGAGGTTGATGGGAAAGGTATTGATTATCAGAATCTTGGGGTTCAGCATTTGGGTTCGCTGTATGAGGCGTTGTTGGAGTATTCAGTTTTTCAGGCTGAGCAGGATTTGGTGATTTACAAGGATGAAATTTTAGATGCTGAATTTGCGGCTGATTTGAAACAGAAGCCTCAGGGATTCATTGAGAAAGGTGAATTATATCTCTCTGTTGGTGGTCTTGCTAGAAAGCGAACTGGTAGTTATTATACGCCTGAGCCGATTGTTCAGTTTTTGGTTAGAAAGGGTCTTGAAACTCAATTTAAACTGAGGGAAGATAGATTTAAAGCGGATTTAGAACGTTTTCGGTCTTCCAAGAAAAAAGATTCTGAACTTGCGAAGAAATGTACGGAGGATTTATTGGGACTAAGAGTTATTGACCCAGCGATGGGTAGTGGACATTTTTTGGTGGCTGCTGTTGATGAGATAACTCATTGGATTATTGATTTGCTTGAAGAGAATCCTGATGCACCTCTTGTGTTGAAGATTGAAGAGTATCGAATGGAAATTATTGAGGAACAAAGAAAACGAGGAATTAGATTAAATGATGAATTATTGACTGATAGCGTAATTTTGAAAAGGCTGGTAATGAAGCGGTGTGTTTACGGTGTGGACATTAATTTTCTTGCTGTAGAGTTGGCTAAGCTTAGTTTGTGGTTAGACTCGTTTACAATAGGTACGCCCCTTACGTTCTTGGATCATCATATTAGGTGCGGGGATAGCCTAATTGGACTTTGGTTAAAGGATGTTGAGCAAAGAGCTTTCGACACTACTCTTGACACTTGGATTGAGACAATTGATACTGCTGGAACTACTTTGTTTGAGGGCGTCAGTTTGCCAGTCGATCTTACTGTTGAACAAGTCAAAAAAAGCAGAATGACCTATGAAAGTCTAAGAAGTAAAACAGAACCTTTGAGGATCCTGTTAGATGTTTCGTGTGCAGCGATAATTGATCCCGAATTGGGGAAACGATTACCCAAGAACATTCGTGCAATTAAGGAAGCAAGTAAGAATAAAAGTAAACCCAAGTGGTGGAGCAATATAAAAGAAGCATTTGAAATAGCGAGGAAATATCAATTTTTCCATTGGGAACTCGAGTTTCCTGATGCTTTCAAGAAGGAAAACAAAGGTTTTGATTTAATTATTATGAATCCTCCATGGGAAGTGTATAAGCCCGAGGATGACGATTTTTTTTCAATCTATCATCATAGATTCAGAAGGATTCGAAGCAAACCTGAGAAGAAGAAAGTTATGAACTCGCTTCTCAAGATTCCTGAGATTGCTGCGGCTTATGACGATTACAAGGGAAGAATTGAAGATAAGATTTTTCAAGTCGGAGCACTATGTAAAACGTGGCAGGGGAGATACTAATCTTTGGAAATTATTTCTTGAGCGGGTATTGAGTATTGTTTCTGAAAATGGCAGCTTTGGACTTGTTATTCCTTCAAGTATTGTTACTGATCTAGGCGGACAACAACTTCGAGAAGCATTGTTTAAGAAACGTATTAGGGGAATGTTTGAGTTTGAAAATCGGAAGGGAATTTTCGATATACATAGAAGCTATAAGTTTGTCCTTCTCGTAGCAGACAATTCCAATCCTCTAGAAACTTTTCCAGCAGCCTTCTACCTTCATGATATAGATGCCCTTAAAGGAAAGACCGAACAAGAAAAGTTTGTTGAAATACCGATTGAGTTTATAAAGACTTGTGCACCAGATAGTCTTTCAATACCTGAACCCCGAAACAAACAAGAGCTTGACATCATTATCGAAATGTACCAATCTCACGCTTTGATCGGAGACAACAGAAAAGGATGGAGTATCAGCCTTATTCGAGAACTTGATTTTCCAAAAGACAGCGATCTACTAAAAACTGATGGAAAAGGATGGCCGCTTTTCGATGGAAAAAATATTCACCAATTCATACCCAATTTTGAGAAAGTGTGGTTTAATGTTGACCCAGAATCAGGTATTGACAGAGTTAAGAAACACAGAGAGTTTAAGTCTATAAGCAGAGAAATCCATGAAAGAGCAAGACTGGTTGTAAGAAGAATAACTTGCAGCACTAATGTGCGGACAGTTATTGCGGCTGTCATCCCCCCGCATTCATTTTCTGCAACAAATGCGCCTTTAGTGTTACCATTAGTTAAGGGCAAAATTGAACTCGACCTTGGGTATAACCAACGGATTGCATATCTCGCGGGTTTGTTTAACTCAATGGTTTTTGATTTCCTACTTAGACGGCGAATACCTTTCACGCTCAACTTCTTCTACATCTATCAAACTCCAGTTCCAGCTATACTGTATAGCGACAAAGCCAAAGAAATAGCGAAAATCTCTGCTCGCCTTAGCGCTGTTGATGAGAGATTCGCCGACTTCGCTTCGGCTGTTGGTGTGAACTTTGGTCCTTTGACCATGAAAGAACAATTAGAATTATCTGCAAAGCTAAACGCCATCGTGGCTAAGCTCTACGGATTAAGTCGAAAAGAGTTGGAGGTTATCCTTCAATCTTTCGAGTCTTTTGAAGAAGACAAAGAATTGGTAAACATAAAGGAAGTAAAGTGGAATGACAGATTTATCCGCAAATTTAACGGCGAAGTACGCAAACGTGTTCTTCCCTTTTTTGACGAATTAAACTCTGAAAATGTGGGTGAAAGTGAGTGAAGAAAGAAATTGTTGATAATGAAACCGACAAGTATACCATGGCAGATTTTCTAAGACATACTTTAAAACAAACTAGCAAAATAGACATTGCTTCAGGATACTTCAATGTTTCTGGTTTTGCTAAAGTTAAAGACCAACTTTGGGATCTCTCAAAACAACCCAAATTCGGTATGCGCCTTCTTTTTGGTAGAGAGATAATTCCTAGAGAAAACGTTGCAGAACCAAATTGCACAGGACTTGATGACACATTATCCTCAGAACTCGACCAACTAGCTATCACAGAAAAAACAGCAAAATTAGTGGACGAATTAATTGAATTTCTAAGCATACCAACAGTTCAAATCCGCAGAAACCCAAACCGCTTCAACCACGCAAAATGCTACATACTTGACGAAGCAGTAGCAGTCGGCTCAAGCAACTTCACCGGCGCAGGACTAACCAGCAACGTAGAACTAAACGCCATCCTCTACCAACCCTCCGCCCAAGAAAAAGTAAAAGAATGGTTTGAAAGAAGATGGAAAGAAGGCCAAGACACAAAAACTGAACTAATCCAAACCCTCGAAGAATCCAAATTCGGTCTCCCCCTCGAACCCTTCCAAGCATACATGAAAATCCTCTACGAATACTACAAACCCCGCCTTGAGGAACTGGAAAGAGAAAGAGGCAAAGTAATCGAACTAACAACCTTCCAAGAAGACGCCGTAACCACAGCCATCAGAATAATCCGCAAATACAATGGAGTTCTAATCGCAGACTCCACAGGACTAGGAAAAACTCACATCGGACTCGAACTCCTAAGAGAATTCGCAGCTATAAAACGAAAAAAAGCCCTACTCATCGCACCCTCCCAAGTTCTAAACACAGTATGGGAACCAAAACTCCTCGAAGAAAGCATAAAAACCAAAAACATAACCCTCGAAAGCACAGGCACAGAAAACTTCCACCCAGAAGAATACCTAGACTACGACCTCATATTAATTGACGAAAGCCATAACTACCGTAACTCATCAACCAACAGACACAACAACATAATGAAACTAGTAGCAGCAGGTAAAAAGAAAAACGTAATCCTACTAACCGCCACCCCAGTCCACAATAACCTAATGGACCTATACCACCAACTCAGCCTAATCACCGCAGGCGAAGACACACACTTCACCGAACTAGGCATAACCGACCTAAGACGATACTTCATAACAGCAGACCGAAAACAACTAGCAGCAGGCATCGAAGACATAATCAGACTACTCGACGAATTAATGGTCAGAAGAACAAGACAATTCATAATAGAAAACTACAAAGAAGCCACCCTTAGAGGCCAACCCATCCACTTCCCCAAAAGACAACTCAAAAAAATCGAATACAACCTAACCCAACTCTTCGGAGGAGCCATATACAAACAAGTCCTAGATACAATAGACCAACTACACCTCGTACCCTACCAAACAGACTACTACCTAGTAACAGTAGAAGAAAAAGAAAAATTCGAAGCAGCACAAAGAGCAACCCTACAAAAAATCGGCTTACTAAAAAGATTCGAAAGCAGCGTAGAAGCCATCCGAAAAAGCATCATGCGCCTCATAAAATTCTATGAATACTTCGAAAAATCCCTAGACAAAAACAAAATCTTGGACAGCAAATCCTTCCACAAAATCCTCATAGAACTAAGAGCCCAAGACGAAGAAAACGACGAAACATTCTTCCAAACATTAGAAATCATCCCTCTAATACCCCTAACAGCAGAATACAACAAAAAAGTCATGAAAACAGACATAAACGAAGACGTTAAACTACTCAAAATCCTCAAACAAAACTTGGATAAAATCCGACCATACGCAGACCGAAAACTCATAGCCCTAAAAGAACAAATAGCCAAAGATCAAATCTTCGAAACCGGCGGAAAAAAAGCAATAATCTTCACACAATATGTAGACACAGCCAAATACATCTACCAAGACCTAAAAACAGTCTTAACTGACAGGCAAATTGGACTTCTCACAGGAGAAACAGACCAAAAAACAAGAGAACGAATAATCAGAGAATTCGCCCCAAAAGCCAACCAAGCACCATACATCGAAAAGGAAATCGATCTACTCATAAGCACAGACATTTTAAGCGAAGGACAAAACCTCCAAGACGCAAACTACGTCATAAACTACGACCTCCCTTGGAACCCAATGAAAATAGTACAAAGAGCCGGAAGAGTTGACCGCCTTGGAAGCGAACACCCCACAGCTACATCAGCAGTCATTATACCCGAAAAAGAACTCGAAGACCTCCTCGGAATACTGGAAAAACTAGAAACCAAAATCCAAAAAGTAGCCCAAACAGTTGGGCTAGAAGCAACAATACTCGGCGAAAAAGAAAACCCCAGAAACTTCAACGCAATCACAAGAATCAAAACAGAAGATCAAACACTCCTAGACGACCTCGAAAGAAGCGCAGAACTACTACCAATAGAAACACCATTCCAATCAATCCTTGCTTACCTCAAAAAAACAGGAGCAAAAGCCTTAGAAACAATCCCAACAGGTCGAAGAAGCGGAAAACAATCAGACACCAACGGACTAGTAATATTCTATCGAGAAAAAGGCAACCCAGAAGGCATTCACATAACATATTATGACTACAAGAAAACAAGATTCGACCACTACAACGATATAACTTGGATCTTCAGACAAGTAGAATGCAAAGAAGAAGAACCACTACAACTACCATTCACAGCTCAGGAAAGTTTTCGCCACTTCCGCCTAATAGACAGCGAAGCCAGACAAGAAATTTTAACATCCGTAAATGCCCCCCTTGACGCAAAATTAGCCCAAAAAATCAAAGGAAAACGCCAAAGAGAACTAATCGACAAAATCCTCAATGCTTATTCAACAGGAAAAATATCTAAAGAAGAAGCGTTGCCAATCTATAATATTCTCAATCAGGAGAATCTCGTAGCATGGGAAGAAGACTTTGCAGAATACATAGACGAATACAACCGCCAGCAGAACATAAAATCACTGCTTTCTTCTCTCGAAAACCTATTTCAAAAATACCGCATCGACCTTAGAGAAAAACGAGCCCCAAAATCAGTAGAACCCGAAGATTTAGAAGTAGTGGCATATATGTTCCTGACTCAGAAAGGCACCCTAGAGATAAGTTTGAAACTGTCATAATATGTGTGCGCAATATTTTTCATGAGTTATTTATCCTCCCTTTCTTCTTTTATAACAGCAAAATCACGTCTTAGTTGAGGCATAAGCCTCCATTTATGGCCACGCTTGGTTATGATAATTTCTCCGATCTCCTGCTCCATCCTTTTATTCAAACGATAGATTCTGCGAGAGATATCGCGATGATCAATGTTTAATTGGGCTGCTAGTTCGCCTGATTGCCGACTGAACTGGGGGATGCCCGAGAAGCCAAACGTCGAAACCTTGTTGCCTGTTTTGGTCCAGATCGCAAAGGATAGACCAGACATAATTTCTGTAAAGTCATTTCATAAAATCTTTTTCACGCGCGAACCAAATCCTTCAAGAGATCCGTATTTTAAAACTGTTCACAATTTGACACAAAGCAGTACCTGCAGCGTTCTAAAATGTTAGTTTTCTCAAAAGGAACAGCCTTTCCCTCAAGAATATTCCTAACCCAATTCATAGCAATCTCGCAGAACTCTTTAGCTTCTTTGCCAGACAGGTTAACTTCAACATCATTTTTACCGCCAAGCACTGTGCCATTTTTTGTCCCCCTCAGTTTCAGGTTTAGGAGTAATCTTAGTCTGTGAACTTCGTTTGTAGGTGCTTCTGGGTCGCCACGACTTATTGTATCCAGTAGTATTCTTTGAATTGGTGCATTTGCTGGTAGACCAGTTACGTTAGCAATAAAGTTTTTGCTTACTGCCGGATGCGATGGACGCTGCGGAAACAAAAGAAAAAACTTTGCCAGGCGCTGACAAAACCCAAAATAAATTGCTATTGAAGTTGTGTCAATTTTTTGTGGCCTATTAGTAAAATCCAATTTCTCATACTTGTACGGTGAAAAAAGCTTCAATGTCTTCAACTCGCATTCGAAAAAATCGCAGTCCTTACAGAAAACGCCTTTACACCAAACTGGCGGGTACGCTCTATACATAATTGATCAATTACTTCTATGCAGAAGGCTACTTTAGCCTTTTCGAGTCGCTCATAAACTTATTCTCAACTATTTCATATTTGCCACTTTTGTTTTTGCGAAGCATGTCTGGAACGCCTACGATGTCAACTTTAAGTTTTTCACTTGAATTTGTCATTCGCATTTCCCTATCTTTTGTTGGCAGCAGCACGATCATAACCTGAGACATATCTTCCACGGCTTCAAATCCATGTTCAGTTTCTTTGAGATAAACATCTGCAATCAAATCAAGTGGCACAACCAATTCCAAAATCCCTGTTTTTGAGTCACAGCTAAGAATGCCTTTCTGAAGGAGTAAGTCCAATCCCTCTTCTGAGTCTTTTTGATCAGAATTGTCAGCAAGACACTCAATCTGAATCAAAGTTCTCCGCGTTAACAACACTGATGGAGGTATGTTAAAGGCTAATTCATATATTGCATAACCTTTTTTTTCACGGGCAAGTTTGTGTTCAAGAAAGTACTTTAGAAGCTTAAATCCCAACAACGAGCCGTATTTGTCAGTAATATATTCGATGATTTTCAGGGTTGTTTTATGCTGAGCTTCTGTTTCCTTAACCTGCTTAATTTTCAAAGCAATCCTAAATAGAATCACGCTATATTCTCTATTTAAATGCTGCCAATTGAAATAAAAACAGAAGCCGATTTTCAATCCTATTTCGAAAATATTGTGACCAAACATGCGAAGAACTCGGTCATGTTCCGAGGACAGGTATTAGATAAGCCCCTGATCCCAAGTTTACTGAGAGGAACCCAACAATCTTCTTCGCGTGTTCCTGGCTGTATTCCACAGCTTACGACAAATTGGAATGTTTGCGCAGAAAGGATAGATTCCGAGTTTCACACCTCTGAGTCTAGCCGTATTGAAATCCAAGCCATAATGCAACATTATGGTTATCGTTCTCTTATGATAGATGTTACGTCCGATCCCGAAGTAGCGCTTTGGTTCGCATTGCATAGGTTTACGTCGGAGCAATCCCCTTTTTTCATAGAAAATGAACTAAGATCGGCTGTTTTTCAGTGGTCTCGATATGTTCCCTGCCAAACAGGTTTCGTGTACCTACTAAAAATGCCGCAGTCTCACGATTATGAATACGTGGATCTTACGCAAGTTATGCCTTCTGATGCTGCAAGAATACATAAACAGAAAGCGGGTTCAATAATTTGTTCCCGCAAACCAGCAGATGAGCTTATTGTAGCAAAATTGAAAGTTTTTGACAACGGTTGGTTCAGAGACTCGCGCCTTGACACCAAAACTACAAATCTCTTTCCGCTCCCAAGTGTTGATCGTTTCTATCGGAAGCTCTGCACTGTGCCTTATTACATATCACCAATAAAAGAGATACAAAACATAAAGCTCGCACATCCGCTGTTGGGAATGTTTCCGATATATGCAGAATCCTCTAGAGAATTATTCACAGAATATGTACCTCTTACAAGAATTCTAAGTCAAGCTCATCCAGCATTAAAGTGGGGGGTTGCTACAGGAGCAGTTGAATTTGAAAATAAGCGATATAAAGTAAGGGGGGCAATCCGAATTTTGCTTTCCCGATTAATGGTCGATAACATTTCTGAAGCAACATCAGGAGAAAACACAATTCAAAAGCAAGCTTTTCCTTCGGACAACATTGTGCTTGAATTTGAACCTGAAGCATCCCTTGTCACTCCTTCGTCCGAAGCCTTGCAAGATGTTATACGAGGTTTATGGTTTATTCTCGGACAGAATGCAATCCGAGTAACCGAAATAGTAGATAACTTCAAAGAAGTGTTCTTGGGTCGTGAATTTGTTTATTCAAAACTTGATCTAAAGCTAACAAACAAAAACAGAAAGCACAATGATAACAGTTATTACTTAAAGATCATAACCAACTTGTCACAAATGTTGGCTAACGGCACTCTTCATTTAGGCAGAGTTAACCAATTTTACTGGAAAATACATTATAGCAAACGCAAAACACCCTCGACTTGTAGCTCTTGAAGACCTAGCAATCCATTTAGACAAAAGTGAATTGCCAAGAGAAAATCTGTAAAAAGACACACATTTTCAGTTGCCCTCATTGGCACGTAACGAATTCTGATTGATCCTCATCTGTTAGCTTTTGGCGCAATCTGCTTGGTTTACTTTCGTTTCCTGAACAGCATCACGCCTTCAGACGTTGTACAAACGTAGTCGAAGCCGACTTCAACTAACGCCTTAGCCTCTTCAGCGTCCTTGGCTGCTTGGCATGTGAACTAATCTGCTAAATCGAGAATGGTTTTGAATATGTTACAAACTTTGAAGGAATATGTTGAACGTATGTGGAGTCACTCAGTAATAGTCAATTCAGCATCAAAATTTTAGGAGATACAAGTATTTTTGCCTCTTGACGATAATATGGTAGACGCCTCTGGCAACTCTGTCAACGTAGCCATTGCTTAGCAGATAGTGGAGTTGCGATTTGAAGGTGTTTGTTGTTGCGAATGAGTGCCCTGAAGCGTTAACTTTCTTTTCCAATTCTGTGTAATGCACGCAGCCTTTCGCAAGCAGTTCTAGGATAGCGATACGTAGAATTTCCCGCTTCTTATCATTCACTAAAACAACAATCCTCTAGAGCAAGCCTCTATAGACTCTTCGCAGAAACTGGCCACGAAGAATCTGGCCTGCTCCCCTTATAGAAGGAAAGAAGATTTATCCAGTGGCTTGCAGACTTGGCAGGAAAATCTGTAACGGTCTCGTCACTCCAGCGAATCCTTAGCTTCTTTCCCTTCCAATCGTCATTCAAGTCCAATTAACAATCCTCTTTTGTTGATAAAACTAAAAAACACTGACTGCTGCATCATCGTAACCGAATGGCAAGAATTCAAAAAACTCAAACCAGAAACCTTCAAACAAAACATGCGAACACCCATCCTAATCGACGGAAGAAGAATCTACAACCCAATAGAATTCAGCAAAAAACTCAAGTTCACCGCAATAGGTCTCGGAGCATATACATATTAATTGATTTTTGAGGTTTTTCATGAAATCACTATATTATTCTCAAACGAAGTGAAAGAACACCTCACCAAGAGATCCAAGAATTACAATTAGGATCGTAAACTCAATTCTCAAAAAATAAGTGCTTGAAGACTAAAAGACTTTGACTCGGTGTCATGTTTGGAGGAATTGACGTTTCTTCAGTTCAAGTTCAAGAGAGTGTTTGAGGGGCACATGGTTATGCAATGCAAGAGCTTACAAGCGTGGACATAACAGACTTTATTGGCAGCTATAAGGAGTCAAATTTAACGTTTGAGGAATTGATAGAAGATATAGTCCAGATGCTCCTTAGCGCCTACTGCTTGTAGAGTTTAAACGAAAAAAACGTAGATGAATAGGGGCTCCACCAAGTTAAAGGGTCAGACAAGTTTCTATTCTATTTTTCCATTGATGCTCCAAAAATCTATTAGATTTCACCTTTTCTTCTATGTAGGTTCAAGCGTTACTTCCAACACGTGGCCTACAAGGCTTTGTTGTCTGCCTCGCAGCAGCTCCCGTTGGAGCCTCGGAACTGTTATGCGCCCATCCTTTCCCATCTTAGCATAGAAAACCTGCATAATGCTCCAGACATTGACGGCCTCCACAGTAACCTTCAAAACCTGTCCCTCACCCAACAACACACCATACTTGCTCATCAAAGCTCGAGCAACCCTGGCACCCAAATTCTTAGCCAAAGCAAACAACTCACCAGGACTACGACCATACAAACATTCAACATGAACAATCCAATGACGAGACGTCTTACGAACGTGGATACCATGCACCAAACCCAGCAAAGCAGTCCAATTCACCATCTCCACCTCCCGAAAATCATCAGCAGGATAGAAGCCCTCACGAACAATCGGAAACAACACCTGACACTGATGCAACCGAAAAACCCCACTAAAAGCCTTCAGCTAATATACCTCCGGCTCTCATCTTTCAACGGCTGCGAAGAGTCTCCTATGGCTCTTCGTGGGATTAAACTCCTTTTTGCGAAGAGTCTTATTATGTAGGCTGCTAATCGAGTGCCTAACCGCTTATAAGTAGGCTGCTAATCCGCCTGCGAAGAGTCTCATCTATAGTTGTTTCAAATCGTTTGCACGGGAACTGCAGAAGAGCTCTGAGGCTGTGCGGGCAAAAACTAAGCAGTTAAGTTTAGAAGTTGTTGACCACGTTAGAAAAAAACCAGCTGGTCAACTTCTACTCTTGTTACTGTTCCTAATGATCTCTCAAGTATTAAGATGCAGTTGAGGGTTTTGGCTGGAGCACTCAAAAACTAAGCAGTTAGGTTTAGAAGTTGATAAACAGCAGGCTATTAGGCGCAAGATTGAGAGGATGGGGTTAGAAGTAGTTGTTGTGCAGAAACCTACAGATTCACGCACAACTACTTCTAATGTTGTTTTGCCTGAGAAAATGATGTGTGCTGATGACGTGCTGAAGACTCTTCGTGGGTTTGTTTTTGGGTGCCCTGGGAGCCTTTGGAGGCTCTTCGTGAGCTGTTTTTTGGTGTTCTTGTTGGCTGCAAAGAGGCTGTTTTCAACAATGTTTTTGATTCTTTTTTGGGGCTTGTTTTGGGCTTTTTTCAGCTATTCGGCTACGTTTTGGAGGTATCCGTTTACGTTGGTGTTTCTGGAGGTAATACGTCAGTGTTGGCGGCTGCAGTTTGTGGCTGCTGTGGAGGGGTTGGGGGAACGGTTAGGTGATGTCTTTGCATGAAAATGGGGAAAATGGTGCAATAGAGGGTCTATGGGACTCTTCGCAGAGCTTCTTTTTTCTGGAAGAATATGCAATCTGAATGCTTCTAAAAAGTCAACAACAGTGTTAGACTTTAAATAAATGAATAGGCACTAGATGCTAAAAAGTAATGACCTATAAACATCAGCAGAGCTGTGTGATGCCCTTTTTCTAACAATGAAAGCTGTCTTCTTCAGGACTTGAGTGTGACATTTTACTTTTAACCTGATATTTCTGGAAAATCTCCTCGGCTGGTAAAGAATGGCTAGAGCGCCACAGCATATGACTGATCTAGGTATAGAGACTAGTGTAAAAATTGGTTATAGAGGTCACCCTATCCCTCGGTCTATATA
>Ga0315547_1001164_pt1 | contig 21679 bp, 14 predicted proteins | sample SalMarSW160240MG_2_FD_202542 | JGI IMG/M metagenome (GOLD analysis project Ga0315547, IMG submission 202542) | Salt marsh sediment microbial communities from the Plum Island Ecosystem LTER, Massachusetts, United States - Salt Marsh Sediment SW1601-240 ...
CGCCACAGCGACGGCGATCACGTTCTTGGGCCATCCCGGCACACTCACGGGGGCGTAAAAGTAGAACCTGCCGTTGCGTTCGATGACCTGAGGCGCCCAGGCGTCGTTTTCCTGCACCGCCCACGGAAACGTCTTGAGGGAGGCGACCGTTCCATGATCCGTCCAGTTCACCATGTCGGTAGACGTATAGCATTTCCAGTCGCGCATGAGGAATCTGCCCTGGCCGGGGGGGGCGTTATCCTCGTCATGGCTGGTGTAGAGATAGACGACGCCGTCGTGCACCAAGGGGGCCGGGTCGGCCGTAAAGCTCGTCTGAACAATCGGGTCAGCCGCGTGACATGCGGTCCCCCAACTCGTTACCACTGCGGCAGCAATGCCTACCATCAACATTCTGATTTCTAATGTCTTCATCGTGTATCCTATTTTTTAGAACTTCACCATTATCGATTCACCCGTGTAGCGAATCGTCTTGACGTCAACGGTTCCAGGCTCCAGACCGGCGTTGCGATCCGGTGTGGCGATCACAATATTGAGCTGTCGTTCGGCGATCATACCTGGGAACGATCTTTGACGCGGTCCGATGGTTAACGTTTTTTTCGCATCGTCCCACTGGAGATCGACAGTGGCCCATTCGCCTTTTTCATAGTTGTACGTCTCGTTGTGGCCTTCATACATGTTCGCCTTTAATCCTGGAATAGCAATGGTGCGAATTCGCGCAGGCTTCGTCTCCAGGACAGAAACTCGTGGGCCGTATTCGGAGAGACGTAGAAGACACTGTTGATCCCGGCTTGTTTCAACGCGTCGGCGTTCGCCTTGGGATCACCGCCAAAGAAGCCGCGACGACCGCTATCGAGTTCCCGGCTGCCAAAACTAACAAAAACCAGCTTGACTTTCTCCTTGAAACCGGGCGTGTTGTTGACATCATCCATGGAGAAGGTTCCGCCGCTGAAGAGGCCGATATGGGAGAAGATGTCGAGATTCTTTAGGGTGATCGTCTTGGTTTCCATTCCACCCATGGAGAGGCCGGCCATGGCGCGATGAGGCTGATCGGAGAGCGTGCGAAAGTTGGCATCGATGTAGGGAATCAACTCATTCACGAGAACCGTCTGGAACGGTTTGATATCGAAATTTCTGAGTCCACCAAACTTGATTTCGTTGGTCATTCCGTAGGTCATCACGATGAGGAAGGGTCCGATTTTGCCTTCGGCGATCAGGTTGTCCATGATCAAATTGGCGTGGCCTTGGTTGCTCCAGGCGGTTTCATCCTCGCCCCAGCCGTGCTGCAGGTACAGCACCGGATATCGCTTTGTATGATCCTTGTCGTAATCGGGGGGCGTGTACACAAAGGCGCGGCGTGAGGTATTGGTGCTCTTCGATGGGAAGAGAATCTGCTGCACCCGGCCGTGGGGAACGTCCTTGAGGGCGTAGAAGTCCCGGTCATGAGCGGGGATTTCGATGCCGCTTTCCCAACGGGTGGAGCCGTAGAAGTTCCCGGTACCGGGATCGTTAAATATCCCCCCATCAATCGTGAGATGGTAGTAATGGAAGCCTTCATCTAGCGGTCCAGCCGTGGTACCCATCCAGACGCCATCCTCGGTTTTCGTGAGGGGGGTGCCCCCACGTCCACCCAGGCCTAGGCTCACGCTCACGCTTTTGGCTTCTGGCGCCACGATGCGAAATCGCGCGTAACCTTGGGAGTTGACTTGTGGATATTCCTGGCCGGGCTGATTCAGAGTCGAGGGCTTGAAGTCTTCCTTGATCGTTGGCTGGTCTGTCTGGGCCAAACATAACGAACCTGAAAAAATCAGTAGTAACATGAAACCAGTTATATGTCGTTTCATTATTCTTCTCCTTTAGTCTTTGAATAGAAACGGTGCGAATTCATGCAAGCTGCGCCGCCAACTCTGCCACTCGTGGGCCGTGTTGGGAGAAACATAAAAATGCGTATTGATACTGGCCTCTTTGAGTGCTTCGGTGTTCGCCTTGGGATCACCGCCAAAACCCATTCTACGGTTTTCGAGTTCGCGGCTGCCATAGCTGACGAACACGAGTTTGACTTTTTCTTTGAAACCGGGTGAATTGTCGACATCATCCATGCTAATACTGCCGCCGCTGAAGATACCGACATGTGAGAACACATCGGGATTGGCCAGGGTTATGACCCGGGTCTGCATGCCGCCCATGGACAGTCCGGCCATGGCCCGGTGCGGTTGATCGGCCAGGGTGCGATAGTTGGCATCGATCATGGGGATGATGTCCTCCAGCAGAGTCTTCTTGAAGCCATCAGCCCAGCCTGCCGGAGGCCAGGGGCCGCTGGGGCGTTCGCCTCGCCGGGGTCGGGGGACATTTTCAGGCCAACGCCAGGTACCGTTGTCCATCACGATGATAAAGGGCTTGGCCTTGGCCTTGCCCTCGGCAATCAGGTTATCCATGATGAGATTAGTCCTACCCTGATTGGACCAGCCGGTCTCGTCTTCTCCGCCGCCGTGTTGCAGATAAAGCACGGGATAGCGTTTCGTAGTGTCCTTATTATATCCGGGCGGCGTGTAGACGAAACAACGACGCATGCTATTGTTGCTTTTTGAGAAATAGAGATGCTCGCGTATCTGACCGTGAGGGACGTTCTTGAGGGCATAGAAATCCTGATCTTTGGCTGGGATTTCAATACCGCTGCCCCAACGGCTGGCGCCATAAAAGTACAAGCTGGCGGGATCGGGAACTGCAGCCCCGTCAATCCAGAGCTGATAATAATGGAATCCTTCGTCTTGGGGATCGGAATCACCGGTCCAGACGCCACTCGTGTCCTTGACTAGGTCGTATTTGACAGCGCTGATATCCAACTGAACTCTTTGTGCCTCTGGCGCGGAAATGCTGGCGCGCACCCGGCCTTCCGAATTAACCTGAGGATATTGCCTGCCTGGCTGATTGGTAGACGCCGGTTTAAAGTCCTCCACAACCGGAATCTGCACTGACTGTGCCAAACAGGTTCCGCTAACTGACACGACAATAAGTAAAATAAATAATAGTGTTTGTCTCATTTTAAATTCTCCTAAATTAATATTCGAAACGTAATTATCATTTTTGCTAATTGTTGATTTTGACTGATATCAGAAAACAACTTTCTTTTCCACGCCATTGTACTTTACAGACTTTTCAACCTGCTCTGTCGCTTCAACTCCTGTTCCATGATTCGGCGACACAATAACAACCTGAAATGTTCTGAGATCCAGCATTCCGGGGAAAGAACCTTTTCGGTCGTTGATAGTCAAAACTTTTTTCGCGTCATCCCATGTAAAAGTTATAGTAGAATAAATTCCTTTTTCATAATTATAATTGTCGAATTCATCTTCATACAATACGAACTCGCCATCGGCGCCAGGATAAATTCGTATTTCAAGATTATCCCATTTTTTTTCAGTGGCATACTGCACTTTAGGACCAATCGGGATGATAGAGCCTGCCTTTGCATAAAGAGGCATGATGTCAATCGGTGTTTCCTTGGATATCGTTTGACCACCACTATTTGTTTCACCGGTCCAGAAATCAATCCAGTCGGTTCCCTTGGGCAGATAAACTTCTGTATTCTTTGTTTTACTGTAGTCTTCGACACGAATCGAATCATTACCCTGGACACTGATCTTTGAATACATAGGGTTTGTGACAGGGAAGACCAGAAGCGACTTGCCGAACATATACTGATCATTAATATCCAGTGCCTCTTTATCACTGGCAAAATCCATCATTAAAGCACGCATCATACTCGACTGATTGGCCGTTACATCCCAAGAGGTCGAATAAATATAGGGCAGCAGCCTGTAGCGCAGGTTGATATATTTTTCGATGGCATCATAAATCTCGTCGCCTTTTTTACCGAACTGATAGATTTCTCGGGGAGCGTCGGCGCCATGCGAGCGCATCATCGGACAGAAAGCGCCGAACTGGATCCAGCGGGTATAGAGTTCACGATAGTCTGCATCGGCAAGTTTTTTCGGATATTGCCAAAGAAAGAATCCACCGATATCGCTGTTCCAGTAAGGAATGCCGCAGAGAGAAAAGTTCAATCCTGCTGAAATTTGGTTTCTGAGCGTATTCCATGAAGACACCACATCGCCCGACCAGGTATTGGCTCCATAGCGCTGTTGACCTGCAAATGCAGAACGAGTCAGGATAAATACCCGTTTGTCGGATGTAACCGCGCGTTGATGCTGCGATAGTCCGCCCACTGTCATTAATGGAAATGCATTTCTAACTTTTCGGAATGAACCCAGCCAGGTTTGATTATCGAAGTCGGAAGGTTTGAAATTCAAATGATCCGGTTCAGATGAGTCCATCCACCAACCGTCCATGCCAAGCGAGAAGATCCCTTGATTCAGATACTTCCAATATATATCACGGGCTTGGGGATTGTAAGGATCGTAAATCCGGACACCTGAAGGGTAATCCATCCTGGGCGGCCATTTTTGCGAACCGGATTGCGGCCAGGTTTGAAAATCCATCAACGCGCCAATTTGATCCAATTCCTTATAGGGTTTTGTCTGGGGACCAAATGAATTCCAGATTGAGATAATCATGTGCGCATTCAGGTCGTGCACATCATCCACCATCTTTTGCGGATTGTAAAATTCGACATTGAGAAATTCCATGGCATTCCACAGGTAATTATTGCCCCAGTATTGCCAGTCCTGAATAATCCCATCGAGCGGAACTCCTAATTCACGGTATTTTTTAACAACACCAACTGTTTCATCCTGGCTTTTATACCGTTCTTTGCTCTGCCAGTAACCGAAAGTCCACAACGGGAACATTGGTACTTGACCGGTGAGGTCGCGCATTTGGGCAATCACGCCATCGGCATTGCCGCCGATCATGAAATAATAATCGACGCAATCGCCCACATCTGATTTGAACGACGTGCTTTCCGGGTTATCTTCAAAGAGGGTGGGGGAGTAGTTGTCCCAGAATAATCCGTATCCTTTTGCCGACAAGAAGAATGGAATATAATTATCTGTATTACCCTGGACCATACGCAGCTTTAAGTTGCGCTGCACCATTTTACCTTGCTGCTGTTGCCCCAATCCGTAAATGGCTTCGTCTTTATCCAATACAAATGTTTGAGAAACGCTGCAGGTTTTTACCCCGGCGTCGTTAAAGTCTGTAAATGCGACACCATCCGCTTTTTCATTTAATAACGGGTCGCCAGTTGGAGTTGAAAAAGAGAATTTACCGTTATTCAGATTCAGGCTTACCACAACACATTTGTTTTTCAGGAATAGTTCACCATCTTTTTGAGTGATGCTGAAATTTGTTTTTTGTGGAACCTCAATCACCGAAAGGCTTTCTTTTGTAAAGGTTTTACCTTCAGGTGATTTCAGGACTCGGACGGTAGATGGATTGTAGAATTGAATTTCAACGTCGATGGCGTTAATAGTAGACTTTATCCCCAGTTCGGTTTTTTGATATGGTTGTGCATTGGCAGTCATAACCAGGACACAACCCCAAAATGCGATGGTCAATTTTTTTTTCATCTCTTCACCCCAATTGAATTAGTTGATATTAAAAACCAATAGTACATTGTTAAGTTATAATTCTCATTTCTTCATGTACCCGACTTCCCGGAAATACTTTTCAGCGCCAGGGTGGAGGGGAACCCCAAAATGCTGCCGCCAACATTATGGGGGCCTTCCCAGGCGCTGAGATTGACGCGCTCGCAAATTTCACCGGGTTGCAGTTTGCCGATGGGATGGTCGGTCCGGCTGATATATTGGGGGACGCCGTGCGCGATGTCCGTCAGCAAGTCCAGTGCACGCCGGTCGCCCGTGGCCCGGAAGTACTTCAGCAAGCTGTCGCCCGACCACGTGCAGATAGCCGGTGCTCCATGTTTGTTTTGAACGTTTGCCCAGACCGCGCCGCACGAGCGCGCGTCGATTTTTCCCATCGGGGAGTCGGATGGAAAACGGTAGTCGTACGACACCGTCCACGATGCACAGATGGGCAACAAATCTTTAGCATACCGAAGCCATTCGGAACCGCCGGTGATTTCATACAGCGCCATGTAGGATTCAAACAATCCGAACGCGGATTCACTGTCCGGTGCCGACAGAATTTCGCCGGGACCGCCGGTGGTATAGCCCGCCGTCACAAAATCCTTATAGTATTTTCGGGCCGCCGCTTCAGCGACCTTGAGGTAGCGATCTTCATTAAAGGTCCGAGACGCCAAGGCCAAGCCGCCCGGCACGATCGCGCCCGAGGTGGAACCGCCGACACACAGGTCGCCGGTCTCGACGTTAACAAATTGGCCAAACTGTCCGCGTTTATCCCACAGGCATGCGAACGCGTCGGCCTGTTTTTTCAAGCCGGTCATCCACGTCTCAGGCACGTCGCCGCCCTGAGCCTTGATTTGCTGGAACTGTCGCTGAGCGAAGTAAAGCCAGTCGCCCTGGGAGCGGACGAGGCTTTCATGATTCTTCAAGGGTTCGTAATACCCAAAACCGGCAAAATGCTCACCGTCGCCAATGGCATAGAAAAAGCCGGAGGGCGCCTGCGTCTTGGCGAAAATGTTTTCCAGGTTGCGCAAGGCATGAGACCGGACCTGTTCATCGCCTTGAGTCAGCAATGGCAAGGTAGCGATCCCCCCGCCACACCAGCCAAGCTGCCATATGGAACACCATGGCTTTCCGGGGCCAGGCTCACCCAGCCAATATAGTCCGGTGCGTTCGTCCCACCGGTGGTTCTGGTAGAGGTCATTCAACAATGTCCAGGCAGCACTATATGGCAACTCCTCCTTTCGCTGTACAGGATTCAAATCCTTGCGCGCATCGAAAAAACGATTCAGCATTTCAATCCTGGTTTTGGCTTTAAACTGATAGACACTAATCGGAATGGTCACGGTGTCGCCGGCTTTCCAGCTTCCCGCCGGAGTATAAATTTCGAAACGCGCCGCGGTGCGCCCGTCATTTTCCTCAATGAGCATTTGATGGTTTCCGAATCGGCTGTCTTGGGTGGTTTGCACCATCCAACCCACCTCTTTGGCGGGTGACTGCCAAGCGAGCAACGGCACCGCCGCATCGCCGGTGTTTAACCGAATCCGTCCACCGCCCGGCCCCCGGCCCAAGCTCGGGTTTCGTGGCGTCATGGTCGTCGGCATGTCTATGCGCCATTCATTTGGGTCGTACCAATAGGGCGGATAACCGATCCGTTTGATGTCGAACCGATTTCCGTTATACACAGCGGCCGGAACAAGCACAAAGTTTTCCGACGACCAATCCTTGAATTCAAAGACCACACCGACCGACGCTGATTCCACTTGCCCCTTTGTCAGCGCCCATGTCAAACGGTAGTCCTGCGCGTCAGGCTGGTCCGTGATCGCCGGGGACTCGACACCGAGCCTCCACGTTACGCCATTGGCATCTGCGGCTTCTGCGCCGTCGCGTAGATCCATCAGAAGTTCATGTTTCGTTCGTGAATCCTGAACAAAAGGATGCATTTCACCGGCTGCTTGCGCGGCTGAAGCGATACTGAAAACTGCGATTAGAGTACCTGTAACGATGTTCATTGGAAAGATGTTCATTTTTTTCTCCTATTTACAGTTGAAACCTTATCCGTCGGTTCAAAGATGAGTCTGCGATAGCCGATAAGGTTTGGTGTGCCGTTATCCGTCACTTCGCATATGATATGAAAACTCTTTCTTGCGGAATCGGCCGGCACGTCCACGGTGATGCGGTTTGAATTTGCATTTGTGATAGTGACAGTCTGGGTATAGGTGCCTGCTTCAGGAAGGATCCACCATTTGAAAGTCAGTTTGTCGCCGTCCGGGTCGTAAGAACTGGAAGCATCGAGCGTGACGGAAGTGCCTTGCAAATGCTGAATCGTTATTACGTTGAGGCTGCTGTCACCATTGACGATAACGACTGGATTTCTGTTTCCCTTGCCGTCCTTCGCCCAGTCCATCCGGGCCGCAAAATCGTTGAAATTCGCCTGGTAGAAATAACTGGCATACTTGGTACAGGTATCGAATATGGGAGAGCGTTTATTGTTTGAATAGCAATAGGTTGCCTTGTCCTGACCTTGCATCCAGACAAAATATCCGCCCCAGTTACCCTGGCCTGGACTCTCCGGGTTGCTCAATCCATTAGGCATGACATACAGGAACGAAGGGGTATCTCCTTCAACGCCCCATTTGAAATTAGGATAGACGGCGCCAAGGTTGCCATGACCCTGGATGTTCTCTTGATAATCCGCCCAACAGGCTTTCCCGTGGGAAACCTGATATTCCACGGCGCATTCATCCCAGATGAACAGAAGATCCTTCTCAAACTCCCTTCGCATCCATTGATGTGAGCTATACGGATAATTGGAATAGCGTTGTGGGAACGGCACATCTTGATCACATATCGTGTAGATGCGGTATTTATGCAGAAAGGCTTTGAGTTGCTCCGCAGTCCGCTCCTTCTTAACGCGCCAGATTGCCTGGGCAAAGGTGTTTGCTCCTCCCCAGACGGTTACCCAAATGGGACGCTCGTCGTCTTCGTCAGCCAACTTGACCAAAAAGTCGCTTCCGGGTGAATCATTCCCATCGCCAAGTTCTTTGTAACCGAGTTTCAGGCTGCCCAGCATGGCGCGGGACCTCAGATATTCCGGACTCGGCCAGTACTCGAGTTCCTGCTGTTTGGATTCATCGGCCAAAGGTAAAAAGCCGGTCTGGCTGGAGCGTTTCATCAGGTTGGACACATCCTTTTCGTACGCATCAATCGTCGCTTTGAGGATGTCCATCCACGACGCCGGATAGGGGCCGTAGCTGCTATTCCAGCCGCTGCAGGCAATCAGACCTTCGATCTCAAACTGGTCGGCGTAGGCAAGGAGCCGAACCATGGATTCGTGGTCATCGGGTTCAATGTTGCCTATTGCAATGTCGGTCAGCACAACGAGACGCGGTTTGAGTTGCGCCGCGTTGAGAGAATGAACCGCGGCAAGTGTGAAAATCCCCCATAGAAGCAGACTCATGGGAAATACTTTGGACGTGAAAAATGCTTTTCTGAGAATCATTTTACCGGCTGCCTGCGCGGCGGTCGCGATACCGAAAACTGCTGTTAGAATATTTGTAACGATGCCCATTGTGAGGCCCCTTCTTTTCTTCTTTCCGGTAAATCAAATATTTGAACCACTGATCGGACTCCAGTTAACGCGTTTGAACAACAATCGTTGCGGCTTTCAGTCCATCCGCTTCGGCTTTGAGCGTGATCTTGCCGGAGTCGCCCTTGGGCCGAAGAATGGCCAAGCAACGGCCCCGCCAGGTCTTGCGAACCGGCTGACAGAAACTGGCAGCATCGTTCGGTGCGGGGCTGCCGGTGGCGGCAAGTTCGCCCTCGCCGGTGACGGTGAAATGAACCGGGAAGGCTCCGTTGGGAACGACCGTGCCGTGCTCGTCAACGATTTCGACCGTGACATAGGAGAGGTCATTGCGGTCGGCACGAATGGTGGAGCGGTCAGCCGTAAGGCGGATTGCTTTAGGTTCGCCCGCCGTGCGAAGGCTGGCGCCGGCGACGGGCTTGCCGTCGGCGGACAGACCGACCGCACGGAGTTCACCGGGTTGGTAAGGCACTTTGAAGCGCGCGATCATTCGGTCGTTCACGGGTTGGGTGGCGATTTCCTTTCCGTCCAGCTCTAGGCGTACGGTTGGACAACTGGAATAGACGGTCACGTCAAGCGTTTTTACTTCGGAACCGGGCCACGTCCAGCACTGGCGTTCGTCGGGCCAGCCCCAGGCGCTGACTCTCTCGGTGCGCCCGACCGGGATGGGGGCGTGGACGGCGAGATTCACCTTGGCATTGCCCCAAACGACTTCGCGGTAATAGAGCTGGGATTTTTTGAAGCCGCAGATGTCAATGTCGCCGCAAAAAGCATTGAACCACGGGAAACTCGTGGCGTTCCGCTCGTTATCCAGTACAGCGTTGCCAATGCCGGTTTCGCCCAGATAATCCCAGGCGGTCCAGACGAAGTCGCCGATAATCCACGGGTGAGTAAGCACGGCCTGCCAGTTCTCGAAAACCTCCCTGGGAAACGATTCGGTACCGACCATAATCCGCGCGGGGAAAGCTTCATGGTCGGGAACATATTGTTGCCACTGGTAATTGTAACCGCACACATCGAGCGGCGCAAAACCGGGCGCAGTATCAGCCCATTGCTTGCCGGGATGATCCCAGAAGCCGCAGATCGCTTCGGTGATCGGACGCGTGGTGTCGAGCCGGCGGATGACGGAAATCATCTGTTCACAGATGGCGATGCCGGAAGGATCGGCGCGTTCGTTGATTTCGTTGCCGACACTCCAGAGGATCACGCTGGGATGATTGCGGTCACGCAGGATCATGGATTCGAGATCGCGTTTCCACCAGTCCTTGAAATAGAGGTGGTAGTCGTCCGGATTCTTGGCTCTTTCCCACATGTCAAAGGCTTCGTCCATGACGAGGACGCCGAAGCGATCGCAGGCATCGAGGAAGGCGGGCGACGGCGGATTGTGGCTGGTGCGGATGGCGTTGAAGCCATAAGCCTTCATCAGTTGGACGCGGCGTTCTTCCGCACGGTCAATTGTGGCGGAACCAAGCGGGCCGTTGTCATGGTGCATGCAGCCGCCTTTGAGTTCCACCGCCTCACCGTTGAGTTCGAAGCCGTTCGTGGCAGTGAACCTCAGGGTGCGGATGCCGAACGTGGTCCCGGAACGGTTGAGGATGTTCTGGTCTTCAACCAGTTCGACTTCGGCGCGATAGAGCGCGGGGTTGTCCAGAGACCAAAGAACGGGTTTGTTCACGGAAAAGACCTGCGTGAATTCCTGTCGTTTCCCGGCGGGAACTTGGACTTTGTATTCCTGCGGCTTGGTGGCCTTGCCGTCGGGATCGACCAAGTGAGTGCGTAACCGGACGGCAACGTCCGCGCCGCGGTCGTTCTCAATGGTGGTGGAAACGCTGACCGTGGCAGTGGTTTTGGATATCTCGGTCGTGACGACATGCACACCCCAAACCGGGATGTGCGCGGGATCGGCAACCGCAAGCCGGACATGGCGGTAGATGCCGGAGCCGCTATACCACCGGCTGTTTTTGCCGGTGTTCTTGACCTGAACGGCAAGCACGTTCTCCTGGCCGGCGGGTTTGAGATAGGGTGTCAGATCAAAGACAAACGGCGTGTAACCATATGGATGATTGCCCAAGTGACGACCGTTGAGCCAAACGTCGGCGTTCATATAGACGCCGTCGAAGCAGATCGTGACCTTCTTCCCTGAATCGGAAGGCGTCAGGGTGAAATGCTTGCGATACCAGCCCGTTCCTCCCACGACATAACCGGTCGCAGCACCGCCGGCGCTTTGAGCAGGATCGAATGGACCGACGCGAACGGATTTCATCCCGGCCTCGTATATACCACCACCGCCGTTCTCATCAAAAACGCGCACCGCGAGCACATCCGAACCGTCGCCGCGTACGAGCGACGCGGGAACGCGATAGCGTCGCGAAAAATTCCAGGCCGTACTGTAATCGGGTGGAAACGATCCCGTGCCGCCGATGCGTTCACCGTTCAACCAGGCTTCGTCCACATCGTCAATACAGCCGAGCAGAAGATCGAAGTCCTTGCCTTTGCACTCGGCGGGGATTTCGATGCGGCGCCGGAACCAGCCATAAACGTTGTTGCTGGTGTAATCCGAATGATGCTCCCAGGTGTCCGGCAACGTGACGCTCTGCCATTGGCTATCATCGAAGTCGGGCGTTTTCCATGCAGCGTCATCGCCTTTCTGAAAACGCCATTGGCCGGTTACAACCGGTAATTCCGGAACCAATGACTTTTCAAGCGGCGGCAGATCCTCGATGCTCCAATCATGCGGCACGTCGAGGAGCCGCCATGCGGTGTCATCATAGCCGGGAGCCATTGCGTCGGTCACGTCACCGAGGTAAAAACGCCAGCCTTGGTCCAGCGAAAGTGTTTCCCGTGGACTCTTAAAAAGGTTCGAGCCAGCAGTTTGGTCATCAGCAACCGAACTGGTCACAGCGAACGAGAAGACAACCAAGCCAAACAGTGTAATACGACGTGTGTTATTCATAATAAAACCCTTGATACGATTATAATCCAATTTAAGTGGAATGGTCGGAATGAGCCTCACTCCATCCCTGCTCGATTCGCGAGACATCGAGCGAGGACAGCCAAATGGTTTCAGTGGATGATGGGTCCTGCGCCATAGCATAGGTCGCTGCATATGCCATGATGCAGACAAGCAGCGTGTGTAAAACAGGGTTCATCTGATCGTCATTCCTTCTGGTGTAACGAATGAATGATTGATGGTTCATGGATCAGTCCTGACTTAAGATTGCGGCAAATCCGCCAGCTGGTTTGAGTGAAAGTGACAACACGGTTTGGGCGTCCACTGTGTCTTTGGATTCGACAACGGCCTGATAATCGTCCGATTCGGTGTTGTCCGCGAAACGCTGTAGTGTCCATGTGCCTGCCCCAAGAAACGCCAACGGTGTTTGCAGTTCGATGGCATCATCACCGTTCATGGCCGCCAGATACCAACGGTCTCCCGATCGCCGGGCCATGACAATGGACTTGGCCACCTCGCCCTGCAAGACCTTGGTTTCATCCCAGACCGTGGGCAGGTCGCGAAGGAAGTCAACGCCGGGTTGGCCGCGATAATTCTGTGGACTGTCACACAGGACCAGCAGTGGACTGGGATAGATCACAGTCATGGCCAGTTGACGGGCACGCGTGCCCATCACTTCCGTTGGAGAGGTGATTTTGAAATCCTTAGGTGCACAATTTAGAAAACCGCCCGGCGTAAAGTCCATGGGCCCGAGCAGACCACGCGTAAACGGCAGCGTGACGGTATGCAGGGGTGTACAGCGGTTGCCGTGCAATTTATAGTATTCATTGCCCAGCACGCCTTCCTGTGTAATGAAATTGGGATACGTGCGAGAAAAACCGGTAGGCGTATACATGCCGTGAAAATTGACTAGCAGGTGATACTTCGCTGCAGTGGCCACAATCTCCTGGGAATAGCGTACAGTTTCCTGGGAATCGCTGTTGAGAAAGTCGATTTTGACACCGGCAAATCCCATTTCCGCGAAATGGCGGAGCGACTTCTCGATACCCACCGATCTAACGGTCACCGAGTTCGCCCAGATCAACAGTCGCACATTCCTGGCTTTCGCATAGGCCATCAATTCCGGAATATCGATTTCCGGGACCACCTGTGTGAAATCACCGGACGGCGACCACATGTTCCGGTACCAATACCAGTCCATCAATTGGTAACGCCAGCCCATGTCCGCGGCCAGGTCGATATATTGCTTGTGTGACTCGGTCGTGCCGCGTGCATTGACACCCGTGTTCTTGCGGGGATCGAAGGCATTGGTTCCGGTCCACCAGGCGTCCCACGCTGACACACCGGGCTCGATCCACGTGACATCGTCAATGCGGCTCGGTGTGGCGAGGGTGGCTATCAGATCAGAGTCCACTAGGTCCACGGCCTTGCGCCCGATCATCAGCACGCGCCAGGGACTGACGCGCGGTACGGACGAGACCACCATCCCGTTTCCGTCGGAGCGTCCGGCCAAAGTTACCTTGACGGCGGGTGAGCCGGTTCCGGTCAGTGCCATACCGGCCCAGTCCAACAAATCCGATTCCGCCACAGCGATATACCCCGCGGGCGTTTCGATCAGCAGCGGCAGGACGCTGCGATAGGGACGGCCCTGCCGGTTTGCCTCAATCGTGCTCAATGTTTTCTCAAGATACGCATTCTCAGCGCTTACGGATTCATCGCCAGCCCAACAGCGGTAATCATCCGTGAAACGAAATTCCGTCAGCTCGTTCGTCAGGACAAAATCGTCCAGGCCTGAACTTGCCGGAAGGTCATAACGAAACGCAACGCCGTCGTCGTAAACACGCACGATCAGGCCAAACGTCCACCGTTGCTCGCCGCGTTCCTCCAGCGTCAGGCGTAACTGTCGCCAGTTGTCCGGAACCCATCGACGCTGCCCGAAGCGGTTCTCCCATTGGCCCTCGTGCCGGCTCGTTTCGGTCTTGGTAATGGCCGCCGAGGGACCGAGGATGGTGCCGTCCTTGAATGCCAGACCGAGTCTTGATCTTGTCAGGACCTCGTGACCATGGACCTCAACGCGATAATGCAGCCCATTATCATCGCAGACCGTCACGACGAGTTCACCAGCCGGTGAAGCGATCCGGTGTTCGGCTGCGTGGCTTGCCACAGTCAATCCTGTCAAGATCATGAACCATCTCAACAGATCTAGATGCCTCATCGCATTCTCCTTGAATCGAATCTGAATCTAATCATCGCCGTCTTGCCAAGAAAGCCAACATCCGTGTTTGACGAACATCGGCTTTCTCTTTAACGACCGTGTAAGTGGATAATCGTTTTTTTGATCATTGCGCCGTGACAGTCATGGGCAGGGTCAGGCGGATATCGTCGGACGCCGCGCCCACAAGGATTTCGTACTTGCCCGGCTCGACCACATACTGCTTTTTCTCCGTGTCCCAGTAACGCAGGCGTTCGGCGGATACCTCAACCGTGACGGTCTTGGATTCGCCCTGCTTGACATGCACACGGGCAAAACCGCACAGTGCGAGCTTGGGCTGAGGAACCTTGGAATCGACATGGCGGTAATAGACCTGCGCGACATCGTCGCCGTCGTATTTGCCGGTGTTCTTCACCGTGAATGTCACCTTGGCCGTGCCATTGGCAGCAATCTTCTCCGATGCCAGCTTGCCGCTCTGGTACTCGAACTGCGCATAGCTCAAACCGTGTCCGAACGCGTACAAGGGCTTGCCGGTGAAATAGCGATAGGTACGGTTGCTCATGGAGTAATCCGTGAACGCCGGCAGGTCCGCCGTGGCCCTGTAGAAGGTCAAAGGCAAATGGCCGGACGGGTTGACCTCGCCGAACAGGACCTCGGCCACCGCACGCCCGCCTTCCTGGCCGGGATACCACGCCTGCAAAATCGCGGGCAGGTTCTCAGACTCCCACAGCAGTGCGACTGCAGACCCGCTGCAATTGACCATGACCATGGGCTTGCCCGTGGCATGGAGCGCCCGCACGAGTTCTTGCTGCACTTCGGGCAGTTCAATCAAATCCCGATCGAATCCTTCGCCTTCCTGTGCCGGCGTAAGGCCGCCCACATAGATGATCAAGTCCGCCTTTTCTGCATGACTGAGGGCTTCGGCCTTGAGTTCCGGTAAGGGACGGTTTGTTTCGTTATCCTGACGGCTCCACGCAGCCATGCCGGGCTTGGTGGTGTTGGGACTGCCCTGTGCAAACGTCACTTCGATGTTCGGCCCGGCCACCTGCTTAATGCCGTCCAGAATGGAGACCGGATGCGAAGCGGACCCGTGGTAATTGCCCTCCAACATGGACTTGGAATTGCCATTGGGACCGATCACAGCGATCCGTTTGTACTTGGAGCGGTCCAGCGGGAGGATGCCGTGGTTCTTCAGCAGAACCAGGGATTGTCGTGCCACTTCCAGGGCCACGCGACCATGTTCGGGCGTGTCGTTGTCCTCGATGGTGTATTTCGTATACGGGACTTTCTCGGGCGGATCGAACATCCCCAGGCGGAAACGGGTCCACAAGGTGTAATACAGGGCCTGGTCGATCTCCTTTTCGCTGACCAATCCCTTTTGAACGGCCAACACTAAGGCATTGTAATCCCCACCGCAGCAGAGATTACATCCAGCCTTGACCGCCGCGGCTGCCGCTTCTTCGGGCGTTTTCACGTACCGATGCCGACGCGGATCCCAAATGTCCCGGACAGCGTCGCAGTCGGATACCACGTACCCTTCGAATCCCCATTGCTTGCGCAACAGATCCCTGAGCAGGAACGGGTCGGCACAACAAGGCACGCCATTGACCGCATTGTACGCCCCCATGACGCCGGCCACCTTGCCCTCTCGGACCACACGCTCGAATTGCGGCAGGTACATCTCATACAGGTCGCGTTCGGACGGCTTGGCATTGAACCGATGCCGGTCCCGTTCCGGGCCGCTGTGAACCGCGTAATGTTTCGCACAAGCCATGGCCAGCATGTAGGTAGGATCGTCACCCTGAATGCCCTTGACGAACTCGATTCCGATCTCGCTGGCGAGATAAGGGTCTTCGCCGTACGTCTCCTGGCCGCGGCCCCAGCGTGGATCGCGAAAGATGTTGATGTTCGGTGTCCAGAAGGTCAGGCCGGTCCACCATTTGGAATCACCGTTATGCTTGTTGGCGTAGTCGTTGTGCTTGGCGCGACCTTCGATACCGATGACGGTTCCTTCCTGACGCATCAATGGGGGATTCCACGTGGATGCCATGCCAACCGGCTCCGGGAACACCGTGGCGACACCGTTGTTGGCCACACCATGCAACGCCTCGTTCCAGTAGTTGTAGGCAGGCACACCAAGACGGGCGATGGCGGGTGCGTCATTCTGCAACTGCGCGACTTTCTCCACCAGCGACATCCGACGAATCAGGTCGTGCGCACGCTTCTGCAGTGGTTGCGCCGGGTCACGCCAGATCGGCGGCTCTTTGATATCCGGGATACGGGTTGCGTCTCCGGAAAACGGCTCCGCTATCTCAGAGGCATTGAAAGCAACAACCGATACACCCGATGCATTTCTTACTTCGAACGTATTGAATTTGGCGGTGTTCTTGATCGCCGTAAACGTGACCTTCAACGGCCCGCGCAGCGAGTCGTCTTCGTGATCCACCACGCCGGTGATATAACACACCTTGCCTGCGCCACCGGCGGTCGCCGCAATATCGAAGCTCTGAGCCAGGATCTCGTCACCGCAGGTCACGGCAAACAACCTTTCTTCCGGCTGAGTCAACTGGGTTTCCACTGCGCCGATCAAGATCGTGTATCTACCCGCAGGCAAATTCAAGACCGAAACCGAGAATTCCTCACCGTTGATTTCCTCACGAAACGCAGGCGCATTGTCGCCGGCTCCCTGAATGGCCACGGACGCCTCGTCTTTGCGATGCGTAAAATCACCCGTCACATTCACCCGGTAACTGCAAGAACTACAGACTTCCTCGACCGCAAGGGCCGCCGAATCCGACAGCCACAGACTCATGACAGACGCCATCAATAGAAGGCCCATGTGCTTTACATTGGATTTTTTAAGATTGTTGTTTTTCATAGCTGTTCCTTATTCATATTCAAAGGCTGACATTGCAAAGTAATAGGCACTGGCCTGCCTACGGCATTACAATGGGCTTAGTTGCCCTTTTGATCAGCAGACGGGACAGTAATCCCTTCAATCTTCTGGATAATAGATTTCAGGGTGAACATCTCGTCCCTCTGGGCCTCGTCCTGGCTGACATACAGGGTGTCACCCACAGCCAACGCCGCCGAATCGGCCGTAAACATATGTTCTCTAGATCAGTTCTTGAGTTCTTCATCAAAACAGACCGCGACCTTGCCGCATTTTCCACTGGCCATAAGGGTATAGGCCTCTGAGGTCTGATCCAGACTGAATCGATGGGTGATCAGGTCTTCGGGATGAATCTGCCAGCGAACAAGACGCTCGACCAACTCTTCCATGCGCCAGATGTTGGTGACCCAGGAGCCATAAATCGTTTTTTGATCGTGGATGATATCCGGAGACGGTTGAAATTCACAGGTTCCCCCTTCCCCCAGAAAGACGATCCTTCCCCACTTGCGTGTGGCCTGAATACAGGTCAGACGCGCGTGGCTGTTGGCCGAACAATCCACCGCCCGCTCGACCCCCATGCCGCCGGTCAATGCTCTGATTTGCTCAACATTGTCGGGCCCGGCCTTCATCACTTCATCAAACAACCCCAGATCCCGAGCAATGGCAATACGTTCATCAAGCATCTCCGTACCCATAATCTTCCGCGCACCCAGCGCCCGGCACAACATGGCCGTAGCCAATCCCACCGGTCCCAATCCCGTTACTAATACGGAATCATTGCCACAAATACCGATTTTCTCAAGGCCTTCATACACGGTTCCAAATCCACAGGCCACCTGCGCACCATCCGAATACGACAGTTCATCCGGCAAATAAACCAGATCCTTCTCTTCGGCCAGCATGTATTCGGCCATCCCGCCATCCCGTTGCCATCCATACGCCCGGCGGTATTCACTGGTACAAGAGATCATATATCCTCGACGACAATCATTACACACGCCACAACCGGATATATGGTAGACAATGACGCGATCACCCTCTTTAAACCGCCTACAACCCGGTCCCACTTCGACAATCTGTCCGCAGGGTTCGTGACCGGCAATCATACCGGGCTGGTAACCCTCCGGTCCCTTGCCCAGGTGCTCATGATAAATGCAGCGAATATCCGAACCGCAAATCGTCGAAGACTTCATCCGAATCAACACTTCACCATGACCGGGCGTTGGGATATCAAATACTCTTAATTCAACCGTGCTGTTACCGGGAAGGACAGCGCCTTTCATTGTACCCATGTACTTTCTCCCTTATCCAATCACGTTCTCTGCTTAAGAAGCAATGGTTCCATCCACGTCCCACAAATCTTCCCAGCTCTGGTTTCCTTTCCAGAGAAACACCTGCCCCTTGATCAAACGGCAGTTTTTATCAATGGCTACGATTTGGGCCATCTCCTCATCCGTTAATGGCGCACCGACGGCCGCCTCCAGATTATCTCGATAATGGTTCACGGAAAACGGTATCGGAATCTGGCCCCGCTGAATGGCCCATTTAATGCAAACCGAGGCAGGATGAATACCATGTTTTTCTGCAATGTCAACAATCACGGGTTCATCCAGATCCACGGTATCGTCGACAGTACGATCCCGCTCAGGCCGTCCGGGTGAACCAAGCGGGCAATATCCGATCGGCTGAATGCTATGTCCGACACAATACGCAAACAATTCCGGCTGCTGAAAATGGGGATGCAATTCCATCTCATTGCAGACGGGCTTGATGTTACAGTCGCGAAGCAGCAATTCCAATTTGGGAATCGTCATATTGGAGGTGCCGATATGCTTGGCGAGTCCCTTTTCGACCAGTGTCTCCATCTGTGACCAGGTCTTCATATAATCGGCATGAATATAGGGCCTGGCATCGGCACTGCGTGAAGTCACGTCACAACCCGGCGCATGATAGTTCGGAAAAGGCCAGTGAACGAGATATAAATCCAGATAGTCCAACTGAAGATCAGTGAGCGATTTTTCACACGAGCCGATGACATCGTGATGCATGTCATTCCACACCTTAGAGGTAATCCATAAATCTTCTCGTTTTACGAACCCACTCTGGAGAACCTCCTGCAGCGCCTGTCCGATTTCAGCCTCATTATCATAGACCGACGCACAGTCTATATGCCGGTAGCCGATCTGTATCGCATCCCTAACTGTTTCGGCAATCCGGACCGCAGGAACGGAATCTGAACCGAAGGTCCCCAGCCCGACCACCGGCATGGAGGCACCCGAGGGCAGGGGCTTTCGGGCAACGACGACGGGCACCATCTCCTGGCCCTCAATTCTAAAGTTCTTCATCATACCATCCTTACTCATGCCATGATTTACGCTAAGGGATAGGTTAGATATCGCTTCGATCCCATCTTCTCTTGATAATCGAACTGACCGAGAGCCTGCCATAGGGGTATGCCTACGATGGAGTCCTGGATTCTACTTCATGAGGTTGGCGCAGCCGCTTGAGCGCGGCAGGCGACAGGCCAAATACATTTTTAAAGACTCGGCAAAAGTGAAACTGGTCTGAAAAGCCTAACTCATACCCGACCTGCTTGACTAGGCTTTCTCTTCTCTGCAGGCGTTTGGCTGCTTCTCTCATCTTTAACTGCATCAGATAGCGGTAGGGACTCTGGTTGTCGAAGCGTTGAAAGAGTCGGCAGAGGTAGGCCTTGTTCACGTGGCAGGCCTCGGCAATGTCGTCCAGAGTATGAATTTGGAGATAGTTGTCCAGAATAAACGCCCGACAGGTTTGGTACGTGGTGAATGCCCCGGTCGGATAGCGCATCTCCGTGGTCTGCATCTCGGCAATTTTGAGCACAAGCAGCTCGACCAAGGTTACACATATCTGGGGACCGAACCGTCTTCCGCCTGCGCCATTGGCAACTAAGTCATCGAAGACGTGCAATATAGCGTCCGGGGCGTTGACCTGGGCAACTGTACCGGGCCCTAAGCCGTGGTCCTCAAGTAGTCGATGGGCTTTGCGTCCGGTGAAGTCCACGAAGTACTTGATCAACGGATCATCCGCTTCTGTGGTTATGACGTGAGCGATCCCCGGGCCGTACGTGAAGACCGTGCCTGGCGACAGGGACCGGGTCTGACCGTTGATCCTCAGGGACCCTCTACCTCGGGCTATGAATTCAAGGCAATAAAATGGAAAGTCTAAACGATCGATCCTGTAGTCGGGTTTGCAACGTTCGCACCCGCCGCTGACCACGGCAAACGGCCTGGCCGCAGGGCCATAGGCGTCCAGATAGAACCGGTTGGCCTCGAGCACCTGTTTCGAGAAAAAAACCGGTACGCCTTCCTTGATCTTAATCTGTTGGGTCATGCAATCACCACTGAGTACCAAACATGATATAACATCCGATTATCGAGCCGATACGCTCACTACACTATATTCGATCTGCATGCCTCTGTAAAGTCAATATTATTCATATTTCTATTTCTTTTGGAAAGGGCAGTATGATCATTATGGTATATCAATCATAAATATGGCATTTTAAGTGAGGTGGAGGACACGGCCTGGGATCCATTGAGATTGGCAAAATAAGTCAATATTTGGCATTTCTTTATCAACAATTGGCATTGGTCGACACAACGCAAAAGGCGATAATTGATTCAGGTGCCTTACCCATTTAGGTTCACGCGTATATGACCGTCATCACTGAAAAAGAAGGAGTAGCTATTCAAATGGCATTTCTGTAGATCATTTGGTTTTCCAACCGAAGGGAGGTGAGATGATGATATATATTCCGGATGGTTTTGTAAAATTGCGTCGGCATATCGGCGCACTTTGATTACATTCTACGTCATTTTTAGAAGGAGGATTATTATGTGGAGAAAAATAATTTTTCTGGTTGTCGGTGCTCTTATTCTTCAAGCCAACATGGTCTATGGCGTTTATAGTCCGGGGAGTGATCCGAGCCTTGTCGCCTGGTGGAAGCTCGACGAAACGGCCGGTAACACTGCCTTTGATTCCTCAGCCAATGGCAACAACGGTACTCTCAACGGTAACCCACAGTGGGTCGAGGGCATACTTAACGGAGCACTTGATTTTGACGGTAACGGCGACTACGTGGACTGTGGTAATGATGCAAGTCTGAATCTTGAAGAAGAAATCACGGTTTCCGCGTGGGTAAGCATTCGGTCCGTTGCTAGCGCTTGGATGTGCGCAGTGGCCAAGGGTGAGAATGCCTGGCGGATTAGTGTCAATAACACGGCTCTATCATTCCATTTCGGGATGACTCTTTGGTCAAACGCCGGATACGGAGTGAATGGCGCGACTGTCGTTGGTGTGGATGAATGGCATCACGTCACCGGTGTGTTTGATGGATCGAACGTCCTGTTGTATCTTGATGGCATGCTTGACGCCAGTGGGACGACAACGTTTCCGTTAGGTACTACTAATGTGAATGTACTTATCGGTGAAAATCCGGAAGCAACAGGACGATATTGGG